>Ga0182015_10004045_pt1 | contig 16024 bp, 15 predicted proteins | sample 712P3MmetaG_FD_120478 | JGI IMG/M metagenome (GOLD analysis project Ga0182015, IMG submission 120478) | Permafrost microbial communities from Stordalen Mire, Sweden - 712P3M metaG | ecosystem: Environmental > Terrestrial > Soil > Wetlands > Permafrost | place: Sweden: Stordalen | collected... | reverse complement strand
CGAGCAACATCGTCGACGTCTACGTCAGCCAGTTACGGCGTAAGCTGGGAAAACTCGGTGCGAGCGGAATCATCGAGACGGTATGGGGAATCGGTTACCGCATAAAAGCTTGATCGCTCGCACTGCCGCCCTCTACCTCTGCGTTTTCGTCTGCGTCTTGGCCGCTCTTAGTATTGGCGCGTACGAGTTCGTGGCCCGCGAATACGCGTCGCTGCTCGCGCCGGCACTGAGCACGCCCGAAGGAGCCGGCGCGCTGAGGACGGCGATGCGTCGGGTCGCCGTCACGATCGCCGAAATCGACACACCGCTCGTCATCGTCGTCGCCATCGCATCGTACTTCTTGGCCCGCGCCGCGATCGCGCCACTCGAAGCGGCGCGCGAACGGGAGCGTCGCTTCTCGGCCGATGCCGCGCACGAGCTGCGCTCTCCGTTAACGGCAATCGCAGCCGTCGCGCAGGCGGCACGAGCGGACGCGCCGGAGCAGAGTCGCGCTTGCTTCGAAGCGATCGCTCGCAGCGCGCTCGAAGCGTCGGACGTCGTTACCGACTTGCTGACCTTGGCCCGCGATCCGGCACGACGCGCGCTGCAATGCGAGCCCGTCGACTTGGCGGCAATCGTCACCATCGCCTCTCGCGTTACGCGACCGGTTGCCGATGCGCGCAACGTGCGGCTCGACGTCGCGCCGGGCAGCGCGATCGTCGACGGTGACGAACGGCGTCTGCGCGAGCTTTCCGTGAACTTGCTCGATAATGCAATTCGACACGCCCGTCAGGCCGTCAGCATCACCTCGCGCCAAGCCGGCCGGCTCTGCGAAATCATCGTCGAAGACGATGGTGACGGCATCCCCGCGAGCGAGCGCGAACGGGTCTTCGAACGCTTTTATCGCCGCGCGCACGACGGCTCGGGCACGGGACTCGGCCTCGCGATCGTACGCTGGATCGCATACGCCCACGGCGGCGCGGTCGACATCGACCGATCCTCCAACGGCGGGGCGCGTTTTGTCGCGGCCTTTCCTGCGAGCGAGTCCTAGGGACCCTCTCAAGCCCTAGGCGGATACCGCCCACCGCGCGCATAAGCACGACGCCATGCCATTTCGATCGCTTCGCGCGTTCGTCGACGCGTTGCGCAAAGCCGGCGAACTCCACGTCATCTCGGCCAGCGTCGATCCCCGTTTAGAAATTAGCGAAATCACGAACCGCGTCGTCAAGGCCGGCGGTCCGGCCTTGTTGTTTTCCGACGTCCAAGGTTCGGAGTTCCCCGTGCTGACCAATCAGTTCGGCACGCATCGGCGGATGGCGATGGCTTTAGGAGCGGAAAGCCTCGATGCCGTTGCGGCCCGCATCCGAGCCCTCCTCGACTTCAAACCGCCGTCGGGCTCACCGCTAGAAAAACTTACGAGTGCGTTGCACTTCGCACCGCTGGCCAACGCAATTCCGAAAATCGTACGCGACGGCAGCGTTGCGGACGTCGTGATGGATACGCCCGATCTGACGAAGTTGCCGGTCCTAACGACGTGGCCGCTGGATGCGGGACCGTTCATCACGTTGCCGCTGGTAATTACCAAAGATCCGCGCAGCGGACGCACGAACGTCGGGATGTACCGGATGCAGGTCTACAACGCGACGCAGACCGGCATGCACTGGCAACGTCACAAACATGGGCGGGCGCATTCCGACGCCTGGGGTAAATCCGTTCCGGTTGCCGTCGCAATCGGTACCGACCCGGCGCTCACGTACGCGGCGACGGCGCCGTTGCCGCCCGTTCTTGATGAGTTCGCCTTTGCTGGTTTCTTGCGCGGCAAGCCGGTGGAGCTGACGCAGGCAAAAACCGTGGAACTGATGGTGCCTGCCGACGCCGAGTTCGTACTCGAGGGATACGTTGACAATGAGGATCTACGGCTAGAAGGACCGTTCGGCGACCATACCGGTGTCTATAGCTTAGCGGACCGCTATCCGACCTTTAACGTAACGTGCATTACGCATCGCCGTAATCCACTTTATGCCGCGACCGTCGTCGGCAAGCCCCCGATGGAGGATGCGTGGCTTGGCAAAGCGACGGAGCGTATTTTCTTGCCACTGCTGCAAGCGATGCTTCCCGAGGTAGTCGACATGAATCTGCCGGTTGAAGGCGGATTTCACAATCTCGCGATCGTCTCAATTCGCAAGTCCTATCCGGGCCACGCGAAAAAGGTTATGAATGCGCTCTGGGGACTGGGTCACATGATGATGCTGACGCGCGCGCTCGTGATCGTCGATGCCGACATCGACGTAGCGAACCCACGCGAAGTCGCGTGGTATGTTCTCAACAATCTCGCGCCGGAACGCGACGTCGTGATGATGCCGGGTCCGGTAGACGACCTCGATCATGGCTCCTACAGCATCGCGTACGGCACGAAGATCGGCATCGACGCCACGCGCAAAGATGCTTCGGAGGGTTACACGCGCGAGTGGCCGCCCGACATGATCATGGACGTCCAGACCCGCCGGATGGTGAGCGAGCGTTGGCGCGAATACGGGCTCGATTCCATCGCGCGCGCCCTCTCACCAAACGACTGGTCGGGACAGGGGCCGGCCGCCTACAATGCGCTGATGAAATGAGAGCCGTCGGCCTTTTCTTGCGCGAGATTCGCGTGGAGCATACGCTCTTCGCACTGCCCTTTGCCTATGTCGGCGCTATCCTTGCCGAGCGCGGGATTCCAACGCCGGCGCAACTTGGCTGGATAACGCTTGCCGTGCTGGGCGCTCGAACGGCGGCGATGGCGGCAAATCGCTTTCTCGATCGCGAAATCGACGCCCGCAATCCACGCACGCAGCGGCGAGCGCTGGCGAGCGGTTTGCTGCCTGCCTCGACGATGCTTTGGGCTACGGCCGCGGGGCTCAGCATTCTCTTATGGGCAGCGTGGATGCTCAATCCACTATGTCTAAAGCTCTTGCCGATCGCCGCCGTCCTCTTACTGATCTATCCGCTTTGCAAACGCTTCACGTGGCTCACCCATTTCGTGCTGGGTGCGGTCGATGGCTTGGCACCCTTGGGAGCCTACGTCGCAATCGCCGGAAAGATCACGCTGCCTGCCCTCGCGCTCTTCGCGGCGGTCACGCTCTGGGTCGCGGGATTCGACATCATCTATGCGCTCATGGACCTCTCCGTCGACCGCGAGCAGGGAATCGCGTCGCTGCCGGCTCGCTTTGGGGAGCGCAGCGGACGCTCCTTGCCGATCCTGCTTCATCTGGGGATGCTCGCATTGCTCGCGGGTGCCGGAATGCTCGACGCGGCCGGGCCGCCATACTATCTCGGCATCGCTGCGTTGGCGATTCTAATCCTGTATGAGGAGTATCTCTTTCGTAGCGGCGCCAATCTGTTCGTCATCAACGAACGGGTCTTTCTTTCGAACATGACGTTCTCGGTCGTCTTCTTGCTGACGACGCTACGAGCTTACCGATGAAGCGCCGCGCGTTCATCGCGGCCGCGGGCGCGGCTGCCGCCGGAACGACGCGCGCGGCGGCACAGATCATTCCCGGCCAGCCGCTCAACCCCCTCAATCAACCGTTCTTGCAGCAGCTTACGATCGCCGTCAACGTCACACTCTCAGGCGCGTTGGGTAAGTACGGCCAGGAGGTCGTCAAAGGCGTCCAGGCCGCCGTCGACGAGCAGAATCGCTTTAACGCGCAGATCTCGAACGTCTGGGGATTCCGAGGGATAGACGATCGCAACGACCCGGGCCTCGCCGGCTCCAACGCCAACGTCGCAGCAGCCGATTCGACGGTGATCGCAATAGTCGGCAACCTCACGGCTCCAATGACGCTGGCGGCGCTTTCGCACTATGCGAACACGGGTTTCGCCGTTATCGTACCGACCGTTACCGCCGATTCGGTCACCGCGCGCGGTTACCACAACGTGTACCGACTACCGGCCAAAGACAGCGGCTCGGGACGGCTTTTCGCCGGCGCCGCGCTCGAGGATAAGCGAGGCGTTCCAACGATAGCCATCGCCTTCGACGGCGACTATGGTTACGACGTCGCGCGCGGATTCGTGACCGCGGCCAAGAGCAATCATCACGATTCCGACTTGCTGCTCTTTCCGATCGCCAAAACCGACCCCGCGCAGGCGGCGCGAACGGTGATGGACCGCAGTCCCGGATACGTCTTTCTTGCCGGAAAGACGACTGAGATGGGCCCAGTCGCCGAAGCGATGCGTCTCGCCGGGTATACTGGCGACTTCGGCGCGGCCGATGGATTCTATAACACCGAAACGATCACCGCCTACGCGAAAACGCTCGACGGCGCGTACGTCGCATCGTCCATGCCGCCCCTCGATCGCATTCCCAGCGCGATGCAGCTCGTTACCGACTTTCAGCGAGAGGTCACGCAAATCACGACCTTCTCCGCTTACGGTTACGCGGCCGCCCAGCTCATCATTTCGGCTTCGCAGCGCGGCTACGCAGCGACGCGCACGGCGCTGTTGAACGAGTTGCAGCGCGGCGGCACGTTCACGGCGCTTATCGGCCAGTTCGCCTTTAACATCAGTGGCGATCCGCTCATCCCCAACATCTATCTGTACGCCATCGGTAGCGACGGATTCAAGTACGTTCGTCCGGCAGTGCGGACCGGTTTTGTTCTGTAGCAAAAACACGTAGTGCCGCGGGAAGGATTTCGAAGCGAGCCGGCGTCGTTCCGGCCGGCTCTCCATCGGCGGTGATGCGGTGCCGGCGGCGGGTGCTCACCAAAAACGCGGTCGAACGGAAGGTGCGCACGCCCTCGGCCGATCGTCCCCGGCGCGCGAAGATCGCGGCGAGGACCCGGATCGCCGGCCAGAATCCGACGCCGTCGACGGCGTAGAGGTCCAGCCAGCCGTCATCGATTGCTGCATCGTTCACCGTGATGAAGCCGCCAAAGCTTTGGCTGTTCGCTACCGTTAGCTGGATGGTTTTCAAGCTCGCGCGCTCGCCGTCGTAGGCAACTTCGGCATGAAATTGGCGCGCGAATCGAACCGCGCGTAGCGCGCTCAGCGCGATGGCGGCGAATCCAAAACGCCGTTTGTCCGCGGATTTCTGCAGCTTCGTAATGCGGCTCGAGATGCCGATGCTCGCCTCAGTCGCATAATAGACGCCGTTGACGCGGGCGACGTCAATCCGTCGAGTCTTACCCGACGCGATCAACGCACAGGCCGCACCGAGATCGAGCGGAATCGCCAGCGTGCGTGCAAGGTCGTTGAAGGTGCCTAGCGGCACGATCCCGATCGGTACGTCGAGTTCGATTGCGCGGGGGATCTGACGTGCAAACGTGCCGTCGCCCCCGGCGACGACGATGGCATCGAGGAAGCCGCCTGAGGCACTCTCCGCGACGGGCTCGATCCCCATGAGCGTGAGTTGCTCGCGGACGGCTGCGCCGAACCGGCGTCCGCGCCGCGAGCGCGGATTGGCGACGAGCGAAACGCGCACCGCTACCGGCGCGGCGCGATCAGAAGGCGAACCAATTGAATCGCCGACCAGGCCGCAATACCCGCCAAAATAATCGTGCCGCCGATCATCACCCAATACCCAAGCGTTATTCCCATTTGGGTCATCGGATCGACGTACCCGATGGCCTTTTCGGAGATGCTCAAACTCTCGTAGACACTGTGAAAAACAAACCACACGATCGCGGCGCCCGGCGCCGTGAGGGCGAGCATCGTCAGATAATATTGGAGCAGCTCCTTCCGACGATTCACTAAAACAGAGCTTCGCCACAGTGCGCCGAAGAAACCCTCCTCGAGATGCATTCCCTCAAGCGCCGGCCCAGACCGCATAACCCGATGCCCGAGTCGCGTTACGAGGTGCTCGCGCTCTTTACCGGTGCGATGATCGGCGCGTCGCTCGTCATCATGTCGACGGGCGCCCTCATGCCCTTTTTCAAGTCGGCACTTCATCTCGATCAGGCGCAACTTGGATGGCTGCTCTCCATTCAGTTCATCGGTTCGGTCGCGATGACGTCAGTCGCGGGCCTGCTGACAGACCGTTTCGGCGACAAGGCGATCGTGCGCTGGAGCGGCGTGCTCATGGGCCTTTCGCTAGTTGCAGCCTCGCTGGTCGCGAGCTTCTCGTGGCTCTTGGTCTGCCTGGTCGTCTATGGAATCGGCTACGCTGCCGTAACGCCGGCCGGCAGCCACGCCATCATCTTCTTTTTCAAAAAGGCGGATCGCGGCATCGCCATGGGAATTCGGCAATGCGGGGTACCGATCGCTGGCGTCTTGGGCTCGCTGCTGCTGCCCGCTATCGCGCTGCGCTACGACTACCGCGCGGCGCTCGCCGCTGCCGGCATACTGACATTCGTCGCGAGCACGATCGCTTCGCAGTTCTATCGCGAGCCCTCAGAGTTGGAGGGCGAACGCGTATCGCTGCGCACCATGCTGGCCGAGATGGTCCAGATCGCTCGAGACTCTCGCCTCATTTTGCTCACGCTAACGTCAATGGTCTTGATCGCCGGCCAGCTCGCTCTGATTGGATTTCTTACGCTGACGCTCGTGCATCGCGCGGGCTTTTCGTTGAGCTTGGCGCTCGCGCTCTTCACGCTCTCGCAAGTGGCTGCAATCTTCGGCAGGCTCTCATGGGGATGGCTGAGCGACCATCTCTTTGCGGGAAGCCGGGCGTTGCCGCTCGCGACGGTATGCGTGCTCGTTGCGGCTATCGCGTTTGCATTCGCTTCAGTCACCGTGGGAACGCCACCGTGGTGGGCCGCGTTCTTGGCAGCCGCTCTGGGCTTTACAGCAGAAGGCTGGCTTGGCGTGAGCGTCATCGGATTTGCGGAGATCGGCGGCGAGGAGCATTCGGGAAGCGCGCTCGGCGTCGGGCTGACGTGGACGCTGCTGGCGGCCTTTGTAACGCCGGCGCTCTTCGGAGCGCTCGCGCAACTGCACGGTTTTGACGTTGCGTGGCGTTGTTTGGCGGTTCTTCAGATAGTCGGCGTGGTACCGGCATTACTCGCAAGCCGCGCCGTAGCGCCGCCAGGCTCCGCGAAAACCTAGGGAACCTCTGAAGAAGTCCGTGTACCGATCGTTCGTATCGCAAAGACGGCAGATGCTAGGAGAAGGCGTCATCAGCCGCGCGACGTTACTTCGTCGGCTTAGCGGCACCATTGTACGTATCGTCCGCGACCACCCGGCAAGAGTCGCCATAGACGGCGTGGACGGAGCCGGCAAAACAACTCTTGCTGACGAACTGGTTCCATATATCCAGCAACGCGGGCGGCCTGTTATTCGCGCGTCGGTCGACGGCTTTCATCAACCACGGTCTTTTCGCTATCGGCAAGGCGTTGACTCTCCCGCGGGGTTCTATGATAGTTCGTTCGATTACGCGCAATTGCGTTGCGCGCTCCTGGATCCACTGGGGCCACGAGGCCACCGGCGATACCGGACGGCGGTATTTGACTGGCGCGCAGATCAACCCGTTCAAGAGCCCGAACAGGAAGCACCCAACGATGCCGTCCTATTATTCGACGGAATTTTTGCACAAAGGCCGGAGCTAGAGGAAGCCTGGGATTTTGTAATTTTCCTACAGGTGAATTCCGGTGAGGCACTGCGCCGCTCGCAGATCCGCGACCTCAAGCCGGGCCAATCCAGTCGTGAACTAGAGCGTCGGTTTTGGATCAGGTATGCCGCGGGCCAGCGACTATATCTGGCTTGCGTCGGCCCGAGCACGCGTGCCAATGTTGTAATCGACAACAACGATCCCATGCGACCACGGCTGTTGTCATAGCCCGGCGACGCTCGCAACCCCGGCTAAGCGCTGTCAAACTGCCCAGAAAGGGACTCGAACCCCCACGATGTTGCCACCACTGATACCTGAAACCAGCGCGTCTACCAATTCCGCCATCTGGGCGCGGGTCAAGCTCGATTCGCGACGGTCGCCGTGCTGCCCCGCTCATCGAAACCCCGAGGGTGACCGCCGGTTTTGAAGTGACCGGTATGTCTCTTCCAATCCTCGCGGCCGAAGACGCGTCCGCGGTCGATCCCTATTCACGCGCGGTCACGGCCGCGGCAGAACGGGTCAGCCCGGCGGTCGTCTGCATCGACGTGCGAAACGGCCGGCGCGGCGGCAACGGGAGCGGCTTCGTCTTCACGCCCGACGGATTCATCCTCACGAACAGCCACGTCGTGCACGAGGCGCAACGGATCACCGTCGCGCTGCTCGATGGGCGCGATTTCCCGGCGACGCTCGTCGGCGACGATCCGCATTCAGATCTGGCGGTGCTTCGCGTGGATGCACCCGACCTCGCGCACGCCTCACTCGGAGACTCGGCGTTCCTGCGGCCGGGTCAGCTCGTCGTCGCCGTCGGCAATCCGTATGGACTTGCGTATACGGTGACGGCCGGGGTCGTAAGCGCGCTGGGCCGCACGTTACGTTCGCAGTCGGGGCGCCTCATGGACAACATCATTCAAACCGACGCGGCACTCAATCCCGGAAACTCCGGCGGCCCGCTCGTCTCGGCGAGCGGCGACGTCATCGGCGTGAACACGGCGGTGCTTCCCGGCCAAGGCCTGTGCTTTGCAATCGCCGTCAACACGGCCAAGCACGTCGCGGGCCTCTTGATGCGCGACGGCCGCGTGCGGCGCGGTTACCTCGGCATCGCCGCACAAGACATCGTGCTCGCGCCAGTGGTTGCCCGGCGACTCGAATTGGCCGATCGTCGGGCGATCGTGATCGACTCCGTGGAGCCGGGAAGCCCCGCCGATACCGCCCAGCTGAAAACCGGCGACGTGCTGCTTTCATTCGAGGCCCAGCCGCTGATCGGCGTCGACGCGCTGCATAAAGTTCTCACGAGCATCGATCTCACGCGTCCGTACCGGATCGAGCTGTTGCGGCGTAACGAGCGCTTGTCACGCATCGTCTTGCCGGTAGAATCCCCCGAGTAGTCGTCGAATGAGCGGTAGAGCGTGATTCGAAAGCTGCTACCGATTCTCGGCGTGACGTTCATCGATATCGTCGGCTTCAGCATGCTGATTCCGATGCTGCCGTACTTCGTGACGCATTTCGGCGCGTCGCCCTACGTCGTCGGTCTACTCGTCGCGACCTTTTCGTTCTGCCAGTTCGTCTCGGCGCCGCTGTGGGGCATCGTCTCCGACCGGATCGGCCGCAAGAGCGTCCTCATCATCAGTCAAATCGGCGCTACGATCGGTTGGGCGATGCTCGGTCTGGCGCCGAATATTGCCGGCGCCCTTTCGCTTGCGCCGATCGCGGTCGTTTTCATCGCGCGCGCCCTCGAAGGCGTCTCCGGCGGAAATATCAGCATCACCCAAGCCTACGTTGCCGACCTCGTCGAGTCGCGCGAGCGGTCGCGCGCCTTCGGATTGATCGGCGCTATGTTCGCCGCGGGCATGGTCTTCGGTCCGGCGGGCGGCGGTCTTCTCTACTCACGATACGGTTTTGCCGCCCCGTTTCTTGTCGCCGCCGCGCTGCAGTTCCTGACCTTGATCGTCACGATCGTCATGCTTCCGGAATCCCGGGCGCGAACGCACGATCAGAATCGTTTCGCGATCGCGACGTTCTTGGCGAGTTTCGGCAAACCGCGCCTCGGTCGCATTCTCTGGCAAAAGCTCGCGATCGCGCTGGCGCTTTACGGATGGTTCGCGGTTTTTGCGCTCTACCTACAACGTCAGCTCGGATTCTCGCTGACACAGACCGATTATCTCTTTTCGATCTTCGCGGTTTTCAACGTCTTCATGAACGTCGTCATGGTCGGACGCATCTCCGCACGCCTGGGCGATCGCTGGATGTCAAACGTCGGCTTGACATCGCTGGTCGCCGGCTTTGCTGTCGTACCGTTCGTCCACAACATCCTGGTGCTCTCCGCATTGATGCTGCTCTTTGCGTTCGGCATTGCGCTCACGAACACGGGTATCACCGCACTGATCAGCAACGCCGCGTCAGACCGCGATCAAGGGATGGTGCTAGGCACCAGCTCGTCGCTCGACTCGCTCTCGGGAATTCTCGCGCCCCCGGTCTCCACCGGCCTGCTGTCGGGGTACGGATCACGCTTTGCCGGCGTGGAGTCGCTGGCGCTCGCGGGCCTCGCGCTGGTGCTGGGTTTGCGAAGCGCACGCGGTGAAGAGGCGGAGCGCTCTCCGGCGGTCTCTTAGGAGCCTTAAAGGCTCCTAAGCGGCCGTCTTTTTCCGTCGCTTGGCTTCAGCCGGCTTGCCGTTTCCGCCGCTGCGCCGTTTTTTGCTCGCTTCGAGGCTCTGCGCCAGCACGTCCATGAGATTGACGACCTTCGATCGCGCCGGCGCCTTCTTGGCCGTCGGCAACTCTTTGCCGGCCGCCCGCGCTTCGATCATGGTCAACAGCTGGTCGTGATAGTTGTTGGAGAACTTCTGCGGCTCGAACTCGTCCACGCTCATCGTGTCGATGAGCATGCGAGCCATCTGCATCTCTTTCTCCGGCAGCTTCTCGGCCCCCGGTAAGTCGAGCGTGTCGGAGGCGACGATCTCGCTCGCCCAATGCATCAACTCTAGAACGAGCGCATCGCCGATCGGCTTTACCGCCGCGATATATTCCTTGGTGCGAATGACGACGCGCGCGATGGCGACGCGATTGCTGTCGGCGAGCGCCTCCCGCAGCAGCGCGTAGGCATGGCGGCCCTGTTTGGTCGGTTCGAGATAGTACGGTTTGTCGAAAAACATCGGGCTGATCTTGTCGAGCTCGACGAACTCGACGATGTCCACCGATTGAGTCGCCTCCGGGTTGACCTTTGCGAAGTCCTCGTCGGTCAGTAAGACATACTGACCCTTTTCGTATTCGTACCCCTTGACGATCTCGTCCCACGGGACGGGTTTTCCGTCGACGCTGCAGATGCGCTCGTACTTGATGCGCCCCTCGTCCTTCTTGTGCAGCATGTTGAAGGAGAGATCGTCGGTCTTTACCGCCGTAAAGAGCTTGACCGGAATAGTGACGAGCCCGAAGTTAATGGCTCCCGACCAGATTGCATGTGCCATAGCCCGACTATTCTACCCAAGGCGCGGGCCTGTTTGCTAGCCCCGCTGCGTCCAAAGCCGATTGGCCTTGGCGCTCGCTCCCTCCAGCCTCTGTTTCTTCCAGGCTTTCGGGCCCCAGAGGTCCCCGTCACGCGCCACGCGGCCAGGCAGCGTCCGGATCGTCAGCTTGGCGAACTCGTCGGCAGGCGCTACGCCTGAGCGCCGGCGGGCAAAGGCCTCGACCTCGGCCCAATGCAGCGGGGTCGAGACCGGTGCGCCGTCCCGGGCACGCACCGAGTAGGGCGCCACGATGGTCTTGCCAAGACCGACCTGGACGTAGTCGATGTAGACCGCGGTTTGCGGGCGCTTGGCGATGGTACGCTGTAGCGTTGCGAGCTCGCCGAGTTCGGCGGCCGCGTGACGGGCAACGATTTCGGCAAAGACCTTGGCCGTCTCGTACGAGTAGCCCGCGGCGAGTGGAACGACCACGTGGAATCCGTAACCGCCGGTCGTTTTGACCAATGGCTTCAATCCGATTTCGGCGAGAAGGGCGCGAATGGCCAGCGTCACGGTCGCAAGCGTCCGCAGCGTACACTTCTCTCCGGGATCGAGATCGAAGAGCACGCACTCGGGTTCGTCGAGCGCCGGAATGCGCGACGTCCAGACGTGCAACACGATCGCCGCGAGGTTTGCGAAATAGACGAGGCTCGGTTCGTCGTTGCAGAGCGGAAAGGTCACGTCGCTGCGCGATCCTCCGGGCGTCGGAACGGTCACGCGCTCGACCCACTCCGGCATGCCGCGCGGCATTTGTTTTTCAAAAAACGTTTCGCCGTCGATTCCATTGGGATAGCGCTGCAGCGTGAGCGGCCGATCCTTCAAGTGCGCAACGGCACAGGAGGCGACGCTTCGATAATAGGCGATCAGATCGCCCTTTGTGTAACCGTCGCGTGGCCACAGCACCTTTTCGAGATTGGAGAGCGAGAGTTCTTGCGCGCCGACGCTAATAGTCGAGCGTTCTTTCGAGCTCACGCGTCCACCGGGATTTCCGCCACGACGTCAGCGGCCCGCTTGTCCAGGCGAAGGCCGACGTACGCTGGTTGGCGCAGATAACCGTCGCGCGTCCACTCGGCAAAGCGCACCTCGGCGACGAGCTGCGGCGAGCACCAATGGGTTGGCGCATTTGCATCGACGTCGTTGCCGAACGGCGAACTCTTGCGCTCGATTTTTTTCAGCCGTTCGTAGAGCGCGGAAAGTTTCGCGACGCTAAAGCCCGTTCCGACCGACCCAACGTACCGCAGTTTCTTCTTTTCGTAAACCCCGAGCAGCAACGCTCCGAAGCCCTTGCGGCTGCCTTTCGGTTCGGTCCAGCCGCCAACGACGAACTCTTGCTCGTAAGCCGTCTTGATCTTGACCCAGTCGCGGCTGCGCCGCTCTTGATACGGCGAGTCGCGCCGCTTTCCGATGATACCTTCGAGCTTACGCCGGCGCGCGACTTCGAAGAGCTCCTCGCCGCGACCGATAACGTGCTTGGAGTAGAGCACGAGTTGGTCATCTCGAATCAAACGTTCGAGGAGTTTCTTTCGCTCGTCGAGCGGTTTCGACCGCAGATCCTCGCCATCCGCATAGAGCAAATCGAAGGCCGCAAAGGTAAGCCCGGCCGGTTTTTTCTGCGATTCTTGCAGGCGCCCAAACTCCGAACGGCCCTGCGAATCCAAGCTGACGATCTCGCCGTCTACCATTACCGGTAGGCTTGCAAATGCGCCCGAGAGTTCCGCGAGGCCCGGAAAGCGCTCGAGCATATCGAGCCCATTGCGCGATGTCAACGAGAGCTTGCCGTCCTCAACCGTGCAGAGCGCGCGATAACCGTCCCACTTAATTTCAAAAAGCCACGCCTGATCGTCGAACGGCTCGCCCACCAGCGTTGCCAGCATCAACGACTTGGGATGCGGCAGGGGATCGCGCTTGACGGCGGCACGACGTCGCGTCGGCGCGGCCTGGCGCGCCGACGGTTTCGATTGCCAAGTGCGCGCGCGCGGATCGGCCGCGATATCGGCGAGCGTCTTTCCGCTCTTGACCGACTCGGGGTGCTCGGCGGGATCGTAATCGGAATCGGCGTGTTCGTCGCGATCCTTGATCAATAGCCAAGGATCGCCGTGCTCGTCTTCACGCGCCTTGATTTTGACGAGCGTGAACTCGCCGTTTAGCTTCTTGCCGTGCAGGATGAACTTGATCTTTCCCGCACCGATTTCCGCGGCCGGATCCGTCCCTTCCGCGAGCGTGTAGGTGCCGCGATCCCAGACGATCACGCTGCCCGCGCCGTACTGGCCCGCAGGAATGTTCCCCTCGAAGTCGCGGTAATCCAGCGGGTGATCTTCGACGTGCATCGCAAGCCGCCGATCGCCCGCGGCCAGGGTCGGCCCCTTGGGGACGGCCCACGATGCTAGCACGCCGCCGGCCTCGAGCCGAAAATCGTAGTGCAGGCGCGTTGCCCGATGCATCTGCACGACGAAGCGCATCGTTTTGGCGGCCTTTTCCTTGCGACCGCTCGGCTCCGGGGTCGCCTTGAAATCGCGCTTCTTGCGGTAGGTCGTCAGCGAACCGGGCCGGACGGCGTCGCTCTTTCTTGCCATCGTCGTTGGCGTTCGACGTACCCGTACGTTACTCTTAGAAACGAATGTTTTACAGTGCCGCCGGCTTGGTGCTTTCGCTGGGAATCGCTGCAATCGCCTTGCGGCGCAGCCGCTCGCGAGGCGGATATTACGAAGGGGAAGTTTACGGCATGAGCCGCACGACGCACGTTGTCTACGGCGCGATCGGTGTAGCGTTCGCAGCGTTTTTCTGCGCAGCCCTCTGGCGAGGACTGGTGTCGGCAGGCATCGCGGCACTTGCGCTGTATGCGGTCATCTCCGTGTTTTACCTTAGCTCGTTCCTGCGTGGAGCGTCCGACATCGATGAGTGACTTTCGTTTCTCGCCGAGACCCAATCGAGCCCACGAAATCGCTTGGATGCCCTGGGATGCGCAGACGTTTGCTCGTGCGGCTGCGCAGGACCGGCCGATCCTGCTCTCGATTTCGGCCGTCTGGTGCCATTGGTGTCACGTGATGGACGAGACGACCTACTCCGACCCGGGCGTCATCGAAACGATCAACCGCCGCTTCGTTCCCATACGCGTCGACAATGACAGGCGCCCCGACATCAATGCGCGCTATAACATGGGCGGCTGGCCCACGACGGCGTTTCTGACGCCCGACGGGCGAACGCTGACCGGCGCAACCTACCTGCCGCCGGCGCAGATGCATCGCGCGCTCGAGGAGATTGCGCGCTTTTACGACGAGCAAAAGAACGAAATCGCCGAGCTTCCCGCAATGTCGCGATCGCCTGACGCGCTGCGCGAACCCGTGCCATCCGGCGACATAGGTGACGCGCCGATTACACGCCTGCTCGAAAATCTTGAAAATACTTTTGACGAGGAGTTCGGCGGTTTCGGCGACGAGCCGAAGTTTCCGCAGCCGGAGGTACTCGAGTTCTTACTCTCCGAGTGGCGCCTTTCGGGCAATCACCGCTATTACGCGATGGTTTCGAAGACGATGGGCGGCATGTCACGGGGCGGAATGTACGATCACGTCGAGGGCGGTTTCTTCCGTTACTCGACGACGCGTGACTGGAGCGTCCCGCATTTTGAGAAGATGGCCGAGGAGCACGCGGGCCTGCTCCGCGTTCTCGCGACGCTCGCGACTTTCGCTCCAACCGACGATTTTCACACGACGCTGGTATCGGCGACAAACTATGTTCGCAACGTTCTGCTCGATCCGCAGACGGGGTTCTTCGGCGGCAGTCAAGATGCCGACGAAGCGTACTTCGCGCTGCCGCTCGACGAGCGCCGCCGGCTGGTCCCGCCGTTTGTCGACCGCAGCTCGTACACCAACTGGACGTGCGCGCTTGCGGGCGCATTCTTTCGCGTTGCGCGAGCGCTCGACGACGATGCGCTGCTCGCGCAAGCCATCACGACGCTCGATAACGTGGCGTCGCGCCTCGTCGATGCGGACGGTTTGCTCTATCACGTTCTCGTACCGGGCGGTGCGCCCGAGGTGCGCGGTTTGCTCGTCGATCACGTCGCCTACCTTCGCGCCCTGCTCGACGCGCACGAAACGAGCGGAGGGGAGCGCTTCTTGGAGCGCGCGCGAGCGCTGGCGCAAACGACGATCGAGGCTTTCGAAGCGCCGGGCGGCGGATTTTACGACCGCCTTGCGGGCCGCGAATCCTTCGGCAATCTCGCAATTGCCGATCGTCCGATCGTCGAGAACGGGCTGCTCGCGGACGCGCTCCTGCGTTTGGACGCACTTACCGCGCAGCCGGCGCACCGCGACCGCGTGAAGCAAACGCTCGCGCTCTACGCGGCTACCGCCGCGAACGCCGGGTCGTTTGCGGCATCCTATGCGCGCGCGCTGCGCCGGTATCTCTCCCCCGAAGTTATTGTTCGCATCGTCGGTGATGTGAATGAGACCGACGAGTTTCGCGAGGTTGCGCAACGACTTCCCTCACCATTTGTTTCGGTCCGGACGCTCACGGCTGATGCGGCCGCGGAACTCGGAATGCCGGCAGAACCCGCGGCCTACGTATGCGCCGGGACGACGTGCGGCGCTCCCGTCGCGGATCCGAGCGGCCTTCTAGGAGCCTACGACGCGCTTGCCCGGCGCCGATAAGGTAGTGGCACCCGCGGGCGAGAAACGTGAACCTCCATCTCGCGCAACCCTGGGAGAAACGCTACGAATGGACTGTCGCTGCCGGCCGCCGTATCTCGAAACGCTTCGTTCACTCGCGAGCGTGAACCGGGGAGCTTTCGTCGCCATGGCGGGCAGCCTGGTCGCCGCGTCTTCGGTGCGCGCCGCGGCGGCAACCGCCGGTGCAGCCGACGCGATTCTCATTAACGGCCGCTTTCGCACGATGGCGGCCGCTTCCGTCGCGGACGCGGTCGCCATAACCGGCGGCCGCTTCTCGGCGATCGGTTCGCGGACGCACGTGATGACGTACCGCGGGCCGCAGACGGAGATCGTCGATCTGCGCGGCGCAACGGTTCTTCCTG
>Ga0182015_10004044_pt1 | contig 16025 bp, 11 predicted proteins | sample 712P3MmetaG_FD_120478 | JGI IMG/M metagenome (GOLD analysis project Ga0182015, IMG submission 120478) | Permafrost microbial communities from Stordalen Mire, Sweden - 712P3M metaG | ecosystem: Environmental > Terrestrial > Soil > Wetlands > Permafrost | place: Sweden: Stordalen | collected... | reverse complement strand
GGTCTGCTCGACGACGCCGAGCTGGTGGGCGACGTCGGCGACCGTGCGGCGCTGGTCGATCACGAGCGCGGCGGCGTCTCTGCGGAACTCCTTCGGATAACGGCGTCGCCCGCGTCGGCGCGGGCTGTCCTCGTTGCCTTGTTCTTCCATGACACTCCTCCTAATCGGAGTGTCCGGCTCAGTGGGGGATGCTCATCTGCCCGTCTCGAGGTCGGGGGATTCTAAGCAAGCCCTGAGCAACCCCGAAGCAAGTTGCGAACCAAAGCCCAGGAAAGGCACAGCAACCACCTCTACCCTGACTTCGGAGTCGCCTACCGGCGCTCGAAGGAAGTGTTCGACATGTTCTCCCTCGGTTATGCCTGGAACGAGCTTCGCCGCCGCTGGGGGCGGACGCTCGTCACCGCCTTCGGACTCGCTGCAGGAGTCGGACTCGTCATGGGGATCATCGGGGTGTCTCAGGGACTCTCCGATGCTCAGAAGAGCGTCCTCTCCCCTCTAGGAACAGTCGGAACGGACATCATCGTTACGCGCACCGTCGCGCCGACCACCAGTCAGACCACCACGACCACGACCACGCCGTCGCGTCCCGGGGGCGGAGGGGGGACCGTCACCGGCGGCGGCGGGTTCTTCGGTCGTGGTGTCGCAGGCGCTAGCACAGCCAACGGCTCGCAGGCCGCGACGCTGCTCAACAACAACGCCTCGGTGATCACCGACCTCGCCAAGCTCGGCCCGGCCGGGACCAAGTTCACCCACGACTTCTTCGTGCCGGGCACGCTCATCACCTTCCCCTCGGTCGCGATCAGCGACGTCGCGAAGATCCCCGGCGTGACCTCAGCCGTAGGCGCCCTCTCCCTCAGCGCCCTGCACGAGAGCGGCACCGTGCCGAAGATCACCGACACCGTCAAAGAAGGCGGGCAGACGATCTCCACGACCGTCAAGCCGCCGACGCTGACCGCGGCGCAGACAGCGGCCGAGCGGACATGCATTCAGAAGATCGTGTCGAAGACTTTCAACAGCAGTGGCGGAAGCGCCGCCGGCAACAGTGGGACTACGGCCCCCACCACGCGGCCCAAGGGCTCTGGGTCAGGTGCTGGCTCGGGCTTCAGCGGCTTCATCGGGGGCTTCACCTCGAACCCCGCCGTCGAGAAGTGCCTCACTCCCGCCCAGATCAGCTATCAACAGAAAGTCACCGTTCCTGAGCAGACCATCACCCGGGTGCTCAACCCTCCGACGACAAACACCGCCACGTCCAGCTACAGCGTGGCCGGCGTGGACCCGACGAACGAGACCACCGGCCTCATCACCAAGGCCCAGCTCGTCAATGGCACCTGGTTCACCAAGAACTCCGCCGACGAGGTGCTCGTCTACACCGAGTACGCCACGACGAAGGGCTTGAAGGTCGGCGGGACGCTGACGATCAACTCCAAGAGCTACAAGGTCGTCGGCCTCGTGTCGCCGACATTGACAGGTGACGTCGCTGACGTCTACTTCCCTCTCTCGACGATGCAGGGCCTCGCCTCGGCGCCGGGTTACGTGAACGAGGTGCTGGTGTCGGTGAAGAGCTCCTCGGACGTCGCCGCAGTGACAAAGACGATCAAAAGAGAGCTCCCCGGAGCCACAGTACTCACCTCCAAGCAGCTCGCCGACTCGGTGAGCGGCAGTCTCAACAACGCCCACAAGCTCGCCAACGACCTCGGTGGTGTGCTTGCCATTGTCGTCCTGCTCGCGGCGTTCCTGATCGCTGGGCTGCTCACACTCTCAAGTGTCGCAAAGCGCGTGCGTGAGATCGGCTCGCTGCGGGCGATCGGCTGGACACGGGGTGAGGTCGTCCGCCAGGTCATGGCCGAGACCATCGGCATCGGCATAGTCGGAGGGGTGATAGGAGTGGCGATCGGGGCCGGAGTGTGCGCGGTGATAGCCGCGGTCGGGCCGGGACTGTCGGTCACCTCGACTGGGCTCGCCGTAGGCGCCTCCAAGCTGGGCAGCCTGGTCAGCGGGGCGTCGACCACGGGCACGGTGACCTCGATCGTGCACCTCACGGCACCGATCCACGCCACGACGATCCTGATCGCGTTCGCCGGGGCGCTCGTCGGCGGCCTCATCGCAGGCACCATCGGCGGATGGCGTGCCGCCCGGCTCGCACCGGCGTCGGCACTGCGGGACCTCGGCTGATGGCTATGACAGAAGGCACGGAGATCGGAAAGGAAGACGAGACGATGACGGAGACCGAAGCCACGCCGGCCGCTGAGATGGCCGTGGCGCCTGCGGCCCCCAAACCCCTCTACGAGCTGTCCAAGCTCGAGCGGACCTTCACCAAAGGGGGCCTGTCTGTAAAGGCCATCCGCGGCGTGAACATCGTAATAAACACCGGGGAGATGGTCTCGCTCGAGGGCCCGAGCGGGTCGGGCAAGACGACGCTCTTGCAGCTGCTCGGTGCCCTCGACAGCCCCACCGGCGGCACGATCCGGTTCGCGAACCGAGACCTGAGCGGGCTCAGCGACAAGGAGCTGACGAAGATACGGGCCGAGGAGATCGGCTTCGTCTTCCAGCACTTCAACCTGATCCCGACGCTCACGGCCGAGGAGAACGTCGCCATCGCCATGTTCCCCAACCACGTCCGCGCGCACGACCGGCTAGAGCGTGCCAAGGAGCTGCTGAGCCAGGTCGGCCTCGGCCACCGCCTCGGCCACCTGCCGTCGCGCCTGTCCGGAGGTGAGCAGCAACGGGTCGCGATCGCCCGAGCGCTCGCCAATCACCCGAGCGTCATCATCGCCGACGAGCCGACTGGCAATCTCGACTCCGAGACCGCCAAGGAAGTCATGGCGACGTTGAACGAGCTGCGTACCAGTGCCGGTGTCACGATCGTGGTCGCTACCCACGACGAGGACGTCGCCCGGCTCACCGACCGCCGGATCCGCATCCGCGACGGGGCGATCCGCCAGGACTCCGCCGCGTGAAACGACCGATGCATCTGTTACAGCGTCGTCTGGGGAGCGAAGATTGGACTGCCCCATCGCCAACACCGATCGGGCCACCAGAGGGTTGATGCGCTATAGCCCTACCCCGCACCGAACGCCTCATCTGTATGCACGTGGAGCGATCGTCACCGAACGACGCGTGCGTACCGAACGACGGCTAGGGCGCGCCCCTCCCGAGGCGCCATAGCGCCGAATCGGGCGCAGCGGTGCGATGCGTGAGGCACCCTGCGGCGTGACATTCTGTACGTCGATCCGGCGACGACGGCCAGAACGTGTCTAGGCATAGACGCTCGAAGTTTGTAACTAGAGATCTGGATGCTACGGCTTGGCTACGGCGAGCTGTTGGAGCCGGGTGAGATCCTCGGAAGTGCCGAGCGCCATCAAGCGGTCCCCGGAGCACATAACGGTGTCGCCGGTTGGTCGGATCACCTCTCTGCCCCGCTCGATGGCGGTGATGAGCACACCTTTGGGAATCGCGGCTGCGCGTAGAGATGCTCCGACAATTGGTGAGTTCTCCGAAACTACGACGTCCAGCATGCCGCTCGACTCGCTCACCTCCGAGACGCGACGCAGACTGGCCTGCAGGCTTCGTCGGTAGCTTGCGATGAGGTCTGAGGTTGCGATCGTGCCGATGACCCGCCGTTCGTCATCGACCACGGCCACCCAGGTTTGCGGGGTGGACGTCAAGGTGTCGAGGACGACGTCGAGGTGCACGTCTTGGTAGATCGGCAAGAAGCTTGTATCGACCAGACTGGCGAGGGCCGGCGGATCTGGTTCCTCGCTTGCCCTCCGCAGCGCGTCGAGCGTCACGACACCCACGTAGCGTCCCTCTTCGTCGACGAATGGCGAACCCTCGACCCCGTCTGCCTCGAGCATGCTTAGTGCAGTGGCGACGTCGGCCGAACTTGGGACGACACAGCGCGGTAGCGCCATTGCTTGGGAGGCTCGCGCGGCACCGAGCAAGGGGAGACCGGTCAGGATGCGGTGCGCAGGAGAATCTGCTCGGCTCCGCAACTGGCTCCGGTAGATGGTGTCGTCGTTCCGTCGCACGATCAGCGTGGCAAGCCCAACGGCCACCATCGCCGGAACGATGAGGCTGAGCGTCCCGGTCATCTCGGCGACCATCAACATGACGGCGAGCGGAGCCCGAGAGATGCTCCCGAAGCATGACATCATCCCGACGATGACATACGGCGCCGGGTCGTGGCCGAGGCTCGGGACGATCGGCTCGAACAGGCGCCAAACGGCGGCGCCGGTGAAGGCACCGATGACCATGCCTGGGCCGAAAATACCTCCCGAACCCCCAGAGCCGATGGAGAGCCCTGTCGTAACGATGCGGGCGAATGGCAAGAGGAGCACTATCCAAAGCGGGATGTGCAGGAGCTGTTGGCCGAGGCCCTCTTGTATCCATCCGTAGCCTGTCCCGAGCACCTCGGGGATCGCCAGGCCGATGCATCCGACAATCAGGCCGCCAACCGCCGGCCTTACCCATCTCGGTATCGGAAGGCGAGCGAAGAGCTCTGCGATGCCGTAGAAGCCCTTGGCATACAACAGGCCGATCAACCCTCCGAGGATGCCGATAAGGCCGAACCATAAGAGCTGCCGGGCGTCGGTCAACCGGTAGCTCTCGACGTTTCCGAACAGCGGGCTGAAGCCCTCGATGGAGCCGAAGACGACATAGCCGATTATGGAGGCGATGAAGGACGGCAGGAGGGCCTCAACCTCGAAGTCGTCCCGGTACATGATCTCGGTCGCGAGCACCGCACCGCCGAGGGGGGCGCCGAAGATCGAGCCGATTCCGGACCCGATCCCGCTCGCGACGGCGATGCGGGCGTCCGCCGGACTGAGGTCGAAGAGTCGGGAGAGAAACGAGCCGAAGCCAGCGCTGATCTGGCCCGTCGGCCCCTCTCGTCCTCCCGAACCACCCGAGCCGATGGTGAGGGCCGAGGCGACGATCTTGACCGCCACCGCACGAAGGCGGATACCGCGAGGGTTGTGATGCACCGCCGCGATAGCCGCGTCGGTGCCGTGCCCCTCGGCCTCGGGCGCGAACTCGAAGACGAGGATGGCTCCCGCCAAAGCTCCGACGCAGGCGACGAGAGGGATCGCCCAGGGCCTCGTGAAATGCGCCGACGCTGCCCGACCGCCCTCGCCCACGGGCGTCGGAACCGTGTAGCCGGCGATCACTCCTAAGAACAGATGGGTCGCCGCTCGAAGGGCCTCGTAGAACACGACTGCGCCGAGGCCGGCGGTGACACCGATGACGACACCCAGCACGAGCCATTTGCGGCCGTAGGACGATGATGCGATCCAACGCGACGCTCGAGCCTGGAGCGACCGCAATGGCAGTCGCCACCCGGACGGCAATGCGAGGATGCCACGGCCCACTTACAGGTCCCAGCCTGTGGTCCAGTCCTGTTCCGGCACTTCACCGGCGGCCGAGGCGAGCCGACCGAGGGCTTGTACGAGAACGGCCTGTTGCTCTGCGGGGATCTCGTTCATGATGCGTCCGATCTCGTGACGGCGACGACCGGTGACGGCATCGACGAGGGACCGGCCCTCGGCCGTCAAGGCCACCCGGAGCTGGCGCCTATCGTCTCGCTCTGTCCTGCGGCGAATGAGGCCCTTTCGCACGAGCCGGTCGCACATCCGGGTCGCGGTCGCTGGGGCGACCCCGACTGCCTCGGCGAGTCCTGCAAGGTTCTGAGGTCCTCGCGACGCGAGGACGACGAGGGTCCGGTACTGGGTGAGAGTGACTTCCTCGGCGACATCGGCGAGAGATCGCGCCGCCACCGCCACGAGTACCCGGCTCGCCGACAGCACGGCATCGACCACCGAGTCGGGCGCCTGAGGCGGACCGGAGGCACTATCACTCATACACTAATCATTGCATATACTAACGCTGTGGTGCCCTCTCCGGCCGCCGTGCAGCTTCAATCGAGTCGTGCTCAAAGACCAGGAAGATGCCGCGGTGAGAAAGATGGGACCATGACAACAACTACCCAGGCACTCAATACGCCTGTGTCACACGAGAGGCTGGAAAATACCCATCATGGGATCTGATGGCGCCCTCCCCGAGGTTCCCGGCTCGAAGCCGGGATCGAAACCAGATGAGAAGGACGACTTGAAGTCCCTTCCCCTGGCAGAGGTGGAAAAGCGGCTCGGCTACTCGCCGGACGGTCTCAGTCAAGTCGAGGCGCAAAAGCGGCTGACCCAATACGGACCCAATGAGATCGAAGAGAAGAAGGCCAATCCGCTCCTCAAGTTCCTTACCTACTTCTGGGGTCCGATCCCCTGGATGATCGAAGCCGCGGTGATCCTGTCGGGCGTGCTGCGGCATTGGCCGGACTTCTTCATCATCCTTGTCCTGCTTGTCGCGAACGGCGTGGTCGGATTCTGGGAAGAACACCAGGCCGGTAAGGCCATCGACGCCCTCAAGGCAGAGCTCGCGATCAAGGCTCGGACGATACGTGACGGCAAATGGACCATGCCGCCAGCGCGTGAGTTGGTCCCGGGCGACGTCATTCGCCTCCGTCTCGGGGACATCGTTCCGGCAGATGCGCGCTTGCTGGACGGAGATCCGGTCGAGGTGGACCAGTCCGCCCTCACCGGGGAGTCGTTGCCCGCCACGCGCAAGTCCGGCGAGGCAGTGTTCTCCGCTTCGATCATTCGACAGGGTGAGATCGGCGCCCTGGTCTATGCCACGGGTGCGAACACCTACTTCGGCAATACGGCGGAACTGGTGCAGGAAACACAAACCGTCAGCCACTTCCAACGCGCGGTGTTGAGGATCGGCACGTTCCTCATCATCCTCGCTGTGTTGCTGGTGAGCGTGATCGTCATCGTCTCCATCATCCGGGGCAACCCGATCCTCACCACGTTGCAGTTCGCCCTGGTGCTCACCGTGGCCGCGATCCCCGTGGCGATGCCGACGGTGCTGTCGGTCACGATGGCGGTCGGCGCGCGCCTCCTCGCGAAGAAAAGGGCCATCGTGAGCAGGTTGGTGGCCATCGAGGAGTTGGCGGGCGTGGATGTGCTCTGCACTGACAAGACCGGCACCCTGACCGAGAACAAACTGACACTCGGCGAGCCCTTCGCGCTGAGCGGCGTTGCGCCTGAGCAGGTCATCGTGAGCGCAGCACTGGCGTCGCGCGCGGATGACAATGACACCATCGATCGGGCGGTTCTCGGCGGCCTGAAAGACGACAAAGCGCTGCACGGGCTTAAGGTGACCCACTTCCAGCCGTTCGACCCGGTGGGCAAACGTACCGAGGCGACCGTCAAAGCTCCGCACGGATCTTCGTTCAAGGTGACCAAGGGTGCGCCCCAAGTCATCCTGGAGCTGTCGAGCGATGCCACGAAGGTGAAGGCGGACATCGAAAGGGCCGTCAACGATTTCGCCACGCGCGGTTTTCGCTCCTTGGGCGTGGCCCGGGCCGAGGGAGATGGCCCTTGGCGGTTTCTTGGCGTGCTGCCCCTGTTCGACCCGCCACGAAAGGACGCCAAGGCAACCATCGCGACGGCACGTCAGATGGGCGTGGAGGTCAAGATGGTCACGGGCGACGCACTGGCCATCGCTCAGGAGACCGCCAAGACGCTCGGCATGGGCAGCGACATCCTCGATGCCGCCGGTCTCGGCGACGTCAAGCGCAACGAGACAGCGGCGACGGCCAAGTCCATCGAAACCGCCGATGGCTTCGCCCAGGTGTTCCCCGAACACAAGTTCCACATCGTCGATGTCCTTCAGAAGCGGGGCCATATCGTCGGCATGACCGGCGACGGGGTGAACGACGCCCCGGCGCTGAAGAAGGCCGACTGCGGCATCGCCGTCTCGGGCGCTACCGACGCGGCGCGCGCGGCGGCTTCGATCGTGCTGACCACTCCCGGTCTCGCGGTGATCATCGACGCGATCAAAGAGAGCCGGAAGATCTTTCAGCGGATGAACAGCTACGCGATCTACCGCATCGCCGAGACGCTCCGAGTGCTGGTGTTCATCACACTGGTCATCTTGATCTTCAACTTCTTTCCTGTCACGGCGATTCAGATCGTGATGCTGGCGTTGCTCAACGATGGCGCAATCCTGTCCATTGCCTACGACAACGTTCACTACAAGGATCAGCCCGAGGCCTGGAACATGCGTCTCGTGCTCGGGATGGCGAGCGTACTGGGCGTCGTTGGCCCAATTGCCGCGTTTGGCCTGTTCTACCTTGGCGACAAGGTGTTTCACCTTGACCACGCGCATCTCCAGACGCTCATGTACCTGACGCTGTCTGTTGCCGGACATCTCACGATCTTCCTCGCCCGCACGCGCCGCCCGTTCTGGTCGATCCGCCCGGCCTGGATTCTCTTGATGGCGGTGGTCGGTACTCAGATATTTGCGACCCTCATCGCGGTCTATGGGGTCTTCATGACTCCCCTCGGCTGGGGTTACGCAGCCGTCGTGTGGGGCTATGCGCTGGCGTGGTTCCTCGTGACAGACCGTGTGAAACTGCTCGCGTACCGGATTCTCGATCCGGTCAAGGCCGAGGGCGTTGTCTCCGCGGACACACGCACACGGGAATACCGTTCGCCCGCTGATCTGCCTGAGAAAGGTGCTCCCAGCTTGAGGGTGGCCCCGTTCCACACTGACGGCGATGAGGACAATCCCGTGTATCACGACAACAGCGACTGTCCCTATGGCCAGGAGATCAAGCGCAACGACAACGACAAGCCGGGCAAGAACGGTCGCCGCCGATGTGACTGGTGCACCCAGCGTGCCTAGTCCTGCTCCCGGCAGCGTTCGGGGAAACGTAGCGGTCACCTGCTTCGCACCGCAGCAGTCGTCACGTGGTCGGTACCGCTCCTTGCGGGGACTGAGTCGCAGGGCAGCGGATGAAGACGTGCCGCGCTCGGAGGCGAGCGGTGAGCACTTTTGCGCGGCCACTCGAGGAAGGACGGATCCGTGACCGACACGAGCGCCGAACAGATTGCCGAGTTCATCAAGCCGTTGCGCGTCAGGCCCGGCTCAGCGGTAAGGCTTGCCAAGGACTTCGACCCCGGCTACACGGCCGACCTTCTGAAGAAGAAAGCCGGCAAGTCCCTGCTCCAGCAAGGCGTGGCGCTCCTTGCTGATTACCAGAACCGCCTCGCCGCCCAGGACACCCACGGCGTTCTCGTCTGCCTGCAGGCCCTTGACGCCGCCGGCAAGGACGGAACCATCCGTCATGTCATGAGCGGTGTCAATCCCCAGGGGGTGGAGGTCAACAGCTTCAAGGTGCCGTCTGCGGAGGAGTTGAGCCACGACTTCCTGTGGCGCTACGCGCAGCGCCTCCCTGCCCGTGGTGTCATCGGCATCTTCAACCGGTCCCATTACGAGGAAGTACTGGTGGTGCGGGTACACCCGGAGCTGTTGGAGCGCCAGATGCTCCCGAAGAAGGCAAAAGGAAAGGGTGTGTGGGAGCGCCGCTACCGGGAGATCAACGACTGGGAGCGCTACCTCAGCGACAACGGCATCAAGGTCGTGAAGATCTTCTTGAACCTGTCGAAGGAACAACAGCGGGTCCGCTTCCTACGACGGCTCGACCTTTTCGACCACAACTGGAAGTTCACAGCCAGCGATGCGAGGGAGCGCCAGTACTGGGACGATTATCAGCGAGCCTTCTCCGAGATGTTGTCGAACACCAGCACCGAGTGGGCTCCTTGGTACGTCATCCCGGCCGACCATAAGTGGTTCGCCAGGATCTGCGTGTCGCACGTGCTCGCCCATACCCTGATCGAGCTCGACCCGCAGTACCCGAAAGTGACCCCCGAGCAACAGCGCGAGGAACGGGAAGCCAAGGCGGAACTACTCGCCCAGGCACCAGAGGTCGCCGCCGCCGATCCCTTCCGGGGGAGCCCGGTATCGGCGGCCGCCAAGGACCATGGCGTGAAAAACCTCACCTAGGCGCAGTGGCTGAGGCCAGCCGCCTCGTCAGAGCTGCACTTCGGCCCTCACATCCGGGAAACGGGCCCGTCGACCCCCACATTCCCGAGATCTCCATTGCAGGAGCGACATAACGTCTCATCTGGACGGTCCTGCCAACCGCTTGACGGGACCAGCGGGCCGCTCCGATAGACGGTTCTCGAGCCCCGGAACATGAGCGCAGATCGCCGAATATTTCCGCCCGCTCTCGACTCCCGGAGTGCGACCTGACCGACGTTCTGTCGCGACCTCCATCCGCCTTCTGCACAAGGTGTGCTGCCCGTTGCGCCCATTTCGCGAAGGACGACGAGCACCGTTGCCCAGCTCGCGGAGGTAGCGCGAGGCAAGGTCCATCGCTGACCCTTCCTCGTGTCTAAGACGTGCCTCAAGCCGACGGTAGCCGAGAAGACCACTGGCAATCGGAGCTGGATTTGCCCAGCGCGACTTGACAGAGTTTTAGACATGGTCCATGGTGTACTAGGTTCCTAGGATACCTGGAGACAAGAGTGATCGAATTTCATCTCGACGCACGCTCGGGCATGGCGCCATATCAACAGGTCGTCCAACAGGTCCGTCATGCGCTCCGACTCGGCCTCTTGGCCGTGGGCGACCAGTTGCCCACCGTGAAAGAGGCGGCCATGAGCCTCACGATCAACCCGAACACGGTGTCGAAGGCGTACAAGGAGCTGGAGCTTCTCGGCCTCGTCGCTGCGCGGCCGGGCATCGGCATCTTTGTAACGAAGACACTCAGCGACGACTCACTCGCGGCGCACGGACGACTGCGCCAGAGCTTGCAGCGCTGGCTGGCCCAAGCGCGACGCGCTGGCCTCGACGATGAAAGTATCGACGCCCTCTACAAGGAGTGCCTTCGGTCCTCCGCCGCGGAGGACGTAGCGTGACCGCCGTCATCGAGGCGAACGGACTCGGCAAGCGATACGGTCGCAAGTGGGCGCTCTCGGAGTGTACCCTCGCGATCCCCGTTGGCAAGGTCGTCGGGCTCGTCGGCCCGAACGGCGCTGGAAAGACCACGCTGCTCCACCTCTCCGTCGGCCTCTTGCAACCGAGCGCGGGGTCGATCTCCGTACTCGGAGGCAGACCAGGCACCACGCCAACCCAGCTCGCCCGCGTCGGTTTCGTCGCCCAAGACACCCCGACCCGCGCCGGGTTTTCGGTCGCCGATCACCTGCGCTTCGGTAGGTGGATGAACCCGAACTTCGACGCAAAGCTCGCCGAGGAGCGGATCGAGCACCTCGGACTCGATCCCCGCCAGAAGGCAGGCAAGCTCTCGGGTGGTCAGCGCGCACAGCTTGCGCTCACGCTCGCGATAGCCAAACGTCCAGAGTTGTTGGTGCTCGACGAGCCAGTTGCCAGCCTCGATCCCCTTGCGCGACGCGAGTTCCTACAGGGTGTAATCGCGGTCGTTGCCGACTCCGGCACGAGTGTGATCCTCTCCTCGCACCTCGTGGCCGATCTCGAGCGGGTCTGCGACTACCTCGTCGTGGTCGTTGACTCGCACGCCCAGGTCGCTGGCGAGATCGACGAACTGCTCGCATCGCACTACCGGCTGACCGGACCGCGCCACACCGCGACGCCCTGCCGGGCGACCAGCAGCTCATCGAAGAGAGCCACACCGACCGTCAAAGCACGCTCGTCGTCCGGAGCAACGAGCCCATCCTCGATCCCAGCTGGACGGTCGAGCATTTGAACCTCGAAGACCTCGTCCTTGCCTACATGACCGGAGCCGTGACACAACACCGTCGCCCGGAGTTGGGAGTCCGCTCGTGATCCGCCTGGCACTGCGTGAGTTCAGAACCGAGGGGATCGTCGGCCTTGCGCTCCTCATCGCCCTTGGCGTCGTGCTTCTCGTCACCGGGATTCACGTCGTCAACGTGAATGACGCATTCCAAATCGCCTGCCGGAAAGCACACTCCTGTTCTTCGACACCGAACCCAGTGCTCACCGTCGACAATCCGTTGCAGCACGCTCTGCCGCTCGTAGCGATGGTTGCGCCCGCGCTGATCGGGATTTTCTTCGGCGCACCGCTCATCGCCCGCGAGGTCGAGACCGGCATTTTCCGCCTCTCGTGGACGCAGAGCGTCACCCTCCGGCGCTGGCTGGCGGTGAAGCTCGGGATCGTCGGCCTGGCCTCGATGGTGATCGGCGGGCTGGTGACCTGGATGGTCGACTGGTGGATGAGCCCGATCGACGCCGTGAACATGAACCGCTTCGGCCTGTCGAGCTTCGGCTACCACGGTGTCGCCCCGATCGGGTACGCCGCGTTCGCCTTCGCTCTCGGCGCAACCGCAGGCGCGTTGTTGCGCCGGACGGTCCCAGCGATGGGCGCGACGCTTGCTGGATTCGTCGGTGCGCGCCTTGCGGTCATCTATTGGATTCGACCGAACTTTGCCTCGCCTGTGTACGAGTCCGTCCCGCTTCCGATCAACGAGGGGGGCGTCTCGTTCTCGCCGGTTGCTACCGCCGCCGTCAATCCCCCGTCGATCACCGTCCCGAACGGGTGGGTCTACTCGACCGAGGCGGTGAACAAGGCGGGGCATGTGCCGACGGCCCACTATCTGCTGAACGCGTGTCCGGCGTTCTTCAATCAGGCCCCGCAGCCGCCGCCGACGGGTGGGAAGAAGACGGCGCCAGCTTCGGGAGTGGCACTGTTCAACAACTGTGTCGACAAGCTCTCCAAGACGATTCACACGCTCGTCGCCTATCAACCGGGTAGCCGGTTCTGGCCGTTCCAGTGGGCCGAGATGGGGGTCTTTCTCGCTGCTGCGCTGGCGTTGTGCGGACTTACTTACTGGTGGCTGCGACGCCAGTACGCGTGACCTCAGACGAAACGGGATGCCGACCGCAGCACTTTGAGCTATTGCCAGCGCCTGCTTGCTAACACCCAAAGGAGGACACAAGATGGACGTGAACGCGATCTCGGCGAAACGACCTTCCGCCGCATGGCCGCCAGGTCGCGGGTCGCGTCGGCGGTGGATGGCCGTCGTGTCCCTCACAGCCTGCCTGGTCGCCGCGTACCCGGCTGCTGCCGCTGCCGACAACACGGCCGCGTTGGCCGCGAACGCGACGCTGAACTGCGCGCCAGCCGGGATGACGCCGTCACCGTGTTACAGCCCGCAGGCGTATCAGGCGGCCTACGGCGTCGCGCCGCTGCTCAGCCACGGCATCGACGGACGCGGCGAGACCGTCGTCGTGGGACCCGAGCCCGCCGCTTCTCCCTCGGGGCCGACCGACATTCGCAGGGACTTGGCAGCGTTCGACACCAGGTTCGGTCTTCCCGCAACCAGCCTGGATGTCGTAAATATCTTCGCCAAGTCCGCGACGCCCTACCGCACTGGTGGCGAGGAAGTTACCGACACCGAGATGGTGCACGCAATCGCGCCGGATGCCCACCTCGACGTGGTGCTCCTGCCGCCGAACATCACATCGAGCGCGGCGAGTTTCGCGTCCGCTATTACCAAAGTGATCGTGGAAGGCGTTGCCCTACATGCCGCGGTGATCTCGATCAGCGCCAGCGTGGGCGAGCACTTCCTCACCCGCGCCGAGGTGACCGCGATGGACCTGGCGCTGGAGCAGGCCCGCGACCACCACGTCACGGTTGTCGGCTCCTCTGGCGACTACGGCGCGATCAGCAGCCATCCGACGAGCCCGCCGGTGGAGGTCAGCATGCCCGCCTCGGACCCACTGGTGCTGGCAGTTGGCGGCTCCACCCTGGATGCTGCGCGTCCGGGCGGTGCGTACTCGGGCGAGACGGCCTGGAACTCCGGCGGCGAAGCTTCGGGCGGCGGCTACAGCAGCGTCTTCCCCCGCCCGTCGTACCAAGACAACGTCGCGAAGGCCCGCGCCACCCGCGGCGTTCCCGACGTGGCTGCCAACGCGGGTAGCGCCTACCCTCTGGCACTGGCCTTCATGCACGACCAGTTCCGGGCGGCAACCGGCACCAGCGCCGCCGCGCCACTGTGGGCGGGCGTGATCGCGTTGGTCGACCAGGAGGCTGGTCGTCACCTTGGCTTTGTCAACCCCGCTATCTACGCCATCGCTCGCAGTTCCGCCTACCATCGCGCCTTCCACGACGTGATCACCGGTGACAACTCAGTGCAGTGGAACAACACTTTCTTCACCGGCTACAAGGCTGGTCCCGGCTGGGACCCGGTCACCGGTTGGGGCAGCCCCGACGCCCAGTACCTTGTCCCCCTGCTGGCCCGTACCGCCCGCTCAGGCACCTGACCTTGGCCCGCATAGGCCCGGGCAGGTTCCGCACATCTAACACTTGAAGGGTCCCCCAGGGGCCTGTTTCAGGTTCTTAGGGTGCATCGGGTTGGTCCTGTCTTGTCTCGTCTGATTTGGCGCACCGGAGCGAGCAGTCGCTCGACTCCTGAGTTCTGAGAGGCGAGGCTCGGCAGGGCGGCTCGGTGTCAGCGCGTAGCCCTGTTGAGGAATTCGGGACCGGCGATGGTCGGAGCCCTGTTAGTTCGGATGTTCGGGATGTAGCGCTTGGCCGGCCTGGCCCCTTGGGATCGACATCAACCGGGACCCGAGGAGGCACATTGACAACGTTGGGCATCGACCTGGCTGTGCGAGCCGCGCACGTGGCCACGCTGACGAACGATCGCGGCGAGGTGATGTGGACGCGGCGACGCTTCTACAACCGCCGCGCCGATCTGGTGGAGCTCAGCCAAGCAGCTGGTCCGGCAGAGCAGCTGACGGTGGTGATGGAGCCGACGCGCAACGCCTGGGTGCTTGTGGCCGCACACTTCATGGCGCACGGCGCAAAGGTGGTGCTCGTCGCTCCCGAGCAGTCATCGGACCTTCGTCGCTACTACACCAAGCACACGAAGAACGACCGGCTCGACTCACAGCTGCTCGCCCGACTGCCGCTGTTACATCCCGACGGTCTCTCCGAGGTGGCGGACCTTGGGCCCGCTGACGCCCTCAAGCGATCGGTGCGCCGGAGGGTGAATCTCGTCGCTCATCACCTCGCCTGCGGCAGCGAATCGACGCCATGTTGGATCTGCTCGGTCCGTCTTACATCGAGGCGCTCGGCACCCGGATGCCAAAGAGTGCCTTGGAGGTCCTCGAGCACTACGGTGACCCGAGAAGCCTGCGCCGACTGGGGTTGAACCGCCTCACGGCTCTTGTGCGTCGCACGAGCGGCGGCGCGTGGAAGGCCGAGCACGCGACGAGACTGCTCGACGCTGCCAACGAAGCGATCGCGCTCTGGGAAGGCGGTGGACTCGACTTCGCGGAGCTCGCGTGGGACCTGGCTTCAGAGCTTCGAATCATGCGACAGCTCGACACCGAGATCGACCGGCTCGATGAGCGCATCGCCGAGCTCTACGCCGCCGCTGACCCGAAGGGAATCGTGAAGTCGGCTCCCGGTGTCGGGCCAGTACTTGCCGGCGGGATCCTCGGCCGCCTCGGTGACGCCAACCGCTTCGCCAACCTTGCGGCAGTCCGCTCGTTCTCGGGAATGGTCCCCGGTGTGAATCAGTCCGGTCACAGCCAAGCTCGGTCGGGAATCACCAAACAAGGTGACCCGGGCCTGCGACGCGACATCTGGTTCGCAGCCGACCTCGCCCGTCATCACGACCCGCAACTGGCCGCCAAGTACTACCGGCTCATCGTCGAGCGCCGACTCCATCACTACTCAGCGGTCTGCCATCTTGCGACCACGCTGCTCACTCGGATCGCCGCCTGTTGGCGAACCGGTCAGCCTTACGTTGTGTGTGACACCGACGGACGTCCCGTCGATCATGCCGAAGCTCGGGCCATCATCGCCGAGCGATACAAGGTCCCACCTGAGGCCCGCCGCCGTTCCCGGGTCCCAGCGGTGAGCGAGCCGACTAGATAGGAGTCGACGAAGCCGCTCCGAGCCGGCCCGCTCGGCAATGCACGCTAGGTCTTGACAGCGGTTAGGAATTCAGAATGACGCACGACCCGGTGAGGCATGGTTCGAAGTGCTGCGCCCGATTCGGCAGGGAGTATGAGAACGGGCTGATGCGTTCGCCATCCACCACGGTGACGAGGTGAGTGGATAGCTTCAGTTCTGCTTGGGATTGCTGGTCTGACTCGATAATCGGCTGACGGTCAGC
>Ga0182015_10004042_pt1 | contig 16027 bp, 14 predicted proteins | sample 712P3MmetaG_FD_120478 | JGI IMG/M metagenome (GOLD analysis project Ga0182015, IMG submission 120478) | Permafrost microbial communities from Stordalen Mire, Sweden - 712P3M metaG | ecosystem: Environmental > Terrestrial > Soil > Wetlands > Permafrost | place: Sweden: Stordalen | collected... | reverse complement strand
TTAGTGCTGACGCACGGGTTCAACGGGGGCGGTGGACCGCCCCCGATCGATAGGCGCCCGCTTCGCGAGCGGTAAGAGCGAGATCCCGATGCTGACGCGCTGTTCTTAGTGCTGACGCACGGGTTCAACGGGGGCGGTGGACCGCCCCCGATCGATAGGCGCTCGCTTCGCGAGCGGTAAGCGCGAAATGCGAGCGGCAGGAGCTCAACGCGAGCGGAAAGCGCCGCCCGCGATTGGCGAAGTGTGTTTTGCGAGCGATGGGATTGCGTGTGAGCGCCGTGTGAGGGCGACCACTACCACATCGGTGAGACGATACCTGTCTCCACCGTCATAAATACTGGCTAAGAGATTGATTCAATACAGAGTCGTGCGCGATCGCGAATGATTCGGTATGAACTGTGACCTAAGTCACTGTTGTCCCAAGTTTTTTTTAACTTAAGGCGTTGACAGTGCGACGCTGCGATCCCTATAGTGGCATCCGGTGGGAAAAAGTGGGAGAGAATGGGTCTAAGTGCCCATCCAACGATGTTCAGGGGCTCCAATAATCTGACTCTCGATGCGAAAGGCCGGATGGTCATGCCGACCCGGTATCGCGACCGGCTGCAGGAGCGCTGCGGGGGGAAATTGGTGGTCACCGTCGACAAGGATCAATGCTTGTTGATTTTTCCGCTGCCTGATTGGGAAGAGGTCGAGCGCAAGTTGATGCGCCTGCCCGCCTTCAACGCACAGACCCGGCAGTTGCAGCGCCTGATGGTCGGATATGCAACCGAATTGGAACTCGATGGGCATGGCCGGATTCTTCTGCCGCCCAATCTTCGGGAATTCGGTCTTTTGACCCGCGATGCGGTGTTGATCGGGCAGGGAGTTAAGTTCGAACTTTGGGATGAGACGAGGTGGAACGAGCGTCGCGATGCCTGGCTGGCCAGCGATGAACCGGCCGGCGACCTGCCCGGCGACCTCGAAACGTTGTCGTTTTAATGTCGGGCGGCCGCCAGGCAGTGGAGCACACGCCAGTACTGTTACCTCAAGTGCTGGCCGCATTGAACATACGGGCAAGCGGCGTCTATCTGGACGCCACATTTGGGCGGGGCGGACACGCAGAGGCTATTTTGGACAAGCTCGTCGCAGACGGCCGATTGTTTTGTCTCGACCGCGACCCTGTCGCCGTCGCCGAGGCCAGGGCGCGCTTCGCCGGCGACCCGCGAGTCGCGGTTTTCCTCGCACGCTTCTCCTCGCTGGCGGCGTGCGCCGACAAGATCGAGCCCGGCCTGAAATTCGACGGCATTCTGTTCGATCTGGGAGTGTCCTCGCCACAGCTCGACGAACCGTCCCGCGGCTTCAGCTTCATGCAGGACGGGCCCCTGGACATGAGAATGAGCCAGGGCGAGGGTATGAGCGCGGCCGACGTCGTCAACCGTGCGTCCGAGGCCGAGCTCATTCGCATCTTCCGGGAGTTCGGCGAAGAACGTCTCGCGCCGCGCATCGCGCGCGCCATCGTGGCGGACCGCGGCGCGAAGCCATTCGAGCGCACGCTGCAACTCGCCCAGATGATTTCCCGGGTGGCGCGCAGCCGGGCCGCGGATCCTCACGCGCGCCACAAACACCCGGCGACGCGCGTGTTCCAGGCCCTGCGCATCTACGTCAACGGCGAGCTCGACGAGCTCGAGGCGGCGCTGCGCGCGGCCTTCGATCGATTGGCGCCGCACGGGCGGCTCGCCGTCATCAGCTTCCATTCGCTGGAGGATCGCATCGTCAAACAATTCATGCGGCAGCATGCCTCCACCGACCCCGTGTATGCGGGACTCCCATTCGTACCCGCGCACGCGGCTCCGAAACTCAAACTGGTCGGCAAGTCGATCAAGGCCGACGCCGAAGAAACGATGCGCAATGCACGCGCCCGCAGCGCGCGATTGCGCGTCGCGGAACGGCTTGCCGAAGGGCTCGCCGCATGAAGACACGCGGACTGTTGGCGATCGCAATGCCCCTTCTCTGGCTCGCCGTGCTGGGCTCGGGCGTGCAGGTGATCTACGCCCGCCACAAGGCGCGCGACCTGTTCGTGCATCTGGAGAGGCTCAATGCGGAGCGCGATTCGCTGGAGATGGAGTGGGGCCGCCTGCAGCTCGAACAAAGCTACTGGTCGTCGCACGCCTTCGTCGAGCGGGTGGCGAATGCCAAGCTGCAAATGAATCTGCCGCAGGCCCGCGACGTGCGGATCGTGCGACCGTGAGATCTCGCGCGGCATTGAAGCCGCGTTCCGGCGAAGGCGAAGCTCAGGCGAGGTGCCATCGCTGGCGCGCGGCCGTGGTGCTCGGACTGGTGGTGCTGGGCGCCGCCGGTCTAGTGGCCCGCGCCGTCGAATTGCAGCTGTTCGATCATAGATTTCTCGCCAAGCAGGGAGACGATCGCTCGATGCGCGTGGTCAAGATCGCCGCGCATCGCGGGGCGATCACCGACCGCTCGGGCGAACCTCTGGCAATCAGCACGCCGGTCGACAGCGTGTGGGTCAACCCCCAGGAGCTCAACGAAAACGTCGATCAATTGCCGAGACTCGCCAAGGCGCTGAACCAGGACCTGCAATTCCTGACGCGGCGCATCACCAGCAATCTGGACCGGGAGTTTCTGTATCTGGTGCGGCACATGCCGCCCGACCAGGCTGCGCACATCAAGGCGTTGGGCATTCCGGGCGTGAACCTGCTGCGCGAATATCGGCGCTACTACCCCGCCGGCGAGGTTGCCGGGCACGTGGTCGGATTCACGACCGTCGACGACACGGGGCAGGAGGGCCTGGAACTCGGATACGACCAGCAGTTGAACGGAGAGGACGGCGCGAAGCGCGTCATCCAGGATCTGTACGGCCGCTACGTCGAAAACATCGAGAGCATTCGTGCCCCGCGGCCGGGCCGCGATTTGACGACGAGCATCGACCTGCGGATTCAGTATCTTGCCTATCGCGAACTGAAGGCGGCGATGCAAGAATACCGCGCTCAGGCTGGATCCGTCATCGTGATCGATGTGGACACCGGCGAGGTGTTGGCGATGGTGAATCAGCCGTCCTACAACCCGAACGACCGCGATCAACTGAAGCCGGGCCTGTACCGCAACCGCGCGGCCACCGATATCTTCGAGCCCGGCTCGAGCGTCAAGCCGTTCATCATGGCCGCGGCGTTGGAGTCCGGGCAGTATCGCCCCGACAGCGTGGTCGACACGTCGCCGGGCTTCTTCAGGGTCGGCACCAAGGTCGAGGAGGACGAAACCAACCTGGGCGTGGTGGACCTAGCGACCATTCTCGCCAAGTCGAGCAACGTGGGCACCGCGAAGGTAGCCCTGTCGCTCAGGCCCGAACAGATATGGAAGACGCTGCATGGATTGGGCCTGGGCCAGGTGACCGGCAGCGGTTATCCCGGCGAGTCGGCCGGCACGCTGTCGAGCTATGCCCATTGGCGTCCCGTCGGCATCGCGACGCTGTCCCACGGATACGGCATCTCGGTGACTCCGCTGCAGCTGGCGCATGCATACGCCACCATCGGCGCGGGCGGCGTCAAGCGTCCGCTGTCCTTGGAACGCGTTTCCGGTCCCGTGCCGGGCGAGCAGGTTCTCGATCCGAAGGTCGCGCACGAGCTGGTCCACATGATGGAGCAGGTCATCGAGAAGGGCGGGACCGCGACGCGCGCGGCGGTGGTGGGGTATCGCGTTTCGGGCAAGACCGGCACGGCCTTCAAATCCATCGCCGGCGGCTACTCCACGGACAAAATCATGGCGGTGTTCGCGGGCCTGGTGCCGGCATCACACCCCAAGATCGCCACGGTGGTGGTGATCGACGAGCCAAGCCGCGATGTGCAGCCGGGCGGCAGGCTGGCCCAGGGCGGCACGGTCGCGGCGCCGGTGTTCTCGAATGTGATGTCGGGTGCGCTGCGGCTCATGGACGTGCCGCCCGACGATTTGCAAAATGTGCCTGCGGAGAAGCTGGTGCAGGCGAGCGACATGCCATGAGCGCAGCGGCGCCCGGTATGTCCCTTGCGTGGCTGCTCGACGGCATCGCGACGGTGCCGGCGAACGATGCGCGCGTCAGCGATCTGACGCTCGATAGCCGCGACGTGCGCGCCGGCAGCCTGTTCTTTGCGCTGCCGGGTCAGCGATCGCACGGCCTGAGGCATGCCGCCGAAGCCGCCGCACGCGGCGCCAGCGCGGTGTTGTGGGACGCCGAGGATGAGTCGCCCGGGCACCGTGGGATCGACAACGGCGCACTGGCCGCGAACGCCGAGGTGTTCGCCGCTCCCGTCGCCGGCCTGCGCCGGCTGGTGGGGCGCATCGCCGACCGGTTCTTCGGCTGGCCTTCATCGCATCTGCGCGTGGTCGGGATCACGGGAACGAACGGCAAGACCACCTGTGCGTATCTGCTCGCGCAGTGCCTCCAGCGGTTGAATTCCGATGCCGCGTACATCGGCACCATCGGCTGCGGACGGGTCGGCGCGCTCGAGGCGCCCGCCGGCGCCCACACCACACCGGACGTGGTGAGCCTGCACCGCCAGTTGTCGAAATTGCGCGCCCTGGGCGTGCGCGACGTCGCGCTGGAAGTGTCCTCGCATGCCCTCGACCAGGGCCGCATCGACGGCGTGCGCCTGCATTCGGCGGCGCTCACCAATTTGACGCGCGACCATCTGGACTACCACCCGTCCATGGAGGCGTACGGCGCCGCCAAAGCCCGCTTGTTCGACGTCCCCGATTTGCAGCAGGCGGTCATCAACATCGGCGACGTCTTCGGCCGCGAGTTGGCGCGCGGCTACGCCGGAAGCGCGCCGCTGACCGCCGTATGGGTGGGCGCGGACGACCACGGATGGCTCGCGAACCGTGCGTTGCATGCCGACGACGTGGTGCTCGATCTGCGCGGCATCAGCATGATGTTGCAGGGCAGTTTCGGCAAATGCAGCCTGACCACGAGGCTCCTGGGCCGCTTCAACGCCGAAAATTCGGTGGTCGTGGTCGCGTGCCTGGTGGGCATGGGGGTGTCCCTCGAGGATGCCGCGAAGGCGCTGGCCGGCTGTGCGCCGCCGCCGGGACGGATGGAGGTGATCGAACCCGTACGGAGCGGCACGCCGTTGGCGGTCATCGACTATGCGCACAGCCCGGATGCCCTGGCCAAGGCGCTGCGGGCGCTGCGGGAACATTGCCGCGGAGCGCTGTGGTGCGTGTTCGGCTGCGGCGGGGACCGGGATCCGGGCAAGCGTCCCATGATGGGCGCGGTTGCCGACGAGCTCGCCGATCGGATCATCGTCACCGACGACAATCCGCGTTCGGAGAACCCTCTGGACATCACGCGCGGCATCGTGGGCGGCATCCGGTCGCACGCCGCCCGGGTCATCCACGATCGCGGGGAGGCGATCAAGGCCGCGCTCAACGAGGCGGCCGCGGCCGACTCGGTGCTGATCGCCGGCAAGGGCCACGAGGACTACCAAATCTACGGCGATGTGCGCCGCAGTTTCAGCGACCGCCGCGAGGCGCTACGCTGCCTCGAGAGCAGTGACGCGATGCGGGAGCACCCATGAACCGCACGCTCGAGGCCGCGGCGCAGGCGGTGGGCGGCAGGCTCATCGGCGAGGATGCTCCATACGGCGCCGTGTCGAGCGACAGCCGCACCATCGGACCCGGCGAGCTGTTCGTGGCGCTGCGCGGCCCGAATTTCGACGGAGCCGATTTCGTCGCGGCCGCGGCGGCTCGCGGCGCGGCGGGAGCCATGGTGGACCGGGAAGTTCCCGGCGCAGCGGCGCAAATCGTCGTTCCCGACGCATTGCGCGCGCTGCAGCAGCTGGCGGTCGCCTGGCGCGGCGACTTCGCCATGCCCATCGTCGCGGTGGGCGGCAGCAACGGGAAAACCACGACCAAGGAGATGACCGCCGCCATCCTCTCGCGCATGGGAGCGTGCATGGCGACGCGCGGCAATCTCAACAATCACATCGGTGTCCCGCTGACCTTGATGCGGCTCGAGCCCAAACACCGCAGCGCCGTCGTGGAGATGGGCGCCAACCGCATCGGCGATGTGGCCGAACTGGTCAAGCTGGCGCGCCCCACGGTCGGCCTCATCACCAACGCCGGCGCGGAACATCTCGAGGGATTCGGCGACCTGGACGGCGTTGCCAAGGGCGAGGGTGAGATGGTGGCGGGCCTCGAGCCCGGGGCCACCGCGGTCATCAACTCCGACGATCCGTACGCCGGCTACTGGCGGAATGTCGCGAGCGCCCGCCGGGTCGTCACCTTCGGCGTGCATGCCGCAGCGGGCGGCCGCCCGGATTTCACGGTCAACGATTCCGAACAGGCCATCCTTAAGGGCGAATTCACGACGCGCTTCACCCTCAAGTGCCCGCTCGGCGAGCGCGGCATCGTGCTCAAGGCCGGTGGAGCGCACAACATCGTCAATGCGCTGGCCGCCGCCGCCGCTGCAACCGCCGCGGGCGCGTCGCTCGAGGAGGTCGCCCTCGGCCTCGCAGATTTCCGGGCTGTGGCCGGCCGGCTGCAGCTGAAGGCCGGCCTGCGCGACAGTTGGATCATCGACGACTCGTACAACGCGAACCCGAGCTCGGTGCGCGCCGGACTCGAGGTGCTGCGCTCGCTGCCGGGCGTCACCTGGCTGGTGCTCGCGGACATGGCGGAGCTCGGTGTGCAGGCCGAGGACAGCCACGCGCACATGGGCAGCTACGCGCGGGACTGCGGCGTCAAGCGCCTGTTCGCCCTGGGACCGCAGAGCTCCCGCGCCGTCGAAACCTTCGGCGCGGGCGGCGAGTGGTTCGGCGACATCGATTCGCTGACGCGGCGGCTGCAGGCCGAGGCCACGCCGGGCGTGACGGTGCTCGTCAAGGGCTCGCGCGTCAACCGCCTGGAGCGGGTCGTGCGGGCGCTCACCGCCGGCGGGGGCTGAACGCATGTTGCTGTACCTCACCGAATATCTCTCCAAGTTCTACTCCGGCTTCCACGTGTTTCAGTACCTGACGCTGCGCGGCATCCTTGCGGCGATGACGGCGCTGGCGATGGCACTGTTCATCGGTCCGAAGATGATCGCCGTGCTGACGCGCTACCAGATCGGCCAGCAGGTGCGCAGGGATGGGCCGCAGTCGCATCTTCAGAAATCCGGCACGCCCACGATGGGCGGGGGCCTCATCCTGGTGGCGATGGTGATCGGCACGCTGCTGTGGGCGGATCTTTCGAGCCGTTTCATCTGGATATTGACGGCGACCACGCTGGCATTCGGCGCCATCGGGTTTTACGACGATTATCTGAAGCTGGTGGTGGGCAACTCGAAGGGCCTGGCCGCGCGCTACAAGTACCTCGCGCAATCGCTGGCGGCGCTGGTCTCGGCGTACTGCCTGCACAGTTTCCATCAGACGGCGGCCGAAACCACGCTGTACGTGCCGTTTTTCAAGACCGTTGCCGTGCCCATGACCACACTCGGCTTCGTCGCATACGCCTATCTGGTGATCGTCGGCACCAGCAACGCGGTGAACCTCACCGACGGCTTGGACGGCCTCGCCATCATGCCTTCGGTGATGGTGGCGACGGCGCTCGGAATCTTTGCCTACGCCACCGGCAACATCAAGTTCGCGACCTACCTGCAAATTCCGTACATCAACGGCGTGGGGGAACTCTTGATCTTCTGCACCACGCTGACGGGTGCGGGTCTCGGATTCCTGTGGTTCAACGCCTACCCCGCGGAAGTTTTCATGGGCGATGTCGGCGCGCTGGCCATCGGTGCGGCGCTGGGAACGATCGCCGTGATCGTGCGCCAGGAAATCGTGCTGTTCGTGATGGGCGGCGTGTTCGTGCTCGAGACGGTGTCCGTGATGCTGCAGGTCGCCTCATTCAAGCTCACGGGAAAACGCATTTTCCGCATGGCGCCGCTGCATCATCATTTCGAGCTCAAGGGGTGGTCCGAGCCCAAGGTCATCGTGCGATTCTGGATCATCAGCTTCGTGCTCGTTCTGGCGGGTCTCGCGACCCTGAAGATACGCTGATGGGAAGCGTCGTGGTCGGTCTCGGCAAGACGGGCGCCTCGTGCCTGCGCTACTTCGCAAGGCACGGAATCGCCGCGACGGCCACGGATTCGCGGCGGACGCCGCCGGGGCTCGCCGAACTCGGGCCGCTCGCGCGCGAAATCGACCTTCGGCTGGGCGGCTTCGATCTTTCGCTGCTCGACGGCGCATCGCAGTTGCTGCTCTCTCCCGGCGTATCGACGCAAGAGCCTATCGCACGGGCGGCGCTGGCCCGCGGCATCGAAGTTCTCGGCGACATCGAATTGTTCGCGCGCGGCGTGCGCGCCCCGGTCATCGGCATCACCGGCACCAACGGCAAGAGCACGGTGACCAGCCTGGTGGCGGGCATGGCGAGCGCCGCGGGGCGCAGCGTGCTCGCCGGCGGCAATCTGGGCGTTCCCGCCCTGGATCTCCTGGACCAGCCGATTCCCGACCTGTACGTCCTCGAGCTGTCCAGCTTTCAGCTGGAGACGACCTCGTCACTCGCCCTGCTGGGGGCAGTCGTCCTCAACGTGACGGCGGATCACATGGACCGCTATGCCTCCGTCGCCGATTACGCCCGCGCCAAGGCGCGCATTTTCGCGCATGCGGCCACGATCGTGCTGAACGCCGACGATCCCCTGGTCGCAGGGATGAAGACGGCCACGAGCGGGGCGGCCGAAGGCGCCGGCCGGCGCGTCGTGACCTTTTCGACGCAGCGCACCGACGCGGATTATTGTCTGCTGCGGTCGGGAAATCGCACCCTGTTGGGCCGCCGCGGCGAGGGCGTGCTCGATCTGTCCCTTCTCAAGATCACCGGACTGCACAATGCGGCCAATGCGCTGGCGGCGCTGGCGTTGGGCGACGCGGCGGGCTTGCCGCTCGCCGCGATGCAACGCGCCCTCGAGGACTTTCCGGGGCTGCCGCACCGGTCCCAATGGGTCGCGGACATCGCGCGCGTGCGCTACATGGACGATTCGAAGGGCACCAACGTCGGCGCCACCATCGCGGCGGTCGACGGAATGCCGGGACCCCTGGTGATGATCGCGGGCGGCGCCGGCAAGGGCCAGGACTTCGCCCCGCTGGCCGAGGCGTTCCGCGGCAAGGTCCGGCACGTGGTCCTGATCGGCGAGGATGCCCCGGCGATCGACCTGGCGCTACGCGGCGTGTGCCGCACGGAACGCGCCGTGTCGATGGAGGATGCCGTGGCCGCGGCGGCACGCGCCGCCCAGCCGGGAGATTCGGTGCTGCTGTCGCCCGCCTGCGCGAGTCTGGACATGTTTCGCGACTACGGCCATCGCGGCGAAGCGTTCAGCGCGGCGGTGCACGCGCTCGCCGAGCGCGCACCCATGGAGCGTTCATGATGAACGCAACCACCATGGGCTACGGGGTCAGGGCGCGCGAGCGAATGCCCTTCGCGTGGGACTTCATCACGCTCGGGCTGGTTGCGGCGCTGTTGCTGGTCGGCCTGGTGATGGTCACGTCGGCGTCCATGTCGGTCGCCGCGAAGGACCTGGGCGATCCGTTCTTCTACCTGGAGAGGCAGTTCCTGTTCGGACTGTGCGGGGTGCTGTCGGCGTGGGTGCTCACCCGCGTGCCGGCGGAACAGTGGGAAAAGTACAGTCTCGTGCTGCTGCTGCTGGGCCTCGCATTGCTGCTGCTGGTGCTCATTCCGGGATTGGGCGCGAAAATCAACGGCGCCCGCCGGTGGCTGCGCATCGGGCCGATGAATTTCCAGGTTTCGGAGCTCGCGAAGGTGCTGGTGCTGATCTGGATCTGCAGCTACAGCGTGCGCAAGCGCGCGGAGCTCGAGCGGACTCTCGCCGGCCTGGTCAAACCAGTGGCCCTGTTGGGCGTCGCCGGCGTACTGTTGCTGCTGGAGCCCGATTTCGGCGCAACGACGGTGCTGTTCGCCACCGGTTTTGCCGTGCTGTTCGTCGCGGGCGCACGCCTGCGCTACGTGTTCACGCTGGTGCTGGCAGCGGCGGCCGCATTCGCGGTGCTGGCCCTGACGTCGGCATATCGTTTGAAGCGGCTCACCGTATTCCTGCATCCCTGGGACGATCCGTTCAACAGCGGTTTTCAACTGACGCAGTCGCTGATCGCGTTCGGCCGCGGCGGCTGGTTCGGCGTGGGTCTCGGCAGCAGCATTCAAAAGCTGTTTTATCTGCCGGAAGCGCACACGGATTTCGTATTCGCGGTATTGGCGGAGGAATTGGGCCTGGTCGGTGTCATCGGCGTGATCGGCCTGTTCGTGGCGCTGGTGTGGCGCGCATTTCAAATCTCGAGCATGGCGCTGAAGGCCGGGCTGAAATTCCAATCCTACCTCGCGCTGGCGTTCGGCATGTGGCTGGGCCTGCAGGCCATCGTCAACATCGGCGTCAACATGGGAGTGCTGCCGACCAAGGGCCTGACCCTGCCATTGCTCAGTTACGGCCGCAGCAGCCTGATCGTGAGCTTGGCGTGGCTGGGCATCGTGCTGCGGATCCATCACGAGGTGAAGTGCAGCTCGCGCTCGGCCGTGATGCGCATGCCGGGAGGACCCCGATGATGTCCGCGGCGCGCGGCCCCGACTTGCGCGGTCCGGTGCTCATCATGGCCGGCGGCACCGGTGGGCACGTGTTTCCCGCGCTCGCCGTGGCCAAGGTGCTGCGGGATCGCGGCGTGGCCGTGGTATGGCTGGGTGTGCCGGCCAGCATGGAGGCGCGGTTGGTGCCGGCGAACGGCTTTCCGATCGAATGGGTCCGCGTCAAGGGCGTTCGCGGCAAGGGCGTCGCGGCCTGGCTGATGGCGCCGCTGCGAATCATGAACGCGGTGCTGCAGAGCATGGCAGTCCTGCGCCGCGTGCGGCCGCAGGCGGTGCTGGGCGCCGGCGGCTATGTGAGCGGTCCCGGCGGCATCGCGGCCTGGCTGCTGCGCATTCCGCTGCTCATTCACGAACAGAACGCCGTACCGGGATTGACCAACCGCTGGCTGGCGAGGGTCGCGGGCCGCGTGCTCGAAGGATTTCCCGGCAGCTTCGCCGGCAATCCGAAAGCGCGCTTCGTCGGCAATCCGGTGCGCGCCGATATCGCCGCCATCCCGGAGCCGGCGGCGCGGTTCACGGGCCGCTCCGGGCGTACGCGGCTGCTGGTGTTCGGCGGCAGCCAGGGCGCGCAACGGCTCAATGCCATGGTGCCGACGGCGCTGTCGCGGCTGGCGCCGGAGCGACGTCCGCAGGTGCGCCACCAGGCGGGAGAGCGCGGCATCGAGGCCGCGCGCGCCGCCTATCATGAAGCGCAGGTCGAGGCGGAAGTGACTCCCTTCATCGACGACATGGCCGCCGCGTACGCCTGGGCCGACGTCGCGCTGTGCCGCGCCGGCGCCATGACCATTGCGGAACTGCAGGCGGCAGGCCTCGGCGCGATACTGATCCCACTGCCGACCGCCACCGACGATCACCAGACCAGGAACGCCGATGCCATGGTGCGCATCGGCGCCGGGCGCGTGCTCCAAGAGCGAGATTTGACCGCGGACAGCTTGAGCGGCTGCATCGCCGATCTCACGGCGGACCGCGATCGGCTGTTGAAAATGGCGCAGGCGGCCCGGCGCGCGCGCGTCATCGATGCCGCGGCGCAAGTCGCGGATTTCTGCGTGGCCGCCGGAGCTCCGGCATGAGCCGTCCCATGGATCACCGCCTGGATGACCGGATGCGCCGCATCCACACCATCCACCTGGTCGGCATCGGCGGCAGCGGCATGGGCGGAATCGCCGAGGTGCTGCTCAACCTGGGCTATGACGTCCAGGGGTCCGATCTCAGAGCCAATGCCGTTACGGAGCGTCTGGGCCGGCTGGGCGCGAAGATCTTCATCGGCCACGCGGCCGGGCATCTCGGCCAAGCCGACGTGGTCGTGGTGTCGAGCGCCGTCAACCGCAGCAACCCCGAGGTCGCCGCCGCGCTGGCCAATCGCGTTCCCGTGGTGCCGCGCGCCGAGATGCTGGGCGAGCTGATGCGCTTCCGCTATTCCGTGGCCGTCGCCGGCACGCACGGCAAGACCACCACCACGAGCCTGGTGGCGAGCGCGCTGGCGGAGGGCGGACTCGACCCCACCTTCGTCATCGGCGGGCGGCTGAAGAGCGCGGACAGCAATGCGCGGCTGGGCGCCGGGCGGTACCTGGTCGCCGAGGCGGACGAGAGCGACGCATCGTTCATGCACCTGCAGCCGATGATCGCCATCGTCACCAACATCGACAACGATCATCTGGCCACCCACGACGGCGATTTTTCGCGGCTCAAGCAGAGCTTCGTGGATTTTCTGCACAATCTTCCGTTCTACGGCCTGGCGGTGCTGTGCTGCGACGATGAACACGTGCGCAGCATCCTCGAGTCCGTGGGCAGGCCGTTCGTGACCTACGGCTTCGCCGAGGGGGCGGACATTCAAGCCGCCAACGTGGTCCGGGATGGATTACGGTCGCGCTTCGACGCGCTGCGCGCCGGGCAGGCACCGCTCGCGGTCACCATCAACCTCCCGGGCCGCCACAATGTGCTCAATTCGCTTGCAGCGATCGCCGTGGCCACCGAACTCGGGATTGCCGACGCCGCCATCCAGCGGGCGCTCGCCGGATTCCAGGGCATCGACCGGCGGCTGCAGCAACTGGGGGAGATCGCCTGGGCGGGCGGCCGCGCCGCGCTGGTCGACGATTACGGCCATCATCCGACCGAGGTGGCCGCCACCATCGATGCCGTGCGGCAGGGCTGGCCGTCGCGCCGGCTGGTGCTCGCGTTCCAGCCGCATCGCTTCACCCGCACCCGCGACCTGTTGGACGATTTCGGCAAGGCGCTCTCCGAGTGCGACGTGCTGCTGGTGACCGAGGTCTATGCAGCCGGGGAGGCGCCGATCGCGGGAGCGGACGGCCGCGCCATTTGCCGCGCGGTGCGCTCGCGAGGCGTGATCGAGCCGGTGTTCGTCGAGCGCGCCGACGATCTGGCGGATTCGCTGCGCGGCATTCTGCACGACGGCGACGTGGTGCTGACCATGGGCGCCGGCAACATCGGCGCGGTGGCGCATGAACTGAAGCTGCGGCTTGCGCCGGGGGCCGCCGCATGAACGGCACCGCGCAGGCCATCCTCCCGCAGCTGTCGCCGGAATTCAGGCCGCGGGTGCTGCACGGCGTACCCATGTCGAAGCACACCTCGTGGCATGCGGGCGGGCCGGCGGACCTCTTCTTCACGCCGCGCGATTCCATGGACTTGTCGGCGTTCCTGCGGCAGCTGCCGGCCGGCGTGCCGGTGCTGTGGATCGGGTTGGGCAGCAATCTCCTGGTGCGCGACGGCGGCGTGCGCGGCGCCGTGGTGGCCACGCACGGCGCGTTGGGCGCGCTCGAACGCATCAGCGCCACGCGCATCCACGCGGAGGCCGGCGTGCCCTGCGCGCGCCTCGCGCGCCAGTGCGTGAAATGGGGCCTCGGCCCCGCAGAATTCTTTGCCGGCATTCCCGGCACTCTCGGTGGAGCGCTCGCGATGAATGCCGGCGCGTGGGGGAGCGAGACCTGGCGCCACGTTGCGGAGGTCGACGTGCTCGACCGCAGCGGCACGCGCCGTACGCGCACGCCCGCCGAATACGACATCGGGTACCGGCACGTGCGGGGGCCCGCGGACGAATGGTTCATCGCCGCGCGCCTGGACTTCGAGCACAAGCCGGGCGCCAACGAGTCCGCCATTCGCGAGCTTCTCGAGAAGCGCAGGGAAACGCAGCCGATCGGCGAATGGAGCTGCGGGTCGGTGTTCACCAACCCACCCGATGACCACGCGGCGCGATTGATCGAGAGCGCCGGACTGAAAGGGTTTCGCATCGGCGATGCGTCCGTGTCGCAGAAGCATGCCAACTTCATCATCAATCACGGCGCGGCGCGCGCCGCCGACATCGAGGCGCTGATCTTGCACGTGCAGCGCACGGTCGCCGAGGTCCACCACGTCGATCTCGTCACCGAAGTGCGCATCGTCGGAGATCCGCAATGAGCCTGCTCACGACACAATCGGCGCATCGCCGCGCGGTTTCGCCGGGCGAATTCGGCAAGGTGGCCGTGCTGCTGGGCGGGGATTCCTCGGAGCGCGAGATTTCCAAGCTGAGCGGCAACGCGGTGCTCGCCGCGCTCCTGCGGCGCGGCGTCGACGCGCATGCATTCGATCCGCGCGAAACACCGGTGCAGACCCTCGTGAGCGAGGGATTCGAGCGCGCGTGGATCGCGCTGCACGGGCCGGGCGGCGAGGATGGCGTGATGCAGGGCGCCCTCGAATGGCTGGGCATCCCCTACACGGGCAGCGGCGTGCTCGCCTCGGCGCTCACCATGGACAAGCTCAAGACCAAGCGCGTGGTCGTGGGCGCGGGCTACGCCGCCCCCGAATATGCAGTGTTGTCGAGCGCGGCCGATCTCAAGGGCGCGCTCGCCTCGGTGGGTTTGCCGCTGATGGTCAAGCCGGCTTCGCAGGGCTCGAGCGTCGGCATGACCAAGGTCAAGACGGCGGAGGAGCTGCCGGGCGCCTATATGGAAGCAAGGGCGGTCGATCCCATCGTGTTCGCCGAACGCTTCATCGCCGGGGACGAATACACCGTGGGGGTGCTGCAGACCCGGGGCTTGCCGTCGATACGCATACAACCGGCCACCGAATTCTACGATTACCAGGCGAAGTATTTCCGCAACGACACGCAATACCACTGTCCGAGCGGCCTGTCCGCTTCGGCCGAGGCAGAGCTGCAGGCGGCGGCGCTCGCCGCGTTCCGGGTCACGGACTGCTTCGGGTGGGGCCGCGTCGACTTCATGCGCGACAAGGACACCCAGAAATTCTACTTCATCGAGATCAACACCACTCCCGGCATGACGGATCACAGTCTGGTGCCCATGGCCGCGCGCCGCGCGGGGATCGATTTCGAGGAACTGGTGTGGCGCGTGTTGGAAACGAGCTTCGCGAGGCAGCGCAAATCATGACGTACCCATCGAGGACCGCCCAATGAACCTGCAATCGCTCACCCGCCGCAACCGGTTCAAGAATCGCCCTGCGCCCGAAAAGGAGCCGCGGCAATGGCCGAGAATCCTCCGCGAGTGGCGCACCCATGCGCGGCGCATCGCGCTCGCGGTGGTCAGCATCGGTTCGCTGGCCGTGCTCACGTGGGCGCTCGACCGGCCCATCCGCGTGATCTCCATGGACGGCGCGTTCCAGCGGGTTTCGCCGGGGGAAGTGGAGAAGGCCGTCGCGCCATTCACGCACTCCGGATTCATGTCCGCCGACCTCGACCGCATTCAGCGCGCGGTGGAGGCGGTGGCATGGGTGGACCATGCCGTCGTTCAGCGGCGCTTTCCCAACAGCCTGCACGTCACCGTGGTCGAGGAGACGGCGATGGCGCGGTGGGGCGAATACGGGCTGCTCAACACACGCGGTGAACTGTTCGTCAGGCAAGCCATGCACGTGCCCGCGGAACTGCCGCGGTTGAGCGGACCCGATGGGACGGAGTCGCTCGTCGCCCAGCGGTTTCTGTCGGTGCAGGGGCGGATGCTCGAGGCCGGACTTCGGGTCGCGGCGCTGCGTCTCGACGAGCGCGGCGCGTGGGAAATGGACCTGGACAGCGGAGTGACCGTTCGCCTCGGGCGGCGCAACGTCGAGGAGCGCCTGGATCGCTTCATCCGCACGGCCTCGCAGGTGATCTCGCATCGCCTGAGCGACATCACCTATGTGGACATGCGCTATTCCAACGGATTCGCCATCGGCTGGCGCACGCCCGCGGCGCCGGCAGCGGCGCCGGCCAAACCGTCCGATGATGCCGAAGTGTAAGGAAATGTTCAAACGACATGGCTAAGCGATCTGACAGGAATCTGGTGGTCGGCCTCGACATCGGCACGAGCAAGGTCGTGGCCATCGTCGGCGAGATCAAGGACGACGGTGCGCTGGAGATCATCGGCATCGGCAGCCATCCGTCGCGGGGGCTCAAGAAAGGCGTCGTCGTCAACATCGAGTCGACCGTGCAATCCATCCAGCGCGCCGTCGAAGAGGCGGA
>Ga0182015_10004040_pt1 | contig 16035 bp, 15 predicted proteins | sample 712P3MmetaG_FD_120478 | JGI IMG/M metagenome (GOLD analysis project Ga0182015, IMG submission 120478) | Permafrost microbial communities from Stordalen Mire, Sweden - 712P3M metaG | ecosystem: Environmental > Terrestrial > Soil > Wetlands > Permafrost | place: Sweden: Stordalen | collected... | reverse complement strand
TAAAGCACGGATGAGACACCAGCAGCATGACGTTGGTATCGTCATGCGCGAACCCTCCGTGATCGACGATCATCGTTGTGCTGCCGGAGTAGGTAACGCCTACGTTCGGGGTCACGATGATATCTGGCGTTCGCGGATCCTGCCCTGGTCCCCAGCCACCCACACTGTAGTTCAACTCGAGCGTAGGCCCGTAGTAGATCTGCCCCAGGCCAATGGCGGCCGCATTCTGTTCCAGCAGTTCTACTGCCGACGACACGCTCTCGCCCTTTTTGAGCCAGAGCACAGAGACATCGTCTTCGGTGGCGCCAATGCCGGTGGGGTTTAGCGGTGACTCGGAGTAGGGTATCCGCGTGCCCATCAGCGTTGCCGGCGTATTGGCGCCGTCGGCTACGTAGCGAGCCGGGTCGATCGGCGACCCACCATGCTTGGCGGTGATGATGATCAGGGTGTCGTCATAAATGCCCCTGTCCTTAAGAGCGTTGACGATGTCGCCGATCGAGGTGTCGACGGACTCTATTTCCTGCAACAGTTCTGCGCTGGGCAAAGCAGCTGCATTTTGATACCCGCCAACACCTACGCCGGGCTCACTGACCGATTCGCCGGTATACACTGCCTGGAAGTTCATGCCCATGATTGCCGGTGTGGCCGCCGGCGAGCCGTGGTGGTTCTTGCCCGCAATCTCGTTCAGCAATGCGTCCACGCGGAGCGCGTCGTAGCACTGGATGTCTTCGAAGCTGGCGTTCCACGATGGCGCGGTGGCATCGCGGACGGTGGCGCACGATGCTCCCAGCGACGTTTTGATGCCGGGCAGCGCGACGACGTTCGAGTCGACCTCAGGTGCGTAATAGTCATCGAGGCCCTTGCCGCCGGGCCCAGCCACCATCGCATAGGATGGGTGCTTGTCGATCCACGCCGTGTAGCCGCCCGCTGCGTGGATTACGCCAAAGATGGTATTGGTCCGCAGGAAATCCCACGGGTAGACCGGCGCGCAACCCGCGGCGGGGTTGCGGGAAAGCTTTTTTGGATCGATTGAGCCTGCGCCGCTATCCGCGCCGCCGTTCAGCTTGGTGTCGTCCAGGTCGATGCCCTGGTCATTGTCAGTGGTTGTTCCTATGGGCGCTGCGTTGGGTGTGCAGGGCGCCGCGGCCAGGCCGGTGCCGGTGGTAATTTGTGGTCCATCGAGCGTCCGGTCAAATGCCACATCGTAGTAAATGCCGGTTGTTCTCGGCGAACCACCGGTGACCAGCGCCATAAGGCCTGGAGCGGAGTCCGAGGGCTTCGATGACGAGGTGGCCACGTAGTTGATCCCTGTCTTACCCAAGGCGGCCAGGTTCGGGCAGTATGGCTCTCCGCTGTTGGCCCCTGCAATCCCATGCGAGCAATTGTAGAAATCTACCGCGTGCATGCCGTCGATGCTTAACAACAGCACGTGCTTAACGTTTTTCGAGCCCACTGTATTCGTGTCGGCCGCCATTCCATAGTTCGGCGACAACATTAGAGCCAAAGCAGCTCCAGCCAGTACGAACCTACTCGCGTTCATGTAAAGCCTCCACGCGAGTAGTAGTCGCCAAAGTGTGCGAGTGTGTTACCTGTCTGTGAATACTTGGCGAATGCCAAGTGAATAATCTCTAAGATTCACTATAGCTTTCGTTTCAGCAGCATTACTTTACAAATGCCAAATCAATAGCCCTGACCACGGTCTGCTCAAAGGCTTTCCAGTCGCAAGGGAAACCCTCTCCACCGGTGCTGCAACCTGGAATGCAGACTTCAGCTTTTGCGGGGGGGATGATGAGTGACTCGGGTGGCAAGATCCGTTGCTGTAGGTCCGCGCTCTGTCCATCCCGATGACCAGATCCAAGGTGAGTAATAGCTCTTCCCTTGTCATCCCGACCGGAGCGTAGCGTAGTGGAGGGATCTGCAGTTGCTGCGGTCGAGTCTCGATCCGGTTCTTATGACTCCGGCCTGAAGCCGGGTTGTTACGCAGAGCGAAGCGGGAGGTTATTTCGCATCTGCAACAGTGATGGCTATGTTTCTAAAGGAGACATGCCCTTTTTCGCTGCCTTGCAGGATGATCGGGCCAGGCTGCGCTTCGTGGCTGTCGATGGCTCCGCCGGTCGGACCCGGTATTTCCTGGTTGCTGATGATGGTCTGTCCGTCCTGGATCACGGTGACGCGGCGGCCAATCAGTGTGATGTCGTAGATTTGCCAGGTTCCGGTGGTTCTGGGTAACTCCGGATGGGGCGTGATAAAACCGTAAATGCCGCCGGTATGGTGACTTGGCGGTTCCCCCGCGGATTCATTCTCGATCTGCAGTTCGTAACGGCCACGGAGATAGACACCGCTGTTCGAGTTGGGACCGCAATTGAACTCCAGGTGTAGTCTAAAATCCTGAAATTTGCGATCCGTGGCAAGCTCGGGTCCATTGCCCGGCGTCGCCAGGGTGCCGTTCACCACCGTCCAGTGATGACCGCTTTCGGGAAAGGGATTGGCGGAGTACTCATGCCAGCCATCCAAATTCTTCCCATTGAACAACGAGATCGTCTTTCCCCATTGGGGTGCCGCGGGTCTCTCGAGCGAGGGCGCACGTTCTCCTACCCAGGTCCACGTCGCCCCGTCTGGCCCAGTGGTTGTCCCGATGAGCTTTTCACCGGTGAGCCTGGCCTTGAAGACCATGTCGGTCGAACGGTTCTCTTCGTCCTTGGGCGAGGTAAACATCAGGGCGCCATGACCGATGGCAACCTGCGGCAGAGGACGAGCATTACCCCACCGGCCCACCATGTTGGCCTTGAGCTGCCCTTGTGCCTCATACAATTCCAACCAGGAAGGATATGGGCGGGTAGGGGTTTTCAAGGTCAAGTCCCATCGCCCCAGGAAGGGTTGATCCGCGCCGCTCGTGGAAGAGTCCACAGCGGCCAGGGCCCCGCAGCACACCGCCGCGACGGCGACAAAGAACCACAGTCTGCGTTGCAAGCTCATGGTGGCAGCTCCTGCGTCAACTCTTGAGGGTGTGGGTGGCATCGTCAAAAAAGACTCGCTCCTTGCGGAAGTAGGACTGATTAGCCATATGGCAGGCGATCGCTGCATGGTTCCCAAATACGGCATTCTCGACGTTGGGTTTGCGGCTCTTTACCGATTCAAAAAACGTCCAGAGATGCGGCCTGAGGTCATCCCAGTCATCGCCGGTATAGACCGTCTGCTCGCTGAGCGGCTCCTTGGCGATGGGTGGGTCATGCTTCTCGTGCCAGGCACGCACATACTCCGCCCGCATTGCCTGGGGAAAGCTGCCGTCATAGTAACTGGGCTCGGTATCGATCCCCGCTTGCGGCGTGTATTCGATAGCGTGTCCGGTCGCCTCGAGTATTCCCTTCGGGCCCATGTAGCGGGCGGTTTCCGGCGTGTCTGTACTTTGGCCCAGCCGGATATACACAGGAATGCCGTGATAATCGAACAGCACCATCTGCAGGTCGGGCATGTCCCGGCCATCTTTCCAACGGAAGATGCCACCGAGCGCCAGGGCAGAACGGGGAGGCTCATTCCAGTCCAGGCTAACAAGCATGCCGCTGACCAGATGCACCATCAGGTCTCCTGCGACACCAGTGCCGTAGTCTCGCCAGCAGCGCCACCGCGCAAACCGTTCCGGATTGAAGGCGATTTTCGGAGTGTCTTTCAGCCAGACATCCCAGGACAGGTTCTCAGGAGAGAGATCGGGGGGTGGCGGATACACCCAGGCGCCGGTCGGGCTGTTGCGGCCTAAGGTCAACTCGACCGACGTGACCTCGCCAATGGCACCGCTCAAATAGAGCTCGCGGGCCTTCGCGCACAATACAGAACTGACCCGTTGGGCGCCGATCTGCACCACGCGCTTATTGCTTTCTGCGGCATGTACCATCTCGAAGCCTTCCGCAATAGTGTGCGACATGGGCTTCTCGCAGTAGATGTCTTTGCCGGCATTGCACGCATCGACCACCACCTGCCGGTGCCAGAAGTCAGGCACGGCGGCAAGGATGCAGTCAATGTCTTTGCGGTCCAACAACTCCTGATAGTGCCTGGTGGTGTGTAGATTGGGATTGCCGGTGATCTCCTTGGCCAGCGTGTGACGGCCGTCATAGAGGTCGGCTGCGGCGACGCACTCTGCTCCGGGAATGGAAAGCGCGCTGGTGAGGACGCCGGAGCCCTCCATGCCCACACCAATGATGCCGAAGCGCAGCCGGTCACTGGCAGCAACCGGCTTGTCTGGTACGGGCTGCACTTGAGGCTGCAGCATAATCGCGTGGGAGCCGGGCGATAACAGACCGCCTGCCGCAACCGCCCCGGTCTGCAGGAACTTACGGCGAGAGAAACTATCGAGCATGCTGGTCCCCCCTTTGGGCTGAACTGACACGATACCGCGTTCGCATCAAAAGAGGAACCTCGCCTCCGATCTTAAAGGATGCAAGGTGACCCTCAGCATTCCGTGGTGCCTGGTCGCAGGGTCAATGGGGCAACAATCAGCTTCGAATTGCTCAGACGGGTCTAACCGCCGTTTTATGAGCAGGTTCATGGCGATCCTTCGCTGCGCTGTCGCTTGTCCGAGAGGTAAGATCGAGACGAGATGACGGGTGATAAACAGAACCAGGACCACGGTGACGCGATGCTGGTGGACGTTCTCCTCTTTGGGTCGCATCCTGATGATGTCGAATGGGGAGCCGGCGGAACCGCACTGAAGTTAAAGGCAACCGGCACTTCATTCGGTGTGGTGGATCTCACCCGAGGTGAAATGGGATCCAGAGGCACGAGCGAGGAGCGCGACAAAGAGGCGCAGGACGCCGCATCCTGGATGGGTGCACGGTTTCGTAAAAACCTTGGCCTGCCTGATTGCGGAGTCGTTGATTCGGTAGAGAATCGGCAGCAGATTGCAAGCGTTATCCGGCGATATCGTCCGAAGGTGGTACTGGCGCCTTATTGGAAAGACCGCCATCCCGACCATGCGGCGACGGGGCGCCTCATCCGCAATGCCGCGGTCCACTGCACATTGAGAAAGTCGAATGACCCGAATCCGCCACATAAGCCGTCGACTTGCCTGTATTACCTGTTGCACCACTTCAAGCATCCCAGTATGGTCGTCGACATTTCCGACGTCTACCTGATTAAGCTCGAACTGCTTCGGATGCATGCTTCGCAGTTTGCAAAAACCGCTGAGGGTTTCGGGGTGTTGCCGCTTGGAATGAACGACTACCTATTCGGGCTTGAATCTCGCGACCGATTTTTCGGTTCGCTGATCAGCGTCCATCACGGGGAGGCCTTTATCAATGAAGTTCCGTTGAAACTGACCAGTCTCAGCGAGCTCCCCTTGTTTCGAAAGTAGGTGGGTACAACTTCGCGCTGACGTGGAGGGAACAAACTAGTCACCGCGAATCAGCTTTCGTTAAAGTGTCAGTTTGTCTACGAAACCTCCACAAAACCTTGCGTCTGGAATGCCGTCGAAAGACGGCTTCTCACAATCTGCAACATTAAGTTTTGTCAACATTGAACTGCGTGGCGTATTGGTTTTGTTCGCCTGTCGGTGGGCCCGCAAGCCCCGCAACTCCTTGAAGCCGTTAGTGCGACGGATTAAGACAAGTGATCTGAAGAAAGCGCGTGTACGGAGGTGTGGAACAACTTTGCGTTCGTACGGGTTTGTAGTGCACAATCCTTCGCAGCCTCCTGACGCCCCGAAAGAAGGTGATCTAAATGCAAGCAGCCGCCCGCTTGATCCTTGGTTACCTTTTGCTTTTTCCCCTCAGTTTAACTGCTCAACAGCTAAAGACCTATACCTGGTCATCGGCTTGCCAGCGTTGTCAGAGCACCATAGTGTATCCGAATTGGTATTCGGATCATTCGGGGCTGATCGCCGAGGGCATGTCCGGCAGCAATACAGGTGTGCTCGCTGCGCTATCCCTCATAAAGGGAAGCCTGGTGCTGTCCCTTGGACTAAGTATTTCCCACGGACCATCCTTTGGGATTGATCCGAGAAAAGCGGTAACTCTTGAAACCGACTCTGCTCCTCACATGATTCTTTATGCTCTCGAGAAGCCTGCTTCCGGATTTCACAAGGGAGACCTGCCGATACAGAGGCAGTTCAATGTCCACTCCGTGACGTTGGTCCCTAACGCTCCTGTAGCGGGATTCTTGTTCTTTCCCGTAGACAGCAACGCCTCTCACGTCACCATTGTTGTTGCCGTTGACGGTGAGGTATTCAGGTTCCCGTTTGCCAAGGACGCAAATGCACGCGCCAAGTTTGGGGGCCCATCGAAGTTTTCTTCTGACGAATTCCCATCGAAGCTGCCCAATGGGGCAACTCAAGCGGATGCCCTGGCGCCGCCTAATCGCCCGTCTGCGAGGTCACTTGCTGTCGATCGGGCAGCAAATATCCCACCGCCGCGATCCGGAAGTTGTACCAGGAATATTTCATTTGCGGTTGCGGAAGGGGGACAGGTGGCGACCCTTGCACCGAAGTTCACCGCGAAATGGGTCGAAAGCAACGCCAAGAATTATCCTGGTGTTTGCTTTTCGCAAACTCCCAATGCCCAGGCTGCCAATTTTGTGATAGTGTTTGCAACCTCTCAATCGGCATTCAGCGGAATTTATCCGACGATTCGTACGAGATCCGGTACGAGCACTCATCCAGTGAGTGGGCAAGGGACCGTTACTGATAATGATGGCGGCACGTGGAATTATACGTATAACGGTACTGTCACAAGCAGCACGACCACAACCTCATATGTAAACCTTCCGTTTACGGACACGGCAACTTCCATATACGCCTACAGCTATGATCAAGCCGGACATTTGGTGTCTGAGCGCCGCCGCACAATTACCACTCGACAAGGAGGCGACGGCGCGAACACACTTGGCTACAACCTCGGAGCTGCGCTTGTCAGGATTCACTTTCGAGAGCGGCTTCTAAAAGATGCTGTAAATGACCTAACCAGGTAGTCCGATAAAACGCTTAAAGGAGCTAACATATCCAGATCGTAATGCGGAGCCTGGGAGGCTTCCTCCGGTCCCGGAGGTTTCTCAAGGTTCATCCACCGGCCAAAGTTCCGCACTACGGTACGCGGATATCAGGGGGAAGGAGCGAGAGAGCGCGCGACCTGCGCGCAACTCCGGGCAAAGCAGCAAGCGCAGTGAGCCCCTGAATGCCCCGCATGCTGTGAAGTGTTCAATGGCTTCGCCAAAGATAGAGCGTCTGTTTGTTTCGGGCCGGTACAACGGCAGAAACACGGTAGGATTAAATAAAGGTATTTCCTTGCACGAGCGATTCGACGGCAGGCCGCTGAGGGTTTGGGTTGGAACGGTCAGCGGGGAGGAAAATCACGTTAAATAGGGAACACCCATGACGATCGATCTCAAACCCGAACAGCAGCGTGTGATCGAACTGGCCGTCCGATCCGGAGCGTATCAGAACGCCAGCGAAGTACTGGATCAGGCTTTCGAGATCATCCGCGAGCAACTCGATCTGGAAGATTGGATGCTTGGGCAACGGGAGGAAGTGGCTGCCCACATTGCAGTGGGCTTTGCTCAAACTGAGCGGGGCGAGTTGGTCGAAGGGGATGCGGTCGTAGAGATATTGCGGCAACGACGCGCCGAGCGGCTTAAGCCGAAGGGATGAGTTCCCGGTTTCAACTGACGCCGCAGGCTATCGAAGACCTTGACTCCATCTGGTGGACCATTGCGGAAGATAACCGGGACGCTGCTGGACGGGTAGAGATGGAGATTCTCGCTACATGTCAGCGGCTGGCGAGACATCCGCGAATGGGAACGAAGCGGCAAGACGTTACGATGCTGCCAGTCCGGTTCTGGACTATCACGAAGTTTCCGAATTACGTGATCGTCTACCGTCCCGAGACCGATCCGTTGCAGGTCGTCGCTGTTCTTCACGGGAAGCGTGACTTGAAAGGGGCTCTCGAAGAGCGATCCTAATACTGGGTGGCGTGCGGGGATTTGCCACCGGCTTACAACTCTAAAGCTCTGGATTGATTCGACCGCGAGCCCTGCAGGCGGCGCGAGAAGAAGTACGAGGCCGCCCATAGCACACTGGTAAGTGTCGACGGGACAAACGCCAGAGCACGGTCGCTTATGGAGAGGTGGGCAATGATAGCCGATACGAGGTTGATGGCGAAGCCGGCATAGGCCCACTCCTTAAGCCGCGCGGGGACCATGGGGAGGAGTAGCAGGGCCACGCCCACCAGCTTGGCCAATGAAAGCTCCAAGCGGAAGTAGCTGCTGGTAAAGCCGAGGCGGGTGAACGCCTGCGCCCCCTGTGGCAATAGCTCGTAGTAAGCCGTGAAGCTCATCTCCAGGCAGAAGAGCGCGGTGAAAAACCAAAAAAGGATGGTGGTGGATTTGGAGATGGCGTTGCCGGCCACGAAGGCCGGCTTGTGCAGGGTCGACTCCATGGGTGTCCTCCTTCGATTCACGAATGCTGAGCTGCCTGGGGCGGCGAGTCTTGCCGTTTAGAGCAGTTTCGCAATTACATTGGTGTGGCAAAGATCGCGAGGAGTGGTTTTCCTTGAGAGAAAACCACGACCAGGCCTGTCGCTTCGGTTTACACCAATTGCGAAACTGCCCTAGCTGCCGAACTGCGTTGCGTACTCCGTTTTCAATCGCTGCCAGCTGTCGAACTTCATCGTGTCGGCGCCGGCAATGCGGCCAATCGGCTCACCCTCCAGCAGCCGGTCAAGAACGTCGAAGCAGATATGCCAGCTCGCGGCGCCCCACGCGATGAAGCGGCGATCGATGTTGTGCCGGAGCGTAAGGCGCGTGCCGCGGCCGAGGGGCTCGAGCTCCCACCGGAGATCGTGGTACTCAAGCAGCCTGGGAGCGTCGACTTGCGTCACTCGGGTTTCGGAGACCGCCCCCGTGCTCACCCAGGTGAGCCTGACCGTGGCTCCGGCGCTCGCCAGGTTGCCGTCGACCTCGAAGGGCGCCCACTCCCGCAGTTGCGCAGGATCGGTGAGCGCCTGCCACACCATCGCCGGCGGATGACGGAGTTCGCGGACGAGGATGAGCGTCCACTTCTCTCCGTCCTTTTGAACTCGCGCCCCGCTGGCGGGACCCGGTGCGTAGTGTTCGAGATCGCTCATTTTCTCCTCGTCTTGCTTTTGATTCGTATTACCCTTTCGTTCGGTTTGGGCCTACCAGCCCACCAGCTGCGTGAGCTGAATCAGATTGCCGCAGGTGTCATTGACCACAGCGATTTTTGATGCGGTTACATCGGTTGGCGGCATGGTGAATACAGCGCCACGCGATTTCATCCGCTCGTAATCGGCCTGCACGTCATCGGAGGAGAACATGGCAGCGGGCTGGCTTTGCGCGAAGATCGCCTGCTGATACGCTTTGGTTGCGGGGTTGTTGTTGAGCGCGAGCTGCAACTGGGTCCCGTCCGCTTCTTGGGGCGATGCCACGGTGAGCCAGCGAAACGGCCCGTTGCTGAAGTCGGCTTTCTTCACGAAGCCCAGCACTTCGGTATAGAAGCGCAGGGCCTTTTCCTGATCATCGACGTACACGCTTGTCAAATTGATTTTCATCGTATTCCTCGTGTGTGAGATTCGCGGCGTTGCCGCGTCATTTCGTTTTCCTGTTCGTTCTCTTCGCTGGTGTTGACCTTTTGTTCGTGTTGGATGGAGCCATGCGGTCGAGATGGCGCTCAAGAGCATCCACATGCTCGGACCAGAACCGGCGGAATTGCGCCAGCCAAACATCCACTTCCTGAAGCGGCTCCGGATTCAGGCGGTACATGCGGCGCTGTGCGTCCACCGTGGATTCCACGAAACCGGCCTCGCGCAGCACGCGCAGGTGCTTCGAAACGGTGGGCTGCGACATACGAAGCCGGCGCTCAATCTCTCCCACCGACTGCTGGGACGAGACCAGCAGGCTCAGGATCGCGCGGCGGTTCGGCTCCGCAATAATTGCGAATGCGGTTTCCATGTGCTTAATATGCCCCAATCCGCATATACGTGTCAAGGCATATTAAAGACTTTTTGGGAAAAAATGAATAACGTAATCGAAGAACGCTTTTAAGTCCTTATTGCATCCCGCCGATAAGCATGGAAGCTACCGGAGCCGGCACTCTAGTCACGGGAGGTGAAAGTGCAAGCTCCGCTGTCCACGAAATTCCTACACCGGTACATACTGATTGAGATAACGCTTGGCCATGCGGAAGCCGACCTTATAAGGTTCGCTAAAATCCGGTCCCGGATTGTCTGCTGCGCCGTAGAGCTCGTCTTCGTGCTCAATGCTCATCGCACCCTCATAGCCGGCGCCTTCGAGAACGCTGAAGAACTCGGGCCAGGGGATTTTGCCCATACCGGGAATACGGAATTGCCACCACCGGGCCTGGTCTACGGGCTCGATTCCGCCTCGGCGCACGATGTCCCAATGAATCTGCGTATCCTTCAGGTGGACGTCATAGATCTTGTCAATGAAGTCTTTCGCTGTTTGAACGGGATCCATCATCTGCCACAGGAGATGAGACGGATCGTATTGCAAACCGACATAGGGGGAATCCTTGAAGGCGTTGAACAGCGCTTCGAATCCCACCGGGCTGGTGGCAATGTTGGGGCCCCCCTGCCAGGGCTCCCACAGGATGCGCACCTTGTTCTGCTGGCAGGCAGCAAAGTACTTTTCGTGGTAGACGCGCACGATCTCCTCCACTTGAGATGCGAATGTTTTGGAGACATCTTTGCCGGACTGCGTTCCTATATAGGGAACGCCTAGTTTGCCCGCCAGCTCGATGGTTTTCACGAAGTTGCTGTTTTGCCGCTCGCGCTCCGCGGGATCTGCGGCGATATGATTGGCGTTCACTTGAAGGGCCGAAACGTGCATCGCCTTCGATGACAGATGATTCCGGATTCGTCCGATTTCTTCCTCTGTGAGCTTCGTTGTATCCAATCCCTGGACCCCCGCTCCGGCGGAGAGGATCATGTTGTTAAATCCCTCCTGGAGGGTGAAGTCAACGTTCGCTTCCGTATATTTGCCTAGAATGCCAAGGCGCGGCTTCCATTCCGGGTTGCGCGCTCCCGCTTTGGGCAAGGCCGCCAGGAACGCTGCTGCGGTTGCGGCTCCGAGTAAAGTACGCCGGCTCATATTTCCGTTTGGCATGATGTTTCTTCCGTAGGGCGCCACAGTTTCCTCTCTTGTCTACGATGTAAGCACTAGTTGGCGGCTCGGTAGCCCAAATCCAGATCAAGCTTGAGCCGCTGCAGATCTGAATACACCTCCGAAGCTCGCTGGTACCGCAGGTCACGATCCTTCTCCAGGCACTTCGCGATGATGCGTTCCAGTTTGGCCGGCAACTCCGGATTCAAACGCACCGGTGACACGGGCGCCTGGTCCAGAATGGACTCGAGCACGATCCCCATATTAGCCCCCCGGAAGGGGGTGACCCCGGTGGCGATCTCATAGAGGACGACGCCCAAAGAAAAAAGATCGGAGCGGCTATCCAGCGCCAGGCCTCGCACTTGTTCTGGCGACATGTAATTGCAGGTGCCTAACACCATGCCCGTAGTCGTGTGCAGCCAGCCCATACCTGTCTCTGCCTCTGCCCCGGTCGCGCCGGCAGCCCGTGTGAATTTCGCAAGTCCGAAATCAAGAATCTTCGCGTGCCCACGCGAGGTGACGAAGATGTTTGCCGGCTTGATGTCACGATGCACGATTCCTGCGTGGTGCGCAGCATCGAGCGCGTCAGCGATCTCGATGGCCAGAGACAGGAGCACCGGCATCTCGATTGGTTTGCTCGCGATGCGGTCCTTCAGCGTCATGCCATCCAGGAATTCCATGGAGATGAAGCGCCGGCCATCCTGCTCCCCAACCTCGTAAATTGTGCAGATACCGTGGTGATTGAGAGCAGAAGCAGCGCGAGCCTCGCGTCGAAATCGCTCCAATATCTGCGCATCGTTCTCCAGATCGTCAGCGAGAAACTTGAGAGCGACCGGGCGGCGGAGGGTCAGGTCCTCCGCTTTATAAACGACTCCCATGCCGCCACCGCCGAGTTTCTCAACCACGCGGTAGTGCGAAATGATGTCACCCACTGAGAGGGTCGATGGACTGCCTGCCCTGAGCAGGGGCTCCGCAAGGAAGCTGCCGAGCCGGTCATTCTCGCACAGAAGGTCTTCCACCATCTGTCGAAGCTCAGGTGCTCCGCGGCAAACCTGGTCAAGAAATGCGGATCTGCGCTCCGGCCGCTGACTGAGAGCCTCTGCAAACACTCGTTCGGCGGCGCGCTCGCGATCAGCCATGATTCTCATCCGGGGGGAGACAAAGGGACAGCTTACCTATTGCCGCAATTCTGGGGTATCGGCATCGTGTCCCCTTATCCCTTGGGCACAACACTTAATGTGACTCGGTAAACTGAATCGAGGGCGACGATCCGCCGGCGGCGGTACATTTCCCGAGCGTCAGATTATTGGTTTCGCCGGTCGTACCGTCAATCTCAGATGGGGGTACGCATGTCGGAGCAGTCGAGGATCCATCGCTGACCGCTACCTTCACCGTGACCGAAGAGCCGGTGTTAAAGTCGGCTTTCGAGCCGCCGGCGTTGCCGAGCACATTGAACTCCGCCTGGGTCCAACCGCTCGCGATGCCGGTAAGGCGATCGCTCACGGTTGCTGTATAAGCCTCAGTATCATAAGTAACTGTGGCTGCATCGGTTCCACCTGGCTTGGCTGAACCCGAGAGCTTCAAACTCGCGAGATCGGTAATTGGTAGTTGCCCTTTGGCGATCACCGTTGCTTTCGTATTCTGCACGCAGTCGTCTCCAGGTCCCTCTGAATCCGCACCAACATCGATGAAGCCGCTGGGGCAGATATCGGAGCCGTTATCTACGCCATAGTTGATAAGCCAATATTCGATGAACACTTCTGTCTTGTCCGTTAACTTGCCGCTGGTAATCGATACCGGCGTGTTCGTCGACATCGCATACTGTTGCCAGGCTAAGCAATACGAGTAGCCGTCGCAAGCCGGAGAATGGCCATCGAAGTTCGTATTGACCTGCAGCGTATATTCATTCGGTCCAAGAATGCCGCCATCGCCAAATGCGGCAACCCCGACGCTCTTTTCGGATTTCACGCCCGTCACCTTTGGAAAGCTGCCGATGGCTGAGTTAAGCAGGCGCCCTGATGGCGCCTGGACGACATAATCATAGCCATTGCCCACCGTCTGCTCTCTGTTTTTAGCCTTGGGGAGCGCAGACCGATAGCCTGGCGCCTCTGCGCATTCCACTTCCTGCCATTGCGTGCTGGGATAGGAGGCGTGGAAACATCCTTCCGAGGGTGCGCTGGTTTCATGCATGATTCCGCGCCAAGCCTCACGCGCCTGCGTTTCTGCATGGTCAGCGACCTCATCCCCTGTCTGCGCTGCGAAGGCCGAAGAAAGTGGGACTACACTCAAAAAGCCTGCCACTGCTGCAACATGGAGCAGGCTACGCGTAGAGAACCTCAGCTTAGTTTGCATGTACTCATCTCCTTGGATTTAGAAGCAGATTGTTTGGTCTGGCCGGCGCCTTGGGTTTGTACACCCCTGACAATGTGAACAGCCTTGCCGCGCGTACACGGTTAGGAAATAGAGCTACTGGGCCCGCAACCCGAGGAATGTCCCACAATGTATCAAAAGGAACCCAGCTGCGGTGATTAAAAGTGTAATGAGCTGCGGTTATGCGATCGTGGGTTGCGGTGTTGGCTTATATTCAGCAGATGCGGGACAACGATCGCACGCGCCTTGGTCGCGCTGTCGGGCCCAACCCGCCGGGATTCACGGTAATAGGCATTTTCTTGTTTTTTGGTTTCATCACGGCGATTCTCGCCGCAACTACTTTGCTTTGGCGAGGCACGGTTCTCGACCGTCTCTGGGCTCTCAATCCGATGGCGTACAAGCAGCTCGCCCGTCTGGGCAATACGGTCGGAATTCTCTTCTTGGTCCTCGGCACGGCCCTCGCCACGGCAGGAATCGGGTGGTTCCGACGCCGCCTTTGGGGATGGAGATTAGCGGTCGTTATCATCGCTACTCAGGTTCTGGGGGATGTCGTTAACTGCGTCAGAGGCGACTGGCTGCGCGGCGGCACTGGCGTCATCCTCGCCGCTGCTTTATTGCTATTTCTTCTGCAGCCAAGAATCAGAGCCACGTTTGCCTAAAATCTCTTTCGAAGAAGTTAAAAGGATATCGCTACTATGCGTTGATATTTCCCAAGCTCCCACCCTGGGTCTTCAGCTTGGTCGAGTAGAAGCCCGCATTTTCATACCCGGCCTCAGCCTCGCGCGCAAAGCTGATCATCTGGTGCGCCACCAGCGACACATGAATCACGGTCTCAATATCCATGCTCTTCAACGCCGGCCACGCCATATCCCAAAACGTCTTACGATAGTTCCCCAGGATGCCGACCTTCACCATCAACTTGGCCAGCGTACTGACCCCTCGCCAGACATTCACGAACGTAAGCTTGCCGGTCGGCGGTATCTCCACCCGGTTCGGATACGTGTGCTCCTGTTGGTGCTTGAATCGCTTATAAATCGCCTCCGGCTTATACGCCGTCTGCGTAGTCCTGCGCCACATGTCCACAACATCGTCATAAGGCAGCTTGAAGTCCACATTCGACTCCCGCCCCTCGGTTTCGATCAGCCGTCCCTCGGCCTTCAGCCGCCGGTGAAGCGGCGTTCTCGGCAGCGCCTGCACCAGGTTGAACGTCAGGATCGGAATCCCTGACTGCTCCGCAAACTGCAGCATCTGGTTCGGCGTATCGTAGGTGTCCGTATCCAGCCCCATAATGATGCCCGATACCACCTCGATCCCGTAGCTGTTCAGTGTCTGCACAGCCTCCAGTATCGGCATCTGGTTGTTATGGTCCTTCGATATCGCCTTCAGCGCCGCCGCGTTGGGCGTCTCTATCCCGCAGAACATCGTCCAGAAAGAGGCCTCATGCATCATCTGCAGCAAGTCCGGCGACTTCACAACATTCAGCGTGGCCTCACACGCGAACTCCACCGGATAATACCGCTTCTTCTGCCATTCAATCAGGTGCGGCAGCAGTTCCTTCGCCGCCTTTCGATTGCCCACAAAATTGTCGTCCACAAGATAAACCGACCCAATGCAGCCATCGTCCACTATCGCATCCAGTTCCGCCAGCAACTGTTTCGGTGTCTTCATGCGCGGAGTCTGTCCATACAGCTCAGGAATATCGCAGAAGTCGCACCGGTAAGGGCAGCCGCTCGAATACTGCACGCTTGCCACAAAATACTTGTGCATCCCCGCCAGCTTGTACGCCGGGGTCGGAAACTCCGTCAACGGCAGCCGTTCGCCGGTTACAAATCGCCTCTGCCCCGCTGGTCGCTCCACGCTCTCGGCCAGCGTTGCCAGCATCTCGTCGGTCGCGTCGCCTAGCTCGCCCAGATGCAGGTAGTCGAAATCCGGGTAATACTCCGGGCAGGCCGACACCGACGGACCACCCAGCACCGTCACCTTGCCGAACTTATGCGCCCGCCGATTGAGAGCATTCGTCTGCTGCCGCTGAATGTGCATCATCCCGCTCACCAACACCGCATCCGCCCACTGAAAATCCTTGTCCTTGGCCGGCTTCACATTCTCGTCGACAAACCGAATCTCCCAATGCTGGGGCAGGTACGAGATGATCAGCAGCAAGCCCTGAGGAGGCATAAATGCTTTCACCCCCAGCAACGGATACGCATGGTCGAACGTCCCAAGCGCCTTCGTATAGTGCGGGAAGATGCACAGGACCTTTCGCGCAGATCCATCCGTCACCGGTCGCTTGCGATACGTGAACGAGGCTTCCGGTTCCGTCGCCGCGGGCTTCTGTACCACATTGAGCGCCGCCATATTGCCCCGATCCTACCCGATTGCCCACCGCCCCCGCAAATTGTGCAAGTGTGCCTCCGGGCGGAATTACCGATAGAGCCTCCAGAACGCGGACACCCCTCGGTCCAGTGCACCCACGGAGCCTGACCGGCTAGCTGTGTATGAGGAAAGGCATTGGTGATATTGTGAGCTACGCCCGCAATCGTCGGAGTG
>Ga0182015_10004039_pt1 | contig 16039 bp, 13 predicted proteins | sample 712P3MmetaG_FD_120478 | JGI IMG/M metagenome (GOLD analysis project Ga0182015, IMG submission 120478) | Permafrost microbial communities from Stordalen Mire, Sweden - 712P3M metaG | ecosystem: Environmental > Terrestrial > Soil > Wetlands > Permafrost | place: Sweden: Stordalen | collected... | reverse complement strand
TTTGCAGTTCGGACCGGCGAGCTCTCGGGTACAACCAGAGCCGTAGTGCGGATGCTTCCCGGAGACAGATACTCGTTAGCGGGCGCAATAACGACGACCGGAATACCTTTTTGGTGAATGGTCGCTAAGGTATCGATGGCAGCATATCCAATATCCAGTGCGCCGGACGCAATCGCCGCCGCATTCGCGCCGCTGGCTTTCAGTGACTGGATGTCTACATCGAGGCCGGCGTTCGCGAAAAATCCCATGTCTTTCCCATAGAACACTTCCGCGGCGGATTCAATTGGAAGGGCTGCGACGCGAATCGTCGACAGCGCTTGCGCCCGAACACGTGATGCATTCGAGTAGAGTGCCGCACCACCGAACAAGAGTGCGGTAGCGCGCGCCCGAGTTATCAACAGGCCCATTCAAACTCCAACAGGCGCCAATGGAATCGTATCGAGAACCAGTTATCTTGAGTTGCTGGACAGCGATTGTATGCCTTCGTGCGGCTTTTCACAAGGGTTTAGGGAGACGTGCGCACGACTTTGCGTGTGGTGAGCGTCGTCCATTTCCTTACTTTTGTCGTACTCGGCGGCATCTTCGGCTTCGTGGGCGGGCTCTTCGGAATCGGTGGCGCGTTTCTCGCGATCCCGGTGTTGGGCATCGCTTTCGGATTGAACGAGCAGACGGCGCAAGGAACGGCACTCGCGATGGGCACGCCGAACGTGATCGTCGGTCTGTGGAGTTACTCGCGTAAAGCGCGCCTGGATTGGCGCTTGGCCGGCACGCTGGCGGTCACCGCGCTGCCGTTCTCGTTCGTGGCCGCGCGCATCGCGACGCTGCTGCCGAGCGGTGCATTACGCATTGCATTTTCCGTTTTTTTGTTGCTCATCGCGCTCGATCTCGCGCGCCGCACGTTTCTTACGCGAACACCTGCAAGAACGGCGCTCCCGTGGCCGTTTGCTACGATCGCCGGCGCGCTCGGCGGCACGTTTTCCGGATTCTTCGGTATCGGCGGCGCCATCATGACGGTCCCGGCGATGACGATGTTCTTCGGACAATCGCAAGTCGAGGCGCAAGGTATGGCGCTCGCGTTCGCCGTGCCGACGACGATCCTGACGACGGCGACCTATGCGTTGGCGTCGGATGTCGATTGGGCGGTCGGCATTCCGCTTGCGGTCGGCGGCGTGATAACCGTGTCGTTCGGCGTCGATGTCGCACACCGGCTGCCGGAACGTGCGCTGCGTACGCTGTTCATCGGCTTTATCGTGGTGGTCGCGATCGCGTTGTTCGTTAAGGCTCGCGCGACGGGGGCGTAGGCGTACAGCCGCCTTGGGTGACCGGCAGCGGCGCCGTTGCACTCAAGCCGAAGCGAATCGGATACGATGCCGCACCGTCGGTCATGAACGTTCCCGTCACCGTGCGCATCTCGCCGGCTGCGAGCGCGAACGCTTTGATGAGATGCGGCTGTGCCGTGTCGTCCACGCACGGCACGAGCGTCGCTGCCGCATCGCCGGTAAACCAGAGCGTCGCCGTCGCGCCGCCCGCGCCGCTGGTCAGTTCGTACAGATAGACGTCGAGCGGCGCCTGCGTCGTGTTGGTGAGCTGCAGTGCCAGCGGCCGTACGATGCCGTAGTCGCCGCCGAGTGGCCGTCCGTCCGCGCGCTGATTCGGCAATGTACCGTCGCCGACGGAAACCGGCGTGGGATCGGGCGTGCCGCTGGTAAACGATAGGTCGAGCGGCGCGATGCCGGTCAGCGCGAAGACGCCGCGGCGGCCGTGCGAGTCGCCGGGCAGTTCGGGACCGTCGAGCGAGGGCAGCGGTGCGGCGGCGGGGTTCGTCATGATGGCGACCTCAACCGGGCCGCCGTCGATGACGCGCAGATCCGCGATGGCCTCGATCAGATCGCCGGGCTGCATGAGGCCGAACGGAATCTCGTAGGGGATGCCGGCGGCGACCGCGAGGATCGCGCTCTCGCCGCTCGCGCGCGCCGCGAGAAAGCGCGCACTGGACTGCTGGCCGATGTAGGTAAAGGCCGGGCTCGCGCCGCTGATCGTACCCAGCACTTGCACGTGCGAGAGGGCGGCCGCGCGCAGGACGAGCGACATCCGCCGCGGCGCGCCGTCGGCGACGTGGTAGGCGAAGATTCGGGCCGGCGTTTTTGCATCGATCGTGCCGTGGATGAGCACGCCTGCCAGCTGCGCGCCGATGTATTCCGGATCGTCACTGTAGAAGAGGATCGTTGGATCGGGTACGGGCGCGGGATCGACGTGCACGTGGACGTTCGTTCGGGCGCTGACATCGACGTAGGTGCCGCGTCCGTCGAGGGTGACGCCGGCTTGCGCTTCGAGTTTGTCGCCGGGCGTGAGCGTTCCGGGAATCGTCACGCCGTGAACATCGAGTCCGGTCCCAGGTTGACGGACGAGCGCTCGCTCGATTGCGTCGCGAATCCGCGCAGCAACGAACGGCTGCGTCACCGTGCCTGCGAGCGCAACGTCGACGTCGGCCGGGATCGCGCCGGCCGGGAGCGCGACGAGCACCGCGATGGTGGCGGTGTTGCCGGTGCGATCGGTGAGCGTGAGCGTGCCGCTGCCGGGTGTGCGTCCCGTCACGAGCAAGCGATGCGTCAGGGGATCGTAGCTCGTGTCGACGCCGTCGAACGACGGCTGCACCGTGAGGGGACCGGTCGTGCCCGAGACGTTGATCGTCATACTCGACCCAAGCGGGATGCCGGCGTGCGCGCGGTCCACTTGGATCGCCGGTGTTTGCGCGCCCGCGGTGGCGGAGCTTGCTACGAGGACGAGAGCGAGGCCGGCGGCGACCGCGCCGCCCCAAATGGTGGGCACGCCGACGCACTTGCGGTTCCTCACCGAACTTTCATCCTCGAATGCCAAAGATCGCCGGTTGCACGCTGAATATGACCGTCCAAACTGCCGACATTTACATAGCGAGGAGGTGCACGTTGCGGAGACTGACGGGGCGGGTGCTAACAGCACTCCTCGGTTGTGCCGTTCTCGCCGGCGCCGGACCGGCGGCGGTCAATGACGATCTGCACATCATGCGCGAGCTGCGTCCGGCGCAACGCGAAAACCTCGTCGTCGTGCAACGCGACGGTTCGATTCGCATCGTCTCCTACGATCCGGTCGTGCAAGATCCGCAGATCGCAGCGCTCGCTCCGCTGGGACCCTCTGCGCCAGCCGCGCGCGGGTACACCGTCGCGCAGGTTCACGTTCACGTGCATGAACGTTGGCACCCGCGTGTCGTCGCGATGCGCGTCGAACCACCGTTGCGGGTCGTGCTCGGCGGACCGTACGTGCCCACGCGGGCCGGTCCGAAACCCGTAGCGCACGTTGCGCCGGATAAGTCGTTCGATCTAGCGTGGTTGTACGCGCATCGTTTCGATACGCTGCGCGACGACCGGAGCGTTCCCGGCGTCCCCGTTCGATCGCAAGTGGCATCGCCGTTCGATATCGATTCCGGCGCGTTTCACGGCGTGCGCGCCGATAACGGTTGGAGCGCGCTGCGCGTGTCGGTTTCGATCCCGTGCGGCGTGCGCCACTTCGTCACCGGACCGGGCTACAACGAAGTGACGGGCGCGCCCGGAATCGTCGATCAGGAAACCGGCTACATCTACATCGGCGGCTGGGGTGCGGGACCGCGCGGCGTGTCGGTCGATGCGGGTTTGCAGAAGAGCTCGGCGCAAAGCGAGCACGACGACTACGCGTTCTATTGGAAATTTGCGACCAACAAACCGATCACCTCGGAAGAACGCTTCCCGTGCGGCGGCCCCGACGTCGTGCTCGAACTCTACCCGGTCGCCGATGCGCTCTTGGTGTTCTCTGCAACCGGCGTCTCGACCGACGGTAATCGTCACACGTTTACCGCCGTGCAACACACGCGACCCGACGACGGCTGGTCGCCCGCGGGCGGTTCGCGCGACGACGGCATCATCCTCAAACGCATCGTGTCGATCGCGCAACCCTATGCGTGGCACAAGCGTTCGGGCATCGGCCGGGCCGACCGGTTCGTCAGCGGTAGCTACTTCGGAGTCGCCGGACCGCACGACCTGACGCCGCGAATCGTTTGGCGCACGTGCGAAATCGGCCGCGTCGTACCGCCGTCGATCGTGCCGCAGTACAAGCCCTGGACGTCGGCACAGACCTGGACGTCGGCGGTGCCGGGCATCTACACTGATTGGCCACCGCTCGGCGTCTTCCGCGGCAGCGACGGCGCTTGCGATGCAGCCGGTATTTACTTGCGTGCGTAGGTGGCCGGTGGTCGCGCTGCTCGCCGTGTTTGCGCTGGCCACACAGCGTGCGAGCGCGGCCGACGATGCCTCCATCGGTTACGAGACGATCCGTCCGTCGCTGGTGAAAGTATGGACGTTCGATCCGTCCGGGCGTCCGCTGCAAAGCGGCACCGGGATCGTCGTCGATTCGAACGATCGCCGGTCGCTCGTGTTGACGGCCTCGCACGTCGTGGCCGGCGCCGCGAGCGTCCGGATCGACGTCAGCCGCGATTTGCATGACCTCGCAGCGCATATCGACCGGACCGGTCCGCGCGATCTCACGCTCCTCGCCGTCGAACGCGGCGGTTTGCACGCGGCCCGCTTCGCACCGCGCACGCATCCCGTCGTCGAGGGTAACCTCGTGGCGGTCGCCGGTTACGTAAAGAACGATGAACTCATCGGCGTCGTCGGTCAGGAACCGCGCGTACTCTTTCCGGGCACGGTGAGCTCGCGGCCCGACAACGGCCTCTACTTGGAACTCGAGAACGTCCACATCGAGGAAGGCCTGAGCGGCGGGGCGGTGTTCGATCCGGGCACGGGACAGATTCTCGGCATCGTCACCTCGCGCACGAGCGATCGCCGGGGCGGCTTCGCCGACTCGGGTACGCTCGTCGTCGTGCCGTTCCTCGAAACAAACCACATTGCAGCGGTCGATCCGCCGGTGGCCCCACGCACCCTCGCTACGCCGCGCACGGTCGCTCTTGCAGCCGCACCGCCGCCACGCCCGTTGCCGGTAGCGACGCTGCGCGCGTTGCCGGAGCCGGCGCCGGCGGTACTGCCGCTGCCGGCAATGGTCTTGCGACCGGCCCCCATCGCCACGTTGCAGGCGGTCATCGCAATATCCGCGCCGCACGATTTCGCCGGCGGCGTCGTCTCGTGGCAGGCCGGCATGGCGACGCCGAAGCGCTTCGTCTACACGCAAGACGGCTGCCGCGTGGCGGTGACGATCGACGTGCAAACGCTGCAATTCGTCGTCGCGCATCAGGCGCTGGTGCAGCCGCATCGCCGCGGCTCGTTGCTCGCGATCACGCTCTCGCAGCGGGCGGGGGCCAACGATGCCTGCGCCGACGTCGCGGACGCCGAACCGGCCGACGGCGCCTACGAACCGACTGCGATGTCGTTCGACGGGCACCACGTCACGATGCGCTTCGTCTATGCCGGCGATCCGGACAATAGCGATCGGTTCCCGACCGACGCGAGCCTGGATGCCGACCTCGAGGGCGATACGGTGAGCGCGACCGTCCAGTTCTTCGCCGCTAACTGGACGGGCTCGATCGAGCTTCCGCTCGCGCGCACGGCGCTGGCGTCGGTCAGCAGCAGCTGGTGATAGGTTATCGCGCGAGGGGGCTGATCATCTCCGCAGCAGGGAAGCTCGCTTTGATCAGGCCGTATTTAGCGGCGGCGTCGATCGAGGGCTGAACCAAGTCCGGCGTGATCTTCGTGCCGTACGGCGCGCGCGTGACCGAGTCGATGTCCTGCGGCGTTTTGTTGAGGTACTTCGCGAGGATGACCGCCGACGCTGCATGGTTGGCATTCCCCCACGCGGCGGCCTCGGCCATGACGGCGATGAAGGCCTTTGCTGCGGCCGGATGCGCGTCGACCCAGGCCGCGCTCGTGAACCACGACGACGGCGCGAAATGTGTGCCGACGGCATCGAACACGTTTGCCAACCGCCGCAAATCGGTGTCCGGCTTCACGAGCAACTGTTCGTTTGCCGCATCGATCGAGGCCGCGTCGACGCGGCCGGCGCGCACGGCGTCGGGCATTTGCGGAAACGGCATTTCGACGAACTTCACGGTCTTCCAATCACCGCCGTTCTTGTCGACCCACGCCTGCACGGATACGGACGAGATGTTGTTGAGGCCGTTGACCGCAACGACTTTCCCTTCGAGGTCCTTGGCAGATTTGATCGGGCCGCTCTTGAGCACGGTGAGAATTCCCGCCGTTACTTGCGTCGGCATGTGAAGGTTCGCCGACGCGAGGAGCGTGAACGGCACGCCCCGCTCGTGGGCGATCGAGAGCGATACGACGTTGGCAAACCCGATGTCCACCGCGCCCGATGCGACGGCCGCGGAGATGGCCGCACCGCTCGTAATCGGCGTGAACTCGATGTCGTAGCCGGCCTTCTTGAAGAAGCCGAGATCTTTCGCGTAGTACGCTTCACCGGATATGTCGCCGGGAATGAGCGCGATGCGCAGCGTTGGCGTCGCTTGGGCTGTAGCCGGCGGCACGGCGCCGGTCAGCGCCAACACGGCTGCGGCCGCCAGACTCAACAGAAGTTGCATGCGCTCGCCGGAAGACGGCCACCGGCATCGTAGCCGTCGAGTGCGCGCTGCACGAGGTCGTTCGCCCCGGCGAAGTCGTAGTTGCGGTACATATGACCCTTTGTGACGAACGGTGCGCCGGCGTAGAACATCTCGTATTGTGCGTGGCGGCCGGCGAACTCCGAGCCGATCGCGTCCCAGATGAGCTTCATCAGCTTTACGCGCTCCAGTGCCGGCGTTCCCGGCGACTGGATGTAGCGCTCGATGTCGGCAGCCATCACGGGATTATTGAAGTCCTCGACCGATGAGGGCACTTGGATCACGCCGCCCCCGACGAGGTTGCGCAGCGCTTCGATCATCGTGTTGTGGAACTGCGGCTGCAGGGCCATCTCCGCATACAGTTCCTGCGCGCCCGGGCGCTCCACGCCGTCCACGTCCGTAATCGAGTGCGCTTCCTGCGCGAGCACCAGGCCTTCGACGACCGCGGCAATCGCCGCAATATCCCCGAGCGCGGACTGCACCGGCGGGGAAGCGATCGCCCCCGTTGTCTCCACGGCCCGGCGCGCGAGGCCGGCCAAGAACTTCATCTTCACCGCGAAACGAATCTGCGCCTGATTGTTGCCGAGGAGATGGGCCGCCGTCTCGAAGAACGACGCGCGCGTCAGCGCGATATCCTTGTAGACGAAGACGTGCTCCCAGGGCACGAACACGTTGTCGTACACCAGCAGCGAGTCGGTTTCATCGAAGCGCGATGCGAGCGGATAATCGAACATGCTCGTCGCGCCCTCGGCGTACGAGCGGCGCGAATAGATCCGCACGCCGGGCGCGTTGCACGGAACCGCGACCGAGATCGCGTAGTTCTCATCGCCCGCAACGAGCGGGTGAATGCAGCTCAGCTGGATGAAGTCGGCGATCGCCGCGCCCGTGCCGAGCATCTGCGCGCCCTTGATCGTGATCCCGTCGGCGTTTTCCGCGACGACGCCCGCGTAGAGCGTCGGATCGGTTTGTTTGTGCGCGGGCTTGGAGCGGTCGATCTGCGGCGGAACGATCGTGTAGGCCACGTAGAGGCTCTCGTCGCGCATCCGTTCGTAGAAGCGCACGACGTTGTCATAGTAGCGTTTCTCGGTGCGCGCCCAAACACTCGGCGCGCCGGCGAAGGCGGCGAAGAATCCGGCGACGTGCTCGGGCGTGCGGCCCATGTAGCCGAACGACTCCTCAGAGAGCCGCCAGAGCGCCTTGCGGCGCAACGTGAGGTCCGCGCGCGACCGCGGGATCATGTAGCAGCGGTTGACCGGCTCGCCCGTCTTCGGTGAGGTGTAGGTCAACAGTTCGCGATTCGCCGGATCGGCGGCCACGTCGAAAAGGCGGGCGATTGAATGCGTCGCCTCGCGGAACGCCGGGTGCGTGGTGACGTCGGCCACGCAGGCGCCGTCGATGAATACTTGCCGCCCGTCGCGTTCGATCGCCTTGATATAGTCGCTTCCGCTACGCATGGCGCGATGATAGCATAGGCGAATACCGGCGTCTAGTAGATGAGTTTAGATATATATATATCTATCTAGGGTTGTCGCCCGGGCGCGAATTGGGTCGCTACGACGGCCTCGTAGGGGACGTCGCGGTCGAGGATACCGACGTCGCGGGCAAACTGGTTCATGCCGGCGACAAAATCCGGGCCGATCGAGGGGTCGTAGTAGGGCAGATCGCGGCGCACGATGTCCGCGATCAGTTCGGCTTCGGCAGCCGGGAAGAGCGCGCGACCGGCTTTGGTCGCGAGACTCAGATCGGCGCTGAGCGCGCGTTGCGTCGCGACGATCGCGCGCACGGCTGCCCCCGCCGTCTCGGGCGCGCGCGCTATCAGCGCGTCGCTCGTCGCAAGCGACGCCATCGTATAGTTGAAGCACGGCTTCGGTCCATCGCCGCGCCGGATATCGAGCACGAGCGTGCCGGCACCACTGCGTTGCGCGACTTCCGCGCCCATGCCGTTCGCCCAAAAGCCGTCGATCTTACCGTCGGCGAGCGCTTGCGCCGCCATGAGCCCGAAGTTCGCTTTCTCCCCGATTGCGCCCGGAACGGGGGCAATCGTCACCTCATCGCGCACCAGATCGATGCCGGCCTCGATCAACAGGCGGCGCAATCCCATCTCCACCCACGGCGCGGCGCCGATGCGCTTCCCCTTGACGGCCGAGATGTCGCCGCGCGCCACGTGCAGATCGGCGCGCATGATCAGAAACCAATACATTCCCTGCGCCTGGGCGCAGAGCAGCTTGACGCCGTTCCAGGCCGGAAAGGCGGCCAGCGCCGAGTGCGCGGAACCGCCGACGAAATCGATCTGACCGTCGCGCAGCGCCGCATAGCATTTGTCGACCGGGAAGATCAATTCGAGTTCGACGTCGAGTCCCTCGTTCTTGAAGAACCCGAGTTCGACCGCGGCGGCAGCGGGAAAATACGAGTTCGAAATGAGGTCCGGCACCGCGAGTTTCATCGGCGCGGCGAGTTCGGCGAGCATTTGCAGGTTCCCGCCGCCGAGTGCGATAGGAACACGTATGCCGTATCGTGACTTGCGAGAATACATTGCTGCGCTGGAACGCCGCGGCTTGTTGCAGACGATCGACGCGCGCGTCTGTAAGGATACCGAACTCGTTCCGCTCGTGCGTCTGCAATTTCGCGGCTTGCCGGAAGCGCAACGCAAAGCGTTCTGGTTTCGCAACGTGACCGACGCTCGCGGCCGCGCATTCGCCGGTTCGGTCGTCCTCGGTTCGCTGGGCAGTTCGCGTGCCGTCTACGGTGCGGCGCTCGATGTGGAACCGGCCGAGATTCCCGGCTTGTGGGCGCGCGCGCAGCGGCAGCCGCTACCGCCCGTCGTGGTCGAGCGCAGCGCGGCGCCCGTCAAAGAGATCACGCGCCGCGCGCCGGATCTGGGCGAGGGAGTAGATGCGTTTCCGCACCTGATCTCGACGCCCGGCTTCGATCCGGCGCCGTTCATCACCGGCGGCTGCTGGATCACGCGCGATCCGGATACCGGTGCGAACAATCTCGGCATCTATCGCGGGATGATCAAGGCGTCCGATCGCATCGGCTGCGCGACCGACGTTCCGACGCAACATCTGGCGATCATGTGGGAGAAGGCGCGGCGCTTGGGTCGCCATCTCGACGCAGCGATCTCCATCGGCGGTCCGCCCGCGCTCGTGCTGGCGTCGGCGAGTAAAGTGCCGTACGGCGTCGATGAGTTCGGGATTGCCGGCGCGCTCAACGGCGCAGCGATCGAACTCGTCAAAGCAGAGACGTCCGATCTGCTCGTGCCGGCGCACGCCGAGATCGTGATCGAAGGACGCATTCGTACCGATGTGCTCGAACCCGAAGCGCCGTTCGGTGAAGCCAGCGGTTACCTCGGTCCGCGCAAGCTGGAGAAGATCTTCGAGGTTACCGCGATCACCCATCGGTTCGCGCCGGTGTATCAGGGGATCGTGAGCGAGTTTCCGCCGAGCGAAAGTACGGTGATCCGCAAGATTGCCTTCGATGCGATCTACCTGCGGCATCTGCGCGACTCGTGCAATATCCCGAGCGTCAGCAAGGTCGCGACGCACGAGATGGCGAGCTGCAACATGCTCTTCGTTATCCAGCTCGACCGGCCGGCGATCGGTCAGCCGTGGCAAGCGCTGCGCGCGGCCGCCGCCTTCGATTCATCGCTCGGCAAGATCTTCATCGCGGTCGACGCCGACGTCGATCCCGATTCGATGGACGCCGTGCTGTGGGCACTCTCCTACAGCATGCAACCGCACCGCGATGTGGAGATTATCCGCGGGAAAGTGCCGCGGCTCGACCCGTCGGTCTCCCCGTCGAGTGACCCGCGCCAACTGAACTATCCCGACGGGATGGGCTCGTCGGCCATCCTGATCAACGCCTGCCGCGAACATCCCTATTTGCCGGTTTCGTTGCCGCGGCGCGATCTGATGGAGGCGGCGAAGGCGCGCTGGGAGGGACTTGGACTCCCGGCGCTCGATTTGCGTACACCGTGGTACGGCTATCCGCTCACCGAGTGGACGCCGGAGAACGAAGAAGAAGCCGGCCTCGCCGTGACGGGGAAGTATCTGCAAACCGGAGCGAAGCTCCTCAAACGCCGGGTTGCATCGACTCCCGGTGAGGACAACCCGTGAGAGGATCGAACGACACGATGTCCCGGAACCGCTTCTATCGCGCCGCCCTTGCCGCACTCGCAGCGCTCGTGCTGCTGCCGTGCGCGCCGCCGGCCGCAGCCCAAGATGCGACGCTGACCATCGGCACGATTCCGATCGATGCGACCGCCGAAGTGTATTACGCACAAGAGATGGGCTTCTTCAAGCAGGCCGGCTTGAACGTGACGATCACGCCGTTCACCAGCGGCGGCGCGATTGCGGCGGCGGTGGTCGGTGGTGCGGTGGACATCGGTTTGGCGGACTCCGTGTCGATGACCTCGGCGCACGCACACGGCGTACCGTTGACGTATCTCGCGCCGGCCGGCGTCTACAAGAAGGGCGCGGAGACCTACGAGATCGCCGTCCCCGATGCATCGCCGATCAAGACGGCCAAGGATTTCGCCGGCAAGACGATCGCGGTCAACGGTCTCAAGAACATCAACGAGATTCCGACCGACGCTTGGATCGACAACAACGGCGGCGATTCCAAGACCGTCAAGTTCGTCGAGATGCCCTACCCCGCGATGCTTCCGGCAATTGATGCCGGTTCGATCGACGGCGCCGCGATCGTCGAACCGTTCATGACGTTCGCGCAAGCGAAGCCCGGCAAGTATCGTTTGATCTCGCTCACCGAACGCAACCTCGCACCGGCGTTCGCCGTCGCCGGCTGGTCGACGACGGTCGATTGGGCGCGCAAGCATCCGGACATCGCCAAGAAGTTCGTTGCCGTGATGGCGCAGACCGCGCGTTGGGCCAACGCGAACCACGCGCAAAGCGCGCAGATCCTCAGCACGATCGCGAAGATGCCGCCCGAGGTCGCGAACAAGATGGAACGTGCCTATTACGGCGAGCGCTTGGATCCGGCGCTCTTACAGCCGGTGATCGATGCGACCGCGAAGTATGGCGTAGTTGCGAAGGCGTTCCCCGCCGCGGAGATCATCGACGCCGACGCGTTGCGCTGACATGGACGCGGTAACCGCGCGCGTGTCCTAGTGCTTGCGCCGGTCGACGCCGACCGCTTTCAAGGCGTCGGTAACGAAGGCGCCGTCGATCGTCCCGTCGACCTCGATCGGAGCTTCGATCAGCCCCGCAGCTTGGTAGAACTTCAAGTCGGCGCGCATTGAGTCGAGGTTCAATGTTCCATTGACATCGACGCCGTTGGGTGTGATGACACGCAGGACGGCCGGATCGTGGATCATGCTGCTCTGCGCGAGGATGCGGATGACGTCGCTCGATGTGGGGCCGGCTAGTTTGCCGTCGCGCAGTGCATCGTTGTAATAACGCACGCCACGCAAGTAGCCGCGCATGAACTTCTCACCGAGGTCGCGGTGAGCGCCTAAAAAGCTCGCGCCATAGAACAGGGCCGCGATCTGCTGATCGGGATACCAGCTGTCCGCGTTCAGGACGCGCGTCGCCGCCCCCGTGTTGGCCGTTAGCGTCGCCGTGGGCTCGGCCATCACCGATGCGTCGATCCCGCCGTTCTGGAATGCGAGGACGTGTTGCGGGAACGGTAAGGTGACGCGCGTGACGTCGGCCAGCGTCAGGCCCGCTTTGCGCAGCAGCCGGTCGATGGCGACGGTCGACGCCGCGCCGAGCGTGTTCACGGCGACGCGCATGTCTTTGAGATCTTTGATCGTCTTATAGCGCCCGCTCTTGATCAAGTCGGTACGAACGAGCAACTGCTCGAAACCGTAGCCCGGCGAATCGTTGCCCATGTCGGCGACGATGCGCACGTCCAAGCCGCGTGCGACGCTATTGTAGAAGCTAGCCGATATCGCGCCGCCGCCCGCATCGATTCGCCCCTGCGCGAGCGGCACGACCATCGAGGTCGCCGAATCGAACGGCACGTATTCGATCTCGAGCCCCTCGTCGCGGAAGTAGCCCTTGGCCACGCCAACGAAGAGGGGACTCATGGTCAGGGCATCGATCACGCCGACGCGAACGACCGGCAAATCGGTGCTCAGAGCGGCCACGGGCACAGCCGATGCCGACAGCAGCGCTGCGCCGAGCGAAGCCACGAACACCGTGCGGAGATGCATATGAGCGTAACGCCAACAGCCTCGGAGCGCTTGGACGCGGCCGAAGCACACCTGAGCGACGAACTCGACCGCGTGGTCGCGCGGTCCGTTTTGTTCACGTCGGGCGAGCGCGACCCGGCCGGACCGATGGAACTCCCGTTTGGATCGCTTCCACCCGGCAAGTACGTGCTTCAGGGCGCCGACCCGCGTTTGAAGAAGATGCCGCCCAAGCCGACGCTGCTCGACTTCTTCAAATACCGGATCGGCCCGGCGAACCATCTGCTCCAGAGTGCGAAACATGCGTTACGCGGCGGTCATCCGGAACACGTCGTTCTGGCCTGCCTTTTGCACGACATCGCGGTGATGGGCTTCATTCGCAGCGATCATGGCTATTGGGGCGCGCAACTGCTCGAACCGTACGTCACCGAAGAAGTGAGTTGGGCGATCCGCGCGCACCAGTCGCTGCGATTCTTTCCCGACGAGTCCGTCGGCTACGCCTACCCCGAACACTACATCCGCATCTTCGGGCCGGACTACCAGCCCGAACCCTACATCGTTGCGGAGTACGAGCGGTACCGCAAACACAAGTGGTACATGACGGCGCGCTTGATCTGTCTCAACGACATCTATTCGTTCGATCCGAACGTGATCGTGGCGCTGGATGAATTCGAGGACATCATCGGCCGGAATTTCCGCCAGCCCGAGGAGGGCCTCGGCTTCGATAACACGCCGTCCTCGCACATGTGGCGCACGATGATGTGGCCGACGCGCTTTCTCTAGGACGGTGGCTAGCAAGTTACTTGACCGTATCGCCGGTGTAGATCATCTCCTTGGCATCGAACCGGTCGATAACTTTGAACTTCGCGAGCAGGTCGATGTTCGGCTGAACCATGGCCGCCGTCAGCGTATCCGCGTAGACGACCCGGCTCATCTTCGCGACGATCGATGCGTCGAGCTTCGCCATCGCCGCGAGGATTTCGCCGGATTGCTGCTGGTTCTTATTGGCCCACGCGGCCGTCTGCCGTATCGCGGCCGCAAAACGGTCGACCGTATCGGGATGTGCTTTGACGAACGCGGCCGAGGCGAAGAAGGCCGAGGTGAGAAATTGCGGCGCGATCGCCGAATACGGAAAGCCGAGCACGCGCGACGTCGCCTTCGACTCCGAGATATAGGGCTCGGTAAACACGGCCGCCGCGACGCGGCCCTGCAACATGGCAGCTTCCATCTCACCGAACGGCAGCTCGACATACTTGACCTTTGAGGAATCGCCGCCGTTCTTGTCGATCCACTCTGAGGGTCCGAACTCGCTGATGCTGCGAAGCGGGCTCACGGCGACGATCTTCCCCTCGAGATCCTTCGGGGCGACGATCGTCGAGGTTTTGGGAACGACGATCCCCATGACGGGCGACGCGGCATTGTAGATGCCGGCCGGCGCGATGACCGTGATCGGCACGCCCTTCTTGAACGCGAGAACCAGCGTCGAGAGGTTTGAGCCGCCGACGTCGACCGCTCCCGATGCGACGGCCGAGGTGATTGCGGCACCGTTCATCGTCGCGTTGATCGTTACTTCGAGGCCGGCTTTGGCAAAGAAGCCGAGTTGCTGCGCGTAGAGCGGCAGCGCGAGCGGATCGCTGGCAACCGTGGCGATGCTCAGCGAGGTTCGCACTTGAGCGCCGGCGGGAAGCCGGGTCGCGACCACTCCCGCAACCCCGGCAAACACAAACGCCCCTCGGTTCATGATACCCCCGTTCATGCGTCGAGCTCGGGCAGCTCGAAGCTTTGCCAGTTCGGCACGTCGGCGACTTTGGAGAAGGGCTCGCCGAACGGGCGCGTCGCGTCGATGCCGATGGTCGAGTTCTGCCGCAGGGCTCGATTCTTCTGCGCGACGACCGTTGGATCCGATGGACCGGCCGGAACGTTGTCGATGATGAAAACGTCGCGCGCGGGCTTCACGCGAAACGACATCGCCCATTCCACGTCGGTCTTGTCGTAAACGTCGATGTCGGGATCGACCGCGATGACCCACTTGGGTCGCGTGTTACTCGACATCGCCGCTAGGATCGCCTGACGCGCTTCGCCGGCAAACCGCTGTTCGATCGCGAGAATCGTGTAGAACGACACGCCCCCGGACGGCGGAATCGACACCTTGCGCAAGCTCGGAAACTGGACTTTGAGCGCGCGATAGACGGACGCCTCGAACGGAATTTGCTTGAGGATGTGGTTGTCCGTCACCGGCTTGCCGGTGAGCAGACCGTGGAAGATCGGATCGCGCCGGTGCGTGATTGCGGTGATGATGGCGAACGGCTTGTCGGCGGTCGGCGTATAGTACCCGGTGTACTCGCCGAGCGGGCCTTCTTGCACGACGCCGTCCAGCTCGACTTCGAATTCGACGACGACTTCGGCCCAGGCCGGCACGTCGAGGTCGATGGTTTTGCATCGAACCAGTTCGACCGGCGACCCGCGCAGGCCGCCGGCGACGTGCCAATCGTTCGTGTCGTCGCTCACCTGCACTTGGCAGGCGTAGCCGAAGAGCGGATCGCCGCCGAAGAAGATCGCGCCTTGCGGTTTGCGGCCGAGCTGACGGCATTTCGTCATGTGCTTGCCGAAGCGATGGAAGGGCTGCGAATTGATGCCGATCTTGTTCTTATCGAAGATCTGATAGCGATAGTGCCCGATGTCGGGAATGCCCGTTTCGGGATCCTTCGACACGTTGACGCCGGCCGTGATGAACGGCCCGCCGTCATCGGGGCTATACGTGGGCACCGGAAATTTGCGGATGTCGATGTCGGCGCCCAGCAGGACGACTTCCTGACACGGCGCGGGCGTGGTCTGGATCACCGGCGCGATCGGGTTGTCGAGGCCGTGCAGCACTTTGTCGAAGATCGTGTCCTCGGTCGCCTCGAATGCGAGCAGGGCCTTCGCGCGCGTCGAATAGATACCCGCGACCAGCGGCACCTCCGTTCCGTTGTTGCGGAAGAGCAGGGCCGGTCCGCCGCGCGCATTTGATTTACGCAGCGCGCGGCCGACGTCGCAGTAGAGATCGACGTAGCGATCGATGTCGATCAGTTCGCCGTGGGCGCGCAGAACGTCGAGAAATTCGCGCTGATCGCGAAACGGCACTCCGTTAGGCCTGCGGAATCTTCGCGAGCTTCGTGCCTTTCGGCACGTTCAGATTGAAGACGTTCCGCGCCGTCTCGCCGATGATGTTGCGCTTGGCGCGCTCGCTCAAGAACGGCAAGTCGAAGATCGTGCTGGGCAAGTCGAAGTCCCAATGCGGATAGTCCGATGAGTACATCAGTTGCGTCTCCGCGTCG
>Ga0182015_10004038_pt1 | contig 16045 bp, 9 predicted proteins | sample 712P3MmetaG_FD_120478 | JGI IMG/M metagenome (GOLD analysis project Ga0182015, IMG submission 120478) | Permafrost microbial communities from Stordalen Mire, Sweden - 712P3M metaG | ecosystem: Environmental > Terrestrial > Soil > Wetlands > Permafrost | place: Sweden: Stordalen | collected... | reverse complement strand
TTACGATCTGCCCATCGGAAGGAACCATAGAATTGGCCATTCGTTTTCCAGGCTGGCGGACACTTTAATTGGCGGCTGGCAGACGACTTTCAATATGTTTGCTAAGTCCGGACAAGGTTTTACGCCGTTCTGGGCGTGCGATGACTGTGATCCGGTAGAGCCGGGGAACATCGCGGTTTCATCGATCGATGCAGTGGGAGATTTCAATGCGGAGCCTTCCTTCCGGCCCTTGGTCGTGAACAACCACATCAATACTGGGAAAAAAGGGAGTAACGCCATCATTTGGAACGCCGGTTCGTTTGGGCTGCCCTCGGTCGGAGCAGACCTGTTAAGCAATCCGGCCGTTGCCAAGAGAAATTCGCTGATAGGACCAGGCGCCTGGGGCGTGAACTTGGGTATTCACAAGGCGTTTCCGATAGGGGAGCGCGTGGTTGCGACCCTCGGAGCTGATTTCGACAATATTTTCAATCACCCGCTGCTTGCGCCGGATGCCAATTTCGGGGGCGGTGGGGGCACATTCGCACAACTGGGCGACTTTAACATCAGGGTCGACCAAACCAGCGGAGCGGTGCTGCCGATTGCAGCTTCCGACGTCAATATCAATCCTCTTTTTGGCCAGCTGACAAATAGTTTTCCCCAGGAAGGCGTGCTCAGCCAGCGGACCATTCGTTTGCGGCTGCGATTCACTTTCTAGCCCGCTGGCGCCGGGCGGCATGCAGTTGAGAAAACGGAGGGTTGCGCGCACTGGAGTCAACGCTTGCGCAACCGTCTCAGGAACCGATGAAACTCCATATCGTGCGCGCATTGCTCGTGGTGGTGTGCTTGACCGGAGCGTTCGCTGACCGGCCTGGTGGGTTTCGCGTCATTGGACCGGGTGGCGGCGGGGCTATGTTCAATCCCACCATCAGCCCCCACGATGCGAAAACGGTACTGGTCTCCTGCGACATGACCGGCTCCTATATCACCCATGATGGAGGACGTACTTGGCGCATGTTTAACTTGCGCGGCGTCGTGAATTTCTTTGTCTTCGACCCGCTAGATCCGAAGACGATATATGCCCACGCGACGGGATTGTGGCGCAGTACGGATGGCGGCGAACGGTGGGATCTGGTCTATCCCAGTCCTTCCGCGGTCAAGGGCGTGAAGATGAGTTCGGATCACGCCGACGAGCAGATTCTTGCCGATCCGGATCCATTGAGCGAGATCGCAGCCCTGGCGGTTGATCCTTCCGACTCCAACACTCTTTACGCCGCCGCTGGGACGAAGCAGAGTCCCGCGCTCTTTGTTTCGCGCGACTACGGAAAGAGTTGGCAAAAGCAAGTGGGCTTGCCCGATGTTCCGCGCCGTCTTTGGGTGGACCCGAATTCCGCGGCCGATGGCCGTAACTTGTTTCTAGCAAGCGGACACGCAATCACGCTGATCAGTCCCGGAGGAGTGCGCAGCTTCCCGGTTCCCACGCCTTTCAGTGACATTTCGATGGGTTTTGATTCGGGCCCGCAGCCGACTATCTATGCCACTTCGGAGCAGGGCATCTACGTTTCGAGTGATGCAGGGGCGAATTGGCGCAAAAGTGACCTGCCCGGTGCCGGAGCGAAAGTGCGTGCCATCGCGACCAGCCTGCATCATCCGGAGACGGCATACGTCTCCTACGCTCAGCTGAGGGCCGATGGAGGGTCCTGGATGGGCGTGGCCAAGACCACCAACTCTGGTTCCGACTGGAAGTTGGTGTGGAAAGAATCAGCGGTAGCGGCGAAAAACGTGAACGACGCGTGGATCACCGAGCGCTTTGGGTCCGCTTGGGGAGAAAATCCTCTAACCCTTACGGTAGCTCAACAGGACGCAAATCTGGCGTATGGTACGGACTTCGGAAGAACCATGCGGACGGTTGACGGAGGGGCAACGTGGACAGAGGTCTATTCACGTAAAGTAGATGACACGGGCTGGACCAGCCTCGGTCTTGACGTCACCACCAGCTACGGAATTCATTTCGATCCGTTTGATCCAAAGCGCCAGTTCATTACCTACACCGATATCGGACTCTTCCGCAGCGAAGACGGCGGCGTCTCGTGGACCAGTTCAACGGCCGGAGTGCCCAGAGATTGGATGAACACGACCTATTGGGTCGTCTTCGACCCCAAGGTGCGCGGCCAGATGTGGAGCGTTAACAGCTATACTCATGATCTTCCTCGCCCCAAGATGTGGCGGCATAACTCGGTGCTGCATTATAAGGGTGGCGTTTGCCGCAGTGATGACGGCGGAAAGCACTGGACCAAGTCCAACGTCGGGATGGACGAGACCGGTGCGACCCATATCCTGCTCGATCCCACCAGCCCGGTGGATGCACGAGTATTGTACGTAGCCGGTTTTGGCCGAGGAGTCTACAAAAGTTCAGACGGTGGACGCAGCTGGGCCCTGAAGAATAGCGGGATCACACAAGAACACCCGTTCGCGTGGCGGTTGGCGAGAAACTCGAATGGGACGCTCTACGCGGTGATCGCGCGGCGGTCGGAGGATGGAAGCATCGGCAATGCAGGGGATGGTGCGCTGTATCGGTCGACTGACGGAGCGGAGCATTGGCTGCCCGTTTCGTTGCCTGAGGGAGCGAATGGGCCGAATGGCCTCGCCATCGATCCAGAGTCGCCAGATCGTCTTTACCTCGCCGCCTGGGCTCGCGCGACCGGAGAACACGGAGATGGCGGAGGGATTTTTCTCTCAGAAAATGGGGGCAAGAGCTGGAAGCAAGTGCTCGACAAGGATCGCCACATTTACGACGTCACCATTGATCCGCTAGACCCCAATGTGATCTACGCGGCCGGCTTTGAATCGTCGGCCTGGCGATCGGCAGACCGAGGGCTGCATTGGAGCCGTATTCCCGGATTTAACTTCAAGTGGGGACACAGGGTGATTCCCGATCCGCTGCACCACGATGAGGTCTACATCACGACGTTCGGCGGGAGCGTGTGGCATGGTGCGATCAATGGGCAACAGCGGAGCGCGGACATCGCCACGCCAGTGCTCGATCCGGGGCAGTAGGCGGAGGAGGTAGGTGATCAATCGGCGCCAATGGTTGTATGGAATGGGTCTGGTGGCAGGGTCTGGAATGCAAGTAGGCCGGGCCGTCAGTGTTCCGGCCGAGAACGCACCGCAGCCCGTGCCATTGGAACTTTCGCAGTACGAGCCAAGAAGTATGCTCCACCTGCACGAGTCCAGCGTCGAGCGTTCGAGATTTCCACTCATCGATTTCCATACCCACATCTCCGGCTCGACAAAATCGGAGAACGGTGTGGAACTCTCGCCCGATCGCGAATACTTGGGCACCCCCCAAGAACTGCTCGCGGTGATGGACGGCAAGAACATTCGGGCGATGGTCAACTTGACTGGCGGCTACGATCGTGGTCTTGCCGAAGCCGTAGCCCAATACGACCGGACGTATCCCGGTCGTTTTTACACCTTCACCGAGCCCTCTTATTCCCGCTTCAAAGAACCGGATTACCCGACCCTGCAGGCACAGGCCATCGAGCGAGCGCATCGCGACGGCGGGCGAGGCCTGAAGATTCTTAAAACGTTGGGACTCTATCTGCGCGAAAACATAACCTCGGGTTCGCTGGTGAAAATTGATGACGCGCGTTTTGATCCCATGTGGGACGCCTGTCGTCAGTTTAGTCTTCCGGTGGCGATTCATATTTCGGATCCGATCGCATTCTTTACACCCACGGATCGCTTCAACGAACGTTACGAGGAACTGAACAATCACCCGGACTGGTCGTTCCATGGCGGGGACTTCCCCAGTAACGACGAGTTGATCGCCGCTCGCAATCGCGTCATCGCTCGACATCCCAAGACACAGTTCGTTGTCGTGCACGTAGGCAACTTCGCGGAAGATTTGCAAAATGTGTCGGAGAATCTCGATCGCTATCCGAATATGTTCGTTGACCTCGCGGCGCGCATCGGAGAACTCGGACGCCAGCCGAGAACTGCGAGTAAGTTCTTCGACAAATATCAGGACCGGATTCTCTTTGGCACCGATGCGACCCCGCATGGTGACGAGTTCCCGCAGCAGGTCTTCAACGACAGGCTGTATGAGGTCTACTTTCGTTTTCTCGAAACCGAAGATGAATACTTCGACTACGCTCCAGCTAAAATCCCGCCGCAGGGCCGCTGGAGAATTTACGGGATTGGACTGCCGGAGACGATCCTCAAAAAGGTGTACTACGAGAACTCCGCCCGGATATTACGAATTTAGATGCGACGCTATCTCAATGTCTTTGTCGTTCTGACCCTGGCAACTCTGTCACGGGCGCAGGTGCGCGTATGGGAAGGGACGCTCGTCCTGCCTACCTATGAAGAGGGGATGCCCGATCCTAATCCTCCCTTCGACCAATTCACGAACAACAAGTTCAACTATCCGTATGTCCTGCGGGAAAATCTGACGAGCCGCCGCGTGAATCACGACTGGCGTGCCATTTATTTGGAAAATGAATACCTGAAATGCTCCGTGCTGCCTGACATTGGCGGGCACCTTTACACCTGTGTTGACAAAATCTCGGGGCAGTCGATGTTCTACGCCAACACCTCCATCAAGAAGGCGGCTGTGGGCTATCGTGGGGCTTGGGCGGCTTTCGGCATCGAGTTCAACTTTCCTGTTTCCCACAACTGGGTGAGCATGTCGCCGGTGGATTTCGCCTTCCATAAAAATGCGGACGGCAGCGCCTCTGTGATCGTGGGGAACGTTGATCGCGTTTACGGAATGGAGTGGACCGTCGAGTTGATGCTTCGGCCCAAGTCAACGCTCTTGGAGGAGCGTGTGAGGCTCAGCAACCGCAGCGACGTCAGGCATCGTTTCTACTGGTGGAACAATGCAGGGGCGCGGGTTTCGGACGATTCGCAGATTGTCTACCCGATGCACTTCGCCGCGAGCCATGGTTTCACGGAAGTCGTTCGCTGGCCCGTCGATGAGGACGGCCACGACTTGAGCGTCATTCGCAATCATGTTCACGGCGCAGTATCACTTTTTGCGCACGGAAGCCGCGAGGGCTTTATGGGTGTTTGGCACCCCGCGACCAGAACCGGAACAGTGCACTTTGCTCAGTACGAAGATCTACCCGCCAAGAAAATCTGGTCGTGGGGCGTGGACGAAGAGGGCATGGACTGGCGCAAGGCCCTCTCCGACGACGACAGTGGATACGTTGAAATCCAGGCCGGCTTGTTTCGCAATCAGGAGACGTACGCTTTCCTGGCACCGCGGCAGTCTATTCACTTTTCGGAGTATTGGATGCCGGTTCGGGAGATTGGCGGCATCTCGCGTGCCAATCTTTCGGGAGTGCTCAGTCTTGCGCGCCATGGCAACGCGCTGGTTGTCGGATTCAACGCCAATCGTGCCCTCTCTAAGGCTACGGTTTCCATCTTGAACCTTAGTAGGCTCTTATTCAGCGAGAAAGTGGATCTCGTCCCCGAACGTGCTTGGAACCACAACCTGCCCGTCCCCGACTCGCAGACTAAGTACACTGTCGAGATTCGGGACGCACTGGGAGTGGTACGGATGCGCCATACGGAAGGCGAATATGACTGGACTCCGGAGTCTGAAATTCAGGTTGGTCCTCAGCCTTCCTACCTTATACCCGACCCGGAACACAGAACCTGCGATGACTGGATTCGTCTCGGGAATGACCTTGAACTGAACGGGAAAAATCTTCAAGCGCTCGATACCTACGAGGAAACGCTTCGCAGATTTTCCGGCAGCTTCGCTGCCTTGAAATCGGCTGGGCGCCTGACCGCGAGCCTGCTGCGATTTGACGAAGCCAGAAGCTTCCTTGAGCAGGTACTCGCGCGCGATACTTCTGATCCGGAAATCTCGTATTACCTTGGGATTGCATACGATGGGCTTGGCGAAATGCGGAAGGCGCGGATGTCATATGAGGACGCCCAACGATTTGCCTCGTTTCGCGCCGCCGCTGCCCTGCGTCTCGGAGAAATGCTGGCGCGGGACGACGATTTGGATGAAGCCCAGCGTCATCTCAGCGAAGCGGTTCGAGCCGCACCTGACGACGTGCGTGCAATCGAAGAGTTGGTTGCGGTAAAAGTCGCGTCCGGCAAGGTGGAAGAAAGCAAGACGCTGGCGCGTCAGGGAATCGTCCTTTTTCCGCTGAGCTATCTTCTCAGCGAGGAACTCGGGGAACCCAACCTCAAACAGCTCGCAAATGACACAATTCGCGTGCTAAGTCTTGCCGCTCAATACATGCGTCTCGGACTGTACCAGCGGGCGCTGACTGTGCTCTCGCGGGATTATCCTTCGCCGCAGCTTGATCAGACTGAACTGGGCGCGCTGTCGCCCGGCAATCACCCGATGATCGCGTACTTCCGCGGCTATTGCCGCGAGCGTCTGGGGCAATCGGGCCTATCCGACTACAAGATCGCGTCCAAACTCTCGACTTCCTACGTTTTTCCCAACTCGGCCGAAGAACTCACCGTCCTGAGTACTGTCGTGCGCACAAACCCTCAGGATGCTACGGCGCAATATCTATTGGGCACGTTACATTTCTCCCGCGGATTGACGGACTCAGCGCTGGAAGAGTGGTTGCTGTCCCGCAAGTCGAATCCGCAAATTCCCGTCCTCGATGCGAGCCTCGGTCTGGCTCTGCTGCACGAGAAGCATGACGCTGAGCGAGCCCTCTCCACTTTTCGGGACGGACTGCAGAGCGACGCCACTAATGTCACGGTTTATCTGGGTGCGGACCAGGCGCTCAGCCTATTGTCGAAACCCGCCAGCGAACGAGTGCAAGTTCTCGAAAAATATCCGAATCTCGCGGATGCGCCTTCTAGCCTGATCTTCGAACTGATTCTCAATCTGGCCGAGGCCGGCGATTTTCAACGCGCCGAGAGTCTGTTCCGTAACCGATTCTTTCCGCGCGAAGAAGGCGGGACCAACGTCCGCCAGGTTTGGGTTGAAGTCGAACTGCAAAAGATGCTCGCATCGGCAAGGGACGGCCAGTGCGCGGACGCTCTCGTTGTGGCAGAGCACTTGGGTGCGCCCGTACCCGATCTTCCATTTACCCATGACGGGCTGGAACCCACTCTGCAATCCGCGCGGACGAACTATCAGTTGGGCGCTGCTTACGCTAGCTGCGCAAAGCCCGAGGAGGCGGCAAAGAAATTCCAACTGGCTTCTGCCGCTTCCGCTCCCGATCAGATGGTGTGGGCCTGGCGGGCAGCGCAGAAACTACCCGGTTTTGACGGGAAGCAATGGCAGGAGCGCCTCGAAACCGCTCTCGCACAAGCAAAGAGTCGTAGCGACACCAGCAGCTATACCAGCTGGTGGGACTACACTGCTGGCGCGCTCGCGGGCTCACTAGGCAGTCAGCAAGAAGCGGACCAGAGGTTTCAGAAGGCGCTGTTGCTCCCTGACCGGATGCTGTCGTACCACTTCACGCGCACGGCACGCGCCGAAGCTGCGCCGTAGTTCCAAGCGATCGGCGGGAAGCAATCAATGGATCCAACGCCACATTCGAATTGCAGTTAAGCATGAACCAGGGAATGACGAGGTTAAATGAATAAGGTGTTGCAATCTAAAATAGAAATTCTTGCAGACAAGTACTCTTTAGGGCAGGTGGCAGCCGACCATGCCGCACGCTCTCTTCGGCGGACGCTGAGCCATCAGGAAAACGCCCGCCTGGTAGCCGCAACCGGGGCATCTCAGTTTGAATTCCTGGATGCGCTGACTAGGGCGCCTAACATCGACTGGAGCCGGGTCGAGCTTTTTCACCTGGACGAATACGTCGGCCTGCCTTCCACCCATCCAGCCAGTTTTCGCAAATATCTCTTCGAGAGATTGATTCACAAAGCCGGAATCACAAGGTATCACCTGCTGGACGGTGATGGCGATCCACACGGGGCGGTTATAAAAATTGGGGCCGAACTCCAGTCGAAACCGGTGGATATTCTCTTTGCCGGAATCGGAGAGAATGGGCACCTCGCGTTTAACGATCCGCCGGCGGATTTTCAAGAGGCTGACCCGTACCTCATCGTTGATCTGGACGAAGCATGCCGCCAACAGCAGGTGAATGAAGGTTGGTTCTCGAAGCTGACGGACGTGCCTAAGAAAGCGATTTCAATGTCCGTGCGGCAAATCTTGCGCTCCAAGGAGATCATCGTGGTAGTACCGGACACGCGCAAAGCTCGTGCGGTGAAGGCGTGCCTTGAAGGGGACATTAGTCCCATGATGCCGGCATCGATTCTGCGGACCCACCCAAATGCCACTATTTACCTCGATACGGATTCGGCTGCGCTCTTAAGTCCGGGAGTTTACACTGCGCCATAATTTGGCAAATATGTCTGCATCTGCGCCAGCCACTGAGCCGAACGTGCGGTCCATCCGCAACTTGCGCTGGTGGATTGGTGCCATTTTGTTTGCGTCGACGGTCATCAACTACATCGACCGTCAAACCCTGTCCCTGCTCTCGCCATACCTTAAAGAGCTCTACCGTTGGACGAATTCGGACTATGCGAATCTGCTCATCGGCTTTCGCATTGCCTACTCGATTGGCCAAAGCGTATGTGGAAGGCTGATGGATCGCGTCGGCACCCGGCGAGGACTGACAGTTTCCGTTCTCTGGTACTCGATCGTGTCTATGGCCACTTCATTGGCCGGCGGGTTCTACAGTTTCGCGACGTTCAGATTTCTTCTGGGGGCCGGCGAATCTGCCAATTGGCCGGGCGCGACAAAGGCCGTTTCGGAGTGGTTCCCGAAGCGTGAGCGAGCTCTCGCCACAGCGCTGTTCGACAGCGGTTCATCGATTGGAGGAGCGGTTGCACCCTTTATCGTATTCGCAATCTACAACCATTGGGGCTGGCGTCCGGCGTTTGCAATTCCCGGAATACTGGGTTTCGTTTGGCTGCTGATCTGGCGTCGCGCGTACCACCTGCCCAAGGATCATCCACGCGTGAGCGACGAAGAGCGGCAAATGATTCTCGCGGATGCGGCCGTTACAGATGCCCCGCTCGCAAAGCCTGGTTCCCGATGGGTCGATCTTTTGAAGCTTCCGCAGACGTGGGGAGTGATTGTTGCGAGATCGTTCACCGACCCCGTTTGGTTCTTCATTGCAGACTGGTTTCCGATCTATCTGGTGGCGAAAGGGATTCCGCTCAAGAGCGGATTGATTGCAATCTGGATCCCCTTCATCGCCGCCGATCTCGGCAATTTCTTCGGGGGAGCGACCTCCGGATATCTCATTCGGCGCGGCTGGACACTGGGCGCATCCCGTAAGGCTCTGGTGGTTTTCGGTGGGTTTGGAGTGACTTTGCTAATCCCGACGATTCTTACCGTCAATCTTGCACTGATCACTGTTCTTTTTGCTTTGGCGACATTTTGCTATGCCGCGTTCTCGACGATTGCCAACGTGTTGCCTTCCGACCTCTACGGGAGCGACTCCGTGGCCTCGGTCAGTGGACTTAGCGGCATGAGCGCGGGCATCGGGACCATCATTGCATTCAAATTAGTCGGTTACTTCTCCGATGCGAACCAATCGCTGGCCACACACTCCTTCGACACGATCATTATCGTGGCGGGACTTGTGCCGTTCATCGGAATGATTCTCGTGCTGTTTCTCGTTCGCAACACGCGGGCAACGAAACTTGGGCTAGTGCGCCCGATATAGCCGAAGATGAAGTCGTAGGCCGCTAGTGAATGTATGCCCCGCCCGGCAGCAGATACTGAATGGGCCACTGTTCGCGCCGCTGGACTACAAGATCTGACCACTTCATGATCGCCGCGCCTGGGTGCGGAATTTGTTTGACCGCGGGTAGGGTTTCTGCAATTGCATTTGCCAGCGTGAATCCTTCCTCATCACTGGCCACGGAAAAGTGTTCCGCATGCAGTTTTAGACGCGAGAAACGGACCGCGATCTCAGCGTCTTCGATCATCTGCAAGAAATAGGGTCTGCCCGTCAACAGCGAATTGTAAACGTAATCCGCTAACACGCTGGAGAGCGGATTGACGTAGGCGCGGTCGAAATCGAGCTGAGCAAAAGAGGGATCGTCTTCGGAAACCGCCTTGTAGGGCATTTTCGTCTCGCCAAGCCCGCGAAAATCGAAAGTGACGATATCGAAGCCGGCGTCCAGGTACTTCCTGATCTCGGGCCAGTCGTCTACGCTCGCCTTGCCGTTCTTGCTGAACCACAGCAACCAGCGGCGACTCTGGTTCGCTGTCCTGTGGATGTGCAACAGGGGCATAACAAGGCTACGGCTGTGACGCAAAACGTAGCGATCGATGGAGGTGTCTTCGAATATCGAAGCTCCTGCGCTCTCCCACGCGATCTCGCTCTCAGCCGGAGCTATGCCGCTATATTGGCTGATGTTCCAGGTGGCGATGCCAGGATAGTTGCCACCCAGATAGAGTTGCCGGATAGATTGAACCGCTCTTGTTTGGTGTTCTGTGTAGTAGTCCCGGATGAGATCCATCAGCGACCGTGCATCTTTGAAGTCCAGCATCACCTGGCCAGTGCGCGTGCACTGCAGGGTTTTCTCATCCAAGTCTTTGGCCGAAGCGAGCGCGTGTCTCTCCGGCAGCTGATTGAAATGATCCAGAAACTCAAACGCTGCCTTCTGATTTTCAGCGGAGTACTGATGGCCGTGATAACCCTCCGCCATCGCGATTCGATCAGCATGACCAAAACGGCCATACAACCTTGACACTTCCTGGAAAGTCTTGTGCGTGCCCTCAATGGGAAAGAAATCGAGCGTCGCCGCGGCAACGAAGACCGGGCGCGGATACACCAGCAGCAAAAGTCCGGCATGGTCGACGCCGTTCGATATCATGCCGTACAAGTCCTGCTCAGGATCGCTGTCCGGATCTTTGAAAATCCGATTGTGCATTCGCATGGGCAATGAGGTGATGTAGCAGGAGACGGCGGCTACCTTGATCCGGGGTTCGAGCGCCGCGATGTGCATCGCTTGAAAGCCGCCTCCGCTGGTGCCTGTAATATTGATGCGTTCGGGGTCGACTTCTGGACGCGTAAGCAGGTAATCGAAGGCGCGTAGGCCATCCCAGATTTCCCAACGTGCCAGGTTTGTGGCAGCGAGATAAGCCAGATTGCCGACCACTGCGTGTTCCGCGCAGATCCGGTTGTAGCGGCTCTTGCCTGCCTTCGCATCCCAGAACTGGCTGCGCTCCCCCTGACCCACGGGATCCCAGCTGATGACCACATAGCCGCGCTGCACTAGCCTCTGGCAAAGCGCCTGATAGTGTGCCTTCCCGTTCTCCGCGTGGCCGGCCGGGACTAGGACGGCAGGGTGCTTCGTATGCTCACCGCTATTGGGGTCGTCAGGCAGGTAAAGAAGGGCCGTCACGTATACCCGCGGGAGGCTCTCGAAGATCAGCTTTTCGATGTGAAAGCCGTCCATCGCAATGTGTCCGGTGACGTGGGGGTGTAGCGGAGTTCTTGGCCTGGGCAGTCCTCCAAGCATGGTCAGAAGCTTTTGACGTATTTCCTTCTGCACGCGCAGTAGATCCTGCTCGGTCCGAATCCCGTCCCAGACCCTCATCCTCTCTCCGTCTTCGCGCCAGGCCAACTCAGTTTGATACTGAAGATAGGGCGTGATCTGCGGACCACTCGGTGGCAATTGCAATATCGAGAACGCCTCCGGCGGGGGATTCGATCCGCCGAGTGCGCTTGCGGCTGTCCAGACGACCACCATGAAGCAAAGAAATATTCTGCTTTGTCGCCTTGGTAGGCTCCGAAGAAACGTTCTGGTGCCGGGTCTCACAGGACGTTTTCGTGAAGGTGAACAGAAGTCAGCAACGTATGGCCAGATGAAACGTGGCGCACGCTTTCCCGGCGAATCAGTTCGGTCGGCATCACGAGTTGCTGGGGGGGCAGGTCTGGTTCGTGAATCCGCCGCAGCGCAAATTCGGCTAGATGGCCGCCGAGCTCTTTAGGAAATTCGCGCACCGTCGTAAGCCCCGGATGCAGCACTTCGCCGATGGTGTCATTGAAGCCAGAAACACTGATGTCATCGGGAATTCGGATTCCAGATTCCTGCAACGCCTGGTACACGCCAGAAGCGGCCTGATCCGTGCCCGCAAAAAGCGCGGTGGGCCTCTCTCCGCTGGCCAGTAGGGCTTTCACTGCCAGGTATCCGAGTTCGCGATCCTCGGAACTGATCTCGCTGAAACGGGGTTCAAGGTCGGCCTCCTTCATAGCCTGGCGGTAGCCCGCGGCACAGCGCGCGAACCATGGAAGACGCTGATTGCCGATATACCAGATGTTTCGGTGCCCTTGGGCGATGAGATAGCGGGTGATCTCTGTGGAACCGCGCACGTCGTCCGTGAAAACGCAGTCGTACTGTTCCGGTCGCCACTCCCCGACAATGTTGTTTCCCACGAGAGAGAACGGAATCTTCTTCTCCGAAAGCGCCGCGAGAATACTGACAGAGTGTGTGCCCGTGAGAATGACGCCACTCGGTCGATTGGATCGCATCAGCGCCTCGGGAAGACGCAGGCTTCCCAAGGGGGCATTAAGGTCACAACGAAAACTGATGAAGTGCAAATCCCAGTCATGCTGGGCGCAGTACACCTCCGCCCCCAGCAGCACTTTCGACTGGAACTCGTTAACCGTGTCGCGGTTGCCGAGTATGAACGTGATCGTGCGATTTCTTTTCCCTGCCGCCAGAGTTACACCCAGTTTTCGAGCAGCGGACAGGACGGTTGCCTGAACGGAGGGCGCGACGTGGGAACTTCCGCTGGCGATACGCGAAACCGTCGTCAAGCTGACCTTCGCGAGCCGGGCCACCTCGGCGTAACGCAGCGTTTCGTTCGCGTCGGAGGCCGAATCTGGACTCACTTCCAAACTACGAACCGCGCCGCCGTGAGATCTAACCGCCATGCCCTGTGAGCACAGGGCATCCAAGTCCCCCCGCGCCGTGACCGACGAGACGGCAAACCGCTCGACCAGCTCGCGTACGGTGATCTGCCCTTTTTGCTCGATCAGATCGAGGATCTTGCGGCGCCGTTGCTCTGCCAAGGGACGGGACTCTCTTCCAGTCATCATTAAAGTAGGATCCCTCGCAGAAGCAGTACTTTCCTCTGGGTTTGCATTCCCGTATTTTATACACCCCATTCAAGGAAAATAAAAGAAAGTGACAAAGAATGCGGAATTTTCTGCCCGAGTTGGCCGAAACTCAGCCACTGGAGCGGGTCGGAGCGCCGCCGCGTGGCATTGCTGCCTGCGGGCTGAATATCCATAGATAACTCTTGCTTGCGACTGCTTGTGTTTACTTGCGTGACCATGTAAAAAGGGAACCACCCTCCCTCCCTCCCTGAACTGCACAAGGGCACCACTCTGGGTTCTCAAGGAGCGATTCAAGAATGAAGCGGCGCGACTTCATGGCAGGCGTGGCGGCCTCAATTCTTCTCGCGGTGACCAAGGGCAACACTCAAGTTCAGGCCCAGCGCCCTCGGCTGCTGATCTCCAATACCGATGCCTTTACGGGGTTAGCTCTGCTAAGAAGCAGGTGCGCGAGTGGAATGCGCCCGTCCGAAGATATGGAGGGATGGGCTCTTTCGTGGCAACTCACCCGGCAAGAGAGTTTTGCGGAGAAGGCCTTGGCCGTGATGCGCGCCGGCCACATCACCAAGGGGGTGAAGCCTTCGCGGTCTTGGGTTGACTACGCCCGCTGGTCGCTGGCATTCGATTGGCTTTCTGGATATCCCGGCTTCGAGCCTGCCTTACAGAATCGGATTGCGGATGAGTTGATGGAGGGGGCCTCGGCGATGCTTGCGAGCCCTGACTTCGCCGATCCCGGCAACTACTCGTACCACAATTATGCCGTGCGCTATCTCTCATTACCTGCGTTCGTCACCGCCGCACTCGATGGCTTCGCGGGCCGCAACGATCGTTGCAATTCGTGGCGTGCACAGGTGGCAAAGTGCCTGGCCAACGTTCTCGAAACCACCAACGTGGTCTCTCCCGAGGGCAGCTATCACGAATCCATGGACTACATGCGGATCACATGGGCCAGCCTGACCTTGCTCGCTGAATTACAGCGCACCACAACCGGTGTAGATCCTGCGCATCGCTACTCCCTGTTTCGCAATATTGGAAACACCTACCTCTTCAAACTGCTCCCGGATGGCACGCCCTCGCGCGAAGGTGATAACGAATATCCAATTCTGGATTTGCGCGACACTTCCGTTCTCGGTTACGCCGTCAATCGCTTTAAGGATCCCTACAGCGCGTGGCTCCTGCGCCAGAGTGGCTTCTTCCCAAAACAATGGACCCTTCCCGTTCTCGAGTTCCTTTGGGATGACCCTGAAGTCACGCCGCGTGATCCATCGCTCGCCAGCGAGAATGAGTTGGCGCGCCAGCACTATTTTTCAGGCGTAGGACATCTGGTCATGCGCAGTGGATGGAAGCCGGACTCGACCTGGATTGAATTCGACTGCGGGCCTTACTTGGCGAAACATCAGCATCTCGATCAGAACCAGATCACGATCTATCACAGCGGCTATTTGGCAATTGACAGTGGGGCTGACTATACCGACAGCGAGAGCCCACACTATCTCAATTATTACCGCCGCACGGTCGCTCACAATTCGATGTTGATCTACGATCCGTCAGAAAATTTCTTTTGGTCGCAGAATCTTCTGATGGCCGCTAACGACGGCGGGCAGCGCATGGACTCCTCCCGCTTTTGGAACACGATCCGCAGCCCCGAGGATTTCCAGCGTACTCGCGATTTGTGGAATCTTGGCTCGATGCGCGTAGTGGATCATGTGCCCGGCCAATACCACTACGCGATGGGTGATGCCAGCAACGCATATTCGCGCGAAAAGCTGAAGAAATTCACACGCGAAGTGCTCTATGCGCCTGCGCAAGATCTGCTCTTCGTCTTCGATCGGGTCGTCAGCACGCACCCATCTTTCAAAAAGGGATGGCTCCTGCATGGGGTCAACGAGCCGAGCGTAGACCAAGACCCCGGGCAGGGAGCGTCGGAAGCGAAAGAATTCAAGAACGCTTCGACCTTTCGCTTCCGGGAGGGCTCGGGAGAGTTGCTGGTGCATTCTCTACTGCCAGGTGAGCGGGTGATCACACGCCGCGGCGGTCCGGGCCATGATTTCTACACTCCAGGCGATGACCACGGCGGCCCTTGGGGAACCGGCGAGAATTGGCCCCTGGAGCCGCAGAAAGGCGGACCGTTGCCGCAAGACCCGAAGCTCCAGCACATGTGGAAGACTTTTTGGGGCGACGACTTCTCCAGGATTTCCGCTTCGAACCGCAAAAATGTGGTGCCGGGCGCCTGGCGCATCGAAGTGTCGCCGTCCATTCCCGCCGTGGAAGATTTCTTTCTTCACGTTTTCGAGATCGGCAATACTGGCGCTACAGGCAAAAAGCGCACCGAACTGATCGACGGAGTTAATTTTCTGGGAGCCGCCTCGGAGGCTGGCCCCTTCGTGTTGTTCAGTACATCGGATACGGCTTCTCAGGGAGGGGAAGTCTCGTTGCCGGATGTGGCGTGCGATTCGCTCATCGCGTCCGGCCTGCTGCCGGATACGGTCTACGAGCTTAGTCTCACCGGCCCAAATGTTTCGTCGTCGCCCGCTGCGGTGTTGCCAGGCGTTCTAGCCGACATGCTCCGCTTGCGCACCAACAGTAAGGGCGTGCTGCGAGTGGAGAAGACGAATCTCGGGAATCTGCGTCTTCGGATTGCACGAATTTGAGGTTTAGGTCCGCTTGAAAGGGACGCTCCTGTCTTCGGGTTGCTCTTTGGGTTGCTCTTTCGTTTTCTCGACATGGGTTCTCGCGGGATTGGATTTGTCCCTGCGAGCCGGCCCAGACGTGCAGAATGGATTACTCTCCTGAACGAGATCAACGTACCTGGTGAAGGGCCGCTGTCATCACTGACTTGAGCACAGAGTCTGGGATCATACTCATAAACGGGCTCCCGAAGGATGCACCATTGATTTTTTCGGCCTACTTGCCGACGCGCATGGACGGCTCATTTTACCGCGCCATGCATGACCCTCAGTTCCTTACCGTTTTGACCCGCGCATCGC
>Ga0182015_10004037_pt1 | contig 16045 bp, 16 predicted proteins | sample 712P3MmetaG_FD_120478 | JGI IMG/M metagenome (GOLD analysis project Ga0182015, IMG submission 120478) | Permafrost microbial communities from Stordalen Mire, Sweden - 712P3M metaG | ecosystem: Environmental > Terrestrial > Soil > Wetlands > Permafrost | place: Sweden: Stordalen | collected... | reverse complement strand
TGCGCTTGACTTTTTGCTTCAATGCGTCCGCGAATACGTGAATCCCACCGTGCCTGACGACAAGCCCGGCGCGGAATATCTTGCGGACGAATGTATGCGGGACGCGAAGAACGCGGGCGTGGATGAAGCTGCCTTGATCGCGGCAGCGCGCGGGGACCTCGCCGAGTATATGCTGTCTAGGTTGAATGTCGCCGGCCGGGCTCATCCTCGAAATAAAAATAGGCGGGTGCTTGGCCGGCACTATCGCGGGCAATGAAGCACGTGGCAGCTTCCTCAACCGACCAGGGCGGCGTAAAGCGGCGATTAGACATCGGGCCGGATCAGATGCAATCGTGGAACCACACCCCGTCCCACTCGCGGTGCCAAACGCAGGAATACCAACCGTGGCCCCAGCCGAATGGAAAATAATAAGATGGAGTATAATAATTAGGTCCCGCCGCTGTGCCGACGACTCTGGCGCTGGCTGCGCCGTCACTTCCGCGGCTCCTGCTCAAACGGTGATGCCTGCGGCTATGTCGGACCCGGCGCGCTTTCGCGGCCTTGGATGCCACAGTCGTTGAAGGAACTGCCTGTTGTTGAGAGGGAGTGGTTGCGCTCGGCGGACTTCCAACCGAAGGCGCGCCCACCTCAGATCTCGGAAGGGCGCTTGGCATTCCCGGCGAAACGGGGGGCTCGGGCGATTGAGGTATAGTGGTGTTTGGAGGTGATGGATTGAAGACCGGCGGAGGTGGTGGGGGAACGGGATTCACAGTCTGCGCTTGTGCATGTTCGATTGCTACGCCGAAGAAGGCCACCCATCCGGCCACGAAAAACTTCGCCAGCGCCATTCGCTCAAATCTTGTCGTACGCATCGCGGTCTCCTTTAAGCCCGATGTTCCGCTGTCGCTATGAATTGATCACATCGGCACGGCGTTGTCCTTTAGAATGAAGCGCGCTGTCTGGACGTCGATCGACCAGGGCGGCGGGAAGTGGCGCGGGGAAGGCATCGGGTGAAGATACCACGCAATTCGGATGAATTGAGCCCAAGCAGAAAGACCGCCTCGCGTCGATTTCTCCGACCAATTTTACCGGACTGCAAGTGCGTGATGAAGGCTCCCGGCGTCAGATCGCTCCCACGCACGACACTAGCTCTCGGTATTTCATGTCAGCCCGCTGCAGAAGAAAGTAGCGCTCTGCGGAATGAACTGATTAGGAAAGTACAATTTTCCAGCCAGTTCAGAGTTCTCGGAACTGATAAGGAAAGAGGCATTTCCTAGCAAGTTAGTCCGCCCTAATCATTCTTGCCCTATGGCGACGAAGTTGAATTCGTAATGACAGATTACGGAATGTCAGAGTGGAGCAGGGGCTCAGCTCTTGAGCCTCGCGCGTGGTGGTGCGGCAGGTTTGGCCGTCGATCGCTGCTTGGATCTTGCCTGGTAGCTGGACCGCAGGAGAGAACAAAGGCGTCAAGCCGAATCGCATGGTCGCCGCCGGTTTCGGCGAATTCCAGCCGATTGACACCGGTACGACCGAAGATGCCTACCGACACAACCGCCGTATCGAGTTCACGCCAAACGCTAACTCGTCGGAGGGTAGCGCTGCGAATTGCGGCAGGCCCCGTGACGCAATGTCGATATCGACACCATGAGTTTCTATGTACCTGCATTTGTCGCGCCGCGTGGCGTGACCCATCACATTTTCGGCTGTTACCTGCAGCGATCTGCGCTGCGGCGACTAAATTATGGCGGGCAAAGGTTGATAGACAAACCAGAAGCAATATCGTCTGTCTCAAGAATAAACCGACCTCTGAATAATGCTAGCGAAGGTAAAATTGCTTTTCATCTGCCATATTGCGGCGCAGCGCGCCCACTCCGAACATGTCAGAATCGCTGACATACTAAAGTATAAGAAGCCTCTGACAGCGCTTGCAAAAGCCTCCCTAGTGCAAGAAGCTACAGTGGAATTATAATTCGAACAGAGGAACCGTCCCCTCTGCATCCTCTTTAATTTTGGACAAAACGGGGGGGCTTCTTTGCAAAACAAAAAGCGGATCGTTGCGGCTCGACGAGCGCCCTTAGTTCGGGGCGAGTTCGTTTCGTGACGTGTGGTGCCACGTCTGTAGTTCGCTACGCCGGAAGTCACACGTGGGTCACTTCGGCGTGCGAGCGTTTCGACCTGGTTTTTAGGGAGTACTAGCTTGGTTCGGAATAGTCCGAATACAAGTCTAGCATAATGGGAGGTGTGAGTTATGTCAGTTGTTCCTAAAGGAAAATCAAAACAAATGGGGAAGAGCGTCGCCTATCTCGCAGCTGCGGCGGCGCTACTCGCTGCACCAGGTCTCGCAATCGCCGGCGGCTTCTTCTCTCCGCCGGCGTTCTCGTTGAAAACGACGGTAAACATACCGGGCAAGCCGCTGTCGTCGTTCGATATCAGTTGGGTCGAACCGGAACTCCATGCGTACTTTCTGTCCGATCGATCGAACGCGGCGATCGACGTGATCGATACCGTCTCCAAAGCCGCGAGCCAGTTGGCTCCAGGCGCGTTCGCCGGCTTTGTCAACAGTACCAACAACTTAAATGGACCCAATGGGGTAACGGTCATCAACAACCACGGGACATTTGAAGTCTGGGCCGGGGATGGTCCAAGATCAGGCTGTCCTGGCGTCGGGACCTTCACGACCGCTTGCAGTACTGTAAAGGTTCTTGCGTATCCCTCGGGAACCATTCTGCACAACATTCCGACCGGCGGAGCGGATCGAGCGGACGAGATGTGCTATGATCCGGTCGATCACCTGATCCAGGTCGCCAACGACGCCGACTCCCCTCCGTATATCAGCTTCATCGCCACCGAGGGACCGAACGCCTATAAGGTCGTCAAACAAATCAAGTTTGACGGCGCGCCCGGCCACGGCCCCAACGCGACGAATGGCATCGAACAGTGCCAATGGAATGCTCGCAACGGGATGATCTATTTGAACGTCCCCGAGGTGAACGGCAACGGTAGCGATATCGCTGACGGTCAGACCCTTGTAATCGATCCTCGCAAAATGGAAATTGTGAGGTCCTTCGATATTCCGGTAGGCAAATGCGCCGGACCGCAGGGTATGGCCATTGGACCGGCTCCTCAGATCTTATTGGGCTGCAATGCGAAGGGGCCGCCTACTACTGGTACTGGCGCATCTGAAACTGGCACCGGGCCGCAGAATGCGGCAGTGCTGGATGAGAACTCTGGCAAAATCATCAAGGTGCTAGCCAATCAGGGAGGCAATGACGAAGTCTGGTTCAATCCGGGCGACGGTCTCTACTTCTTGGCGGAAGGCCAGAATGCGGCCTTTGCGCAGCTCGGCATTGTTGACTCTAGCCCCATCTTCGTTAGCCAGGACATCATCGTCGCGCCTGGTGGGGAACCGGGGCGCGCACACTCGGTTGCTGCCGATCCAGATAAGAATGAGGCCTATTTGCCCATTCCGAACAATGCAGGCAGCGACCTGTGTCCCACGGCCAACGGCTGCGTTGCCATCTTCGGTACCGACCAATCAGGGAAGTATGTTTACCGCGGCCAGTGAACGACTTCGGGACTCGCTCGTCCTGATCTAACGATGCTAAGTGACGCCGCGGTCGAAATCGGCCGCGGCGTTACATTGTGGCGAAACATGCGTGCAGCAGAGCTCTGGGAGGATCGCCGCGGGACCGTTCTGCCCTATGTCGCGATGATGCTCGCCGTTATTATTGGCCTTGCAGCGCTTGCTATCGATGGCAGCCGATTGATGAGCGTGCAGACGCAGCTCCAAAACGCGGCCGACGCGCTTGCGCTAGCCGGGGCCACCGAACTGGACCGGCGGCCGGATTCGATCATACGGGCGGAGGCCGCCATTCGTGGCCTGATCGCCAATCCGATTACGGGCGCGGGTATCGAACAGGTTGCAGAGGTTAGCAGCGTGGATTTTTTGCGCTCGCTGCCGCCCAGCGATGACCTTCCGATAACCACCGCCAATTTGACCGACGATCCGACTTTGGCAGCCTACGTTCAGGTCACCGTCAAGCCGGTCACGATGCTCACAATTTTTCCCATCTCTTTATTGAGCGGCCGGCGCATCATTAGTGTCAGCGCACAATCGGTGGCCGGGTACGATCAGGTATTATGCAATGCGACGCCGCTCTACGTCTGCAATCCGTTCGAGGCGGCGGGAATGACCTATTACCAGGCGACCCAGGCTGTGGTCGCGGCCAGCCAGGATCCCGGCAGCCAACATCGGCTCATCCGCCTCGCCGGCAGCCAATTCAATAACGGGGCCTATGGCGCCGGCGCGGTGGGTTACATTGCCCCCGATACCGGCCTCTTGCCGGCCGCTTCCTGCGGCCCGGGAGCCGGCTATGGCGTACCCCAGGGGCTCGCGGCCTCCCAAGTCCACGCCTGCTTCCGGCTATCCGCGGTCAATCTTCTGCCGAGCGAAGATCAGCCGGCGATGGCCGGGCTGAACACGCGGTTCGATATCTATGCTAATGGATTTGATGCCTGCCGCATCTACCCGCCGGATCAGAACGTCCGCAAGGGCTATATTACCCTAGGCAATTCAAATTGGTGCAGTGCCGTTCCTGGCGGCCCGAACTGGCCGATGCCGACGCCACAAGCGGCGGCTCTGCCGGTCGATCAGAATATGATCCGGGCCAACGGCACTCTTGACACCAGCATCGCTCTCGGCAATGGCGTCTGGAATTGCGCTGCCTATTGGAACGTCGCGCATGCCGTCGGACCGGGGCAGGATTCACCACCGGCGGGATGCAGTACAGCAGCGACCATCAGCCGATACGATGTCTATCGCTATGAGATGAATTTTCTTGGCGATCGTTCGCTCGCCGCTGAAACAGGGGCACCACAATGTGCGCCGCCCGGTGAGAGCAATCGGCGCATTGTGGATGCCGCCATCATCAATTGTGGCAGTACCCCGGTGCCCATGCATGCCGATGTGCAAGGCGTCCCGGTAGCAGCTTTCGCCCGACTCTTTCTGGTCCTGCCAGCCAATGCGGGAACCAACGGCAATCCATATGCCGAATTTTTGGGATTGGTGAAACGCTCCGACCCGCTGAGTTCCGATCTGGTCCAGCTTTACCGCTGAATAGCGGAAAAGGGCATCTTGGCAGCAGGCGTTTTACGCTAGAAGGCGCTAGGATCACGTCTGATAACTCGCTCGCTACCATCCAGAAGCTTCAGGTTATTGGCAATGATGGGATTCCCAGGATCCCGCGCAGAAGCTTTCATAAGGTCTTTGCGCGCTGCGTCAAACTCACCGCGGAGCATGTAAGAATATCCACGATTGTTGAGAAGCGCGGTGCTTTCACCAGCTAACAGTACCGCCTGCTTGTAGGCTTGATCGGCGAGATCGAAGCGCCCCACATGGTCATAGCTTGCGGCGAGCCCGATCCATGCTGAGGCATCTCGCGGGGCCTTTTCCACTGCATCACGAAAATAATGCGCCGCTATACCAAATTCGCCGCGATTGAAGTGTTCAATTGCCAAACGCAACGGCTCGTCGGAGGGATAATATTGAACGCTGGCATCGTCCTGGACGGTAGGTGTGCTGGTTAACGGCGTGTCATCCGTCACGTCGGGGTGGCTCGGATCGCTGGCAAAGCACCCGCTCAGCGCGAGGCTGCAGACGACCACGCACACGCGGCCAGCAACAGCACGAAATCGGGCTGGAGCCGTGCCCACTCAACCCCCTCACTTCCCCAACGCTACTTGAACGCGTCGAACAGCCTTATAACCACTGGCAACAGCACCACCATTAACACGACTGGCATGATAAACAAAGCAAGCGGCATGATCATTTTGACTGATAGTTTATTCGCCTGCTCTTCCGCCCGCAGAAGCCGTTTATCGCGCATTTCATCACCGAATACGCGAAGTGCTTCGCCGACGTCGCTGCCTAATTCCATGGATTGGTGTAGCAACGCAACCAGCGACCGCGCCTCCGGTATCATGAGACGTTCGGCCAGCGCTCCAAGTGCTTCGATGAAGCTTCGACCTGCTCGCATCTCGGCGGCCATGATCGCCAAGTTGATGCCGAAGGGGCGACTTCGGCGATCGCCAATCTCACCCGTAATTCGCTTGATCGCACCATCGAGCGTGAGGCCGGCATCAGCACAGACGACGAGCAAGTCTAAGAAATCCGGAAAAATGATACGATATTCCGAGCTTAAGGAACGTTGCCGACGCGAGATAAAAGCGTCTGGCGCCATGACGCCAAGCACGATTGCAATTGCAATGATCACGATGCGGCTAGCAAGTGGGACGTTCGGGAACAGCAGCTCCAACAAAAGGTAGGTTACAGCCGGCAGAAGGACCACCGTAACTGCTCGCCACAACACATAGAAATTGACCGCGTCACTACGAAAATATCCGGCCCGAACCAGGTTCAGCCGAAGTTTTCCGCGCAATGTATCGTCAACCCCAAATCGCTTTTCGTCGAAATGTCGTGCCACTAGTCGCGCAATATTGCCGCCAACTTCCACGTTCGTCCCGGTGCTTCGCGGCACTGGCAAACGTTGGCGCAATTTAACGGCGCGAAGGTAGTACTGACCAGCCACGAACGCCAAGCCGCCCATTGCACCAAAGGCTAACAGAGCAACTACGAGCGGTGTCCAGTCTGCCATTCCGCTAATATTTGAAATGTACCATGCGGTACATGATAGCATTTCCGACGATCAATAGGAGCAGCCCGAGATAGATTGCCGGCTCTACGATTGGATTCGAACGGATCGCACCGTAATAGGTTGGCGAAATAAAATTGACGAAAAAGAAAAGGATGAACGGAAAGGCTGAAAGTGTAATAGCTGAGGCGCGGCCTTCGGCACTGAGTGCTTTGATTTTTAATCGCATGGTGGACCTATTTCGCATCAAGCGCGACAACCGAGAGAGAATTTCACCTAGATTACCGCCGGTCTGAGCCTGAATGCTCACCGACACCGTAAGAAACAATAGATCCGGCTGGCCGACGCGGCGGTAAAGGTTATCCAGCGCGTTGCGGATGTCGAGCCCGAAGGCGATTTCGTCGGAGAGCATGCCGAATTCCGTACCAACCGGATCAGGCATTTCACGGGCCACCAAAGCGACTGCACTGGTAAAAGGTAGCCCAACCCGGACACCGCGAACGATGATGTCGATGGCTTCGGGCAGTTGTTCGCTGAAAGCGGAAATTCGTCGGCTGCGCTGCCGAACCAGATACAAAACTAACATAGCAGAAGTCACGATGGCCGCCAGCAATATGGCCGTAAAACCCAGCGCGAGGCTTTCGCTCAAGACGATCGACAGAACCAGCCAAAGCGCCGAGAAGACCAGAATGAAATTTCTGCGGCCCATATTGGTGCCAGTCTGGGTAAGCCAATCGCTGAGCTGGCGAAGAGTTGGATTGGTAACGTTTCTGATGCCCCGCTCGTCACGCAGCGTCGCCAGAACGGCCGACGCATTGCGCAGCTCTTTATTGAGCTCAAGGCGTCTATTGATGGTGTGTTGTTCGCGCCGGTTGAAAAAGAACACCCAATAGAAGGCGTAGACGGCGAGCGTCGCTGCCAGAAATACCAGGACGAAAATTATGGTAAGATCGCTCACGAGCCTCTCTGTCACCAGCGACGATCTGGATCAAAATGCGCGGTCGGCAATTCGATCCCGTAAGGCATCAGTTCCTTGAGGAACTGCGGGCGGATTCCTGACGCGGTGAAATATCCGACGATGTTGCCGTTGCCGTCGGTTCGTTCCTTCACAAAGCGGAATATCTCGTGCATTCGGATCGTTTCGCCTTCCATGCCGTCGATCTCATCGATGCTGATTAGTCGGCGTCGACCATCGGGAAGCCGTTGCAGCTGCATAATGATGGTAATCGCCGAAGCGAGCTGGCTACGGATGCTAGGGATCGGCAGACCCATCCCGACCATCGCGACCATTTGCTCCAGGCGCTTTAGCGCATCGCGCGGCGAATTGGCATGTATCGTCGTCATCGAACCTTCGTGGCCAGTATTCATCGCCTGCATCATATCGAATGCCTCCTCGCCGCGGCACTCACCGATGATGATGCGATCCGGTCGCATGCGCAGTGCGTTCTTCACTAGGTCGCGCTGGCGTATTTCTCCCTTTCCCTCAATGTTGGGTGGACGCGTTTCGAGGCGTCCGACGTGTAATTGTTGAAGCTGGAGTTCGGCAGCATCTTCAATGGTAATGAGACGCTCTTCGCTTGGAATGAAGTGCGAGAGGGCGTTTAGCAGCGTGGTCTTGCCGGTTCCTGTGCCGCCGGAGATGATGAGGGATATTCGGCCGCGGACTGCTGCCTTAAGAAGCTCTCCCATCGGCGGACAGAGAGTTCCAATTTCAATCAGGCGCTCGATATTATAGGGCTTCTCAGCGAACTTACGGATTGATACCAGAGGCCCGTCAACCGAGACAGGACGAATGGCGACATTGACCCGCGAACCGTCCGGCAAGCGGGCATCGACCATTGGTGACAACTCATCCACTCTCCGGCCGATGCCGGAAACAATCTTATTTATAATACGGAGTAAGTGCGCTTCGTCCTTGAAGCGGACGTTCACACGTTCGAGCTTGCCAAAGCGTTCGACAAAACACCGATTATGGGTATTGATGAGGATGTCACTGACCGTCGGGTCCTTGAGCAGCGGCTCGATCGGACCAAAGCCAGTCATTTCAGCAAGTACTTCAGCGGTGAAAGTCTCCAGCTCCTTCTGATTGAGGGAAATGCGCTCGGCTCGAATATATTTTGCTACATAGGCTTGAATATCGCGGCGCAGCTCTTCCGGCGATAGCTTCTCCAGCTGTGCAAGATTGAATTCGTCGATTATTCGGCCATGCAACTTTAGCTTCTCATCGAGCAGGGCCGGACGCTGGCTCATTAAGTCGCTATAGCGATCGATGTCCGCTTTTGGTCGATCTGCGGGTAATGTTTTGGAATCAGCCTTGGCCGGAGCGCGGCGATCCAAACTTCCGGAATTACCAAAAAGAAAACTCATGGGTACCGCCACTCGTGCCTTGCCAGTCTAGCATTTTAAAGTTGCGCTTTTCCAGTAGGGGTTTTGCCTGGATTATGCTGTGCGGGTAGCCAGCGGGTGACGACATTGTGCGCTGCCGCGCGGCATTCAGCGCCTTGGGTAGCCCGTCATTCTGCCTAAGCGCAAATTGGCGCCTTGCTTCAGGGGGAAACGAGGCGGTTCGATCTCAGGCCGGCACAGAAATTTGCAAGCGGAGCAAATTCCTTTCGCATGCCTGTGGGTGCGCGAAACATCATGGGCATTCCCATGTTCACACTCTCGACCGCTTCCGGCCGATTGGCGATAAGAAACAATCGTTCATCGGGCAATGCCATTTCGACGTGCTTTCTCCGCACAATCGACCCGAGCAGAGTTCGCTCGCATTTGTTGACGGCAATTGCAATTTGCAAAGCTGCAGAGCCGTTTGATCGAACGACCGCGAGTGTCTCGGTGACTTGGCGAAGACAGGGGATGGTATTGATGCCGGTGATGACGACGCCTTCCGAGGCGGCAATGATTTGCGGCGTCCACGGCATCCAAGTCACTGGACAATCAATAAAAACAAAATGATAGCGCGAGGCGATCATGCCGAACAGCGCGTCCACAGCATGAATGTTGAGTTCCTCGAAAGAAAATTTTGTTCTTGGTGCGGCGAAAAGGTCTATGCCACTGCTATGGCGCGTTCTAAATGATTCAAACAAATGCTCATCGAGACGTTCCGGAGCGCTCGACAACTCAGCGATTTGCAGGCGTGGTTCGCTGTCAAGGTAATCGCAAAGGTGGCTCGTCTGAAAATCAAGGTCGACGAGGCAAATACTTCGGTGCCGCATGGCCTTGTCGCTCTTTAAATACGCCGCAACTTCTATGGTTAGTGTCGTGTTGCCGACCCCTCCGGCACTTGGAATAAACGAGATCGTGACCGGGCGTTGGCCAAAACCGCGTTGCAGCGCAGAATTTGTGTCATCAGCGTATCGTCGCCGGGCGATAATATCGAGCACTTCATTGAGATCGGTTTTTGCCGATGCCCAATCCGCCGCTCCGCTGCGGATGAGACCCTTATAGGCGCCGGCCGAGATCTCACCGCCAATCAATATAAGGAAAATTTTGTCTCCGTGTCGATCCGCGATCTGGACCAGTCGATCAAATGTGCCATCATTTTCGGAAGGCAACAGGACGATGCCCACCGAAGGCTCGTCTTGCTTGGTTTTTGCTGCGGATTCAAGCATAGCCTCGAGCGAGGCGACTTCAATCAGCTCAGGAATGGAGTTTTGGAGCGCGTCCTTTATCGGTTGCTGTTCCGCGCGTGTGAAATTTTCGTGCAAGAGAAAAATGGGCATCGAAAATTTCTACGCTCCTTACGACCCACAATAGGCGCTGCCCACACCGGAGCAAATGTCTTCAGCCGTTATGGTCGTTGTCATGGCAGGCATCGCGATGTGTACGCCCAACAGAGAGCTGAGAAAGAAGAAATGGAATTGCATGTCGTGCAGGGAGATAGTTATGGTCGGAAGCGGACCGCCAGGTCGGCCAGCATAACCGAGGCCCGTTTGCTTGTACACTATAACGACATTGGTGGGCGAAATGGATGTGAGGACATCGCACATGCCGGTCGTGTAATACGAGGTGGCATCTCCGCACGCTGCGCTGCCTCGTCCAAACACAATGCGGTCCATGGCCGCGGCACTATAGGAATTTCCCGCCATGCCGCTACACGTGCCAGTGCAGGAACAGCTTGCCGCGCCACAAGTGACGGTAAAGGGGGGAACTGCTGTGCCGGGTGTTGTACCGTTTAGTACAGCCTCGTTAGCTAGGTTATTGAGTCCGCTGGCAACCGGATCGGAGACCGCGGCAATCCGCGCGCCCACTTCGACTGCTTTAGCCGCCGCATTCCATTGGTAAAACGCGTAGAGAAAGTCGACCGAACCACAAACGACAGTAACGATAATGGGGAGTAATATTGCAAATTCGGCAAAGACTGCGCCGGTCTCGTCACGGCAAAATATCGACCGTGGCATCACGATTATCCTTGTCCTGGAGCCGAGCCACCAACAAACCGTTCCTGATGTGACACTGCGATCGTCGGGGCTTTCACGCCAAGCAGGTTTAGGAATCCCAGGGAGGGATCAAGGAAGCTGGTCGACACTGTTACGATTTGGATTGTTGAGCCGCCGCTATAAGTACCGGCAGAGTTGTCGACTGAGTCGATTGCGACAATAACATCGGAGGCGCTCCATCCAGAGACGCGCGTCGCGCCGCCATCAATTGAGCCGCTCACTGCAAGATTCTTGGCTTCGATTTGATTGGCGCTGCTGGTCGGATCAGCCGTCAGAGTTAGATAGCGAGCAGCATCCCGTACTCCAGAGGTGACGAGCTGTTGCTGATATAGGAAAAAGCCAAATTCATATATGCCGCCAACCAACGTCAGAAACACCGGCAAGATGATAGCGCTCTCGACTAATGCCGCACCGCGGTCTGTCCGCCATATCAATTTTAGCAACGACAGGGGCGTTGAATCTCGGACGACTTCCGTCACGTGCCTAATCGTTCCGAACCCCAGCAAGGTTGCGCCCCCAATAGTCGCGTTGCATCGTTTGCTAATAGCCGCCGGATACCGGTTGCACTGGCGTAGCTGGGCTCAGCCCCATCGACACGCTGCCCGCTTCGCCGGCAGATCCAGGCGCGGTGCCGCCTGTTTCCTGAGCATGCTGGAAGGGATCGGGGGCATGGTACATCCGCTCCATCGAATCGACGGCCTGGCGCCCACTCAGGGGAATACGGGTATCGCCGACGTAGGGCGGCCAGGGCGTGATTGTATGAATATCCTCGTTAACGTCCTTCGCATTTCCCGCCCCAAGAAAAATTTTGTCGCTCCGTTGCAGATAATCGGAAAACGGGTCATCCATTACCTGTGCGTTGCCTGCGCACGGCAGAAGCGTGACACCGATTAGTCCAAGCACAAGCGTCAACGTCTTCATTCTCAGCCTCATTGGTGCTTTGTGGAATCGTCCAATCCCTGAGCCACGCCGATTATATCGCCGTATGGGCCGCCAACACCACCACCCGTCGTCACGTAGTCGTTAAATTGTTTGCGCCGCTCCATCTGTCCGAGCAGGAAAAAGTCGGCATCATTGCTCGGGATGGTGTTATCAAGCGGCGTTGCCAGGTGGGCACCTGGGGCAGCCGGTTGCACGAGGTGCGGGGTCACAATGATGACCAGATCGGTCTCCTGCTTCTGAAAGGCTGAACTGCGGAACAAGGTGCCCAGCACCGGTATCGACCCTAGCCACGGCAATTGCGAGATATTGCGAGAATCCGTGGTCTGGAGGAGGCCGGCAATCGCAAAGCTTTGCCCATCCCGCAACTCGATCGTCGTTGTCGCCGTACGCCGCGTCAATGCGGGGATCGTGGTCCCCGAAATGGACACGGCGTTGGTGAAATCGAGTGCGCTAACTTCCGGATTAATTGATAGATTGATGACACCGCTCGTGAGGACGGTGGGCCGGAATCTCAAGAGCACGCCGAAATCCTTAAATTCGATGGTTGGAGTGGCGACACCGATGCCGGAGGTGACAGCAATAGGCACTGGGATCTGACCTCCGGCCTGGAAACTTGCGGTGTCGCCGGAGAGCGCGACGAGATCTGGCGCCGCGAGGGTCCGTACCAAACCTTTGGTTTCCAGTGCGGTGACGAGGCTATCGATTTGCACGCCATTGTTGACGATCTCGGCGAGAACAGTCCCAAATGGCGCTCCTACGCTCGAGCCCACCAGCGTTCCTGCGGCTTGAAAGATGCCGCTACCTACAGGCGGACACGTTCCGGTGGTTCCGCAAGTTTGCGGGGTCGCCGTCGTAAGCCCACCAAGCCCTGTCGTTACCCCGCGGGCCCCCGAGCCATTGATTGCGCTAATATTGATCCCAAGCTCTCGCCCGGCATTGCGATCAACTTCCAAAAAGCGGACCTTGAGCATCACCTGCTGTGGCGAAGCAATGTTCATGGCATTGACCACGGCCCCGTTGGGGGACCATGACTTCGCCAAATTCATCGCTTGATCGGCGGCTGGCCCGTTGCTCGCTACACCGCTGAGCACGATCTGGCCATTATCAGTGCTGACGCGAATTCCTCGATCGCCGGTCAGGGTGCGAATTCTCGATTGCAAATTTCCGGTATCCAGCGTGACCTGAACGTCGATCACTTTGACGAGCCGCGAACTTCCGTCATAGATAGAAACATTCGTGGTACCGATTTTTTTTGCCTGGATCAGCAAGGTGCGATCGGTCATTGGCAGAGCATCGGCGATCTCCGGCGATCCAACCACAGCCGAAGAAAACGAAGCCGGCGTGTTCATCGTGACGGATTTATTGACCGCTATGATCACCTGTTGGACGGGGCGGACATCTTGGGCGCGGCTAGATAGCGCACTCAATGCGGTCAACGTGATGAGCAAGCCGACAGCGAGGAAGACACGTCGCAATCGTTCTCTCTCAAAAGGGCGCACCCTTGCCGTCATGAACTCCCCCTTTGCCGCGAGCTGGCCACAGCACTTTTTCGCTTTGCCAACTCCTTTGGCTTTCCCGTTGGATTGAAGGCTACGGATTTCCTACCTCGTATAATGGCCGATCGTACTCTTCCGCCCGCATTCCATGCCAGATCGTAATGCGCCTTGTCCGGGCCACGGCTGATGTTGTCACCGGCGGAGGCGGAGACGCCCCGGCGGCTGGGGTCGGCTCCGGCGTGATGATCGGTTTTGGCAGCATCGGCGCGTTGCCCAGATCTTGTTCGGTCACTCGTTGGACGGAATCGTTGCTTGCTTCGGCGGGCTGGCGCAGAATTAAAGACAGGCGGCCAATGTTTGCCGCCAATAAGATCTTCTGGGCGTCCTCGACATTGACCTCGAGCGTCACTGCCTTGGCGATGATCGGTTGTTCGGTGCGTTCGCCGGTCACTTGGTCTATGGCGAGCACCTTTGCGGACTGCAGAATGATGTCTGAATAGCTTTCGTTGCTTCGCGATTCCGCTTCGGTTCGGATCAATACGACGTCCACCAGGTCGCCCGGTTGAATAAAGCCGGCTACGCCGCGTACGTCGTCGACACGAACGGTCACCGCACGCTTTCCCGGTTCGAGCATCGAGGACAGCGTCGCGGGCTGATTGGGAGCTGTGATCTTACTGAAGAGGATGGGCTCATTGCGCGCAATCAGCGCGAGCGCCATGCGCCGTCCGTCCTTGAGCAAGGCTTGCTTGGTGGAAATAGCACCCTGGGGCAGCACGGCGGTGCTCCAGGGAATCTCGGTGGTATTTTGCGCAGTCAATTGGGTGCCGAAAGCCAGCGGTGCGGCGGCGACCACGATTGTGCCAACATCGGCCTGGGACGATCGGGCGTGATTGGTCAGCCAGTTCCGTGCCAATACCGCGGCGGTCCCGCCCAAAACCAACGCGACCACAAGAATTATTAGATTGTTATTGCGCATTTTAACTCACGCGCCGGTGGCGGACACAACAGCCGCGCGAGCAGTGCCCAAAGCATCAGCAGGCCCTTGTCACTGCACCGATCGCCGGAACTAAGCTTTTAGCACGAGCCGCCGAGCGCGGCGCAGACCCCCGTGAATTTGCTTTGCAGCACGTTGGCAAAATTGGTGATGACCAGAACGAGCGCGCCAACGATGACCCCAAGCAGCACGACATATTCCGCCATTGCCGCGCCGTCTTCGTCCTTGCGTAGTTCTTTGAGGAGCTTCCAAATCTGCGACACAACACTGCTCCCTATAGCCGTTTCGCTTTTTCTTCCAATTCAGCTGCGCTGCCGCAGTTGGCCGCCCATTTTGGGCAGTCAAGACTGCTGGCTCGAAGCCTATTATCATTAATTATCCGAGGCTTGAGTTGGCGAGTCAATATACCAATCGCTAAGATTAATGTTCTCCCTGCGACAAGGCGATGATTCAGCGACCGATCAGCGCCAAGTGTGACATTTATCGGACACGACGCCACGTAGGGACAGCGACTAAAGTCGCATAGTGGGAAAAGCGCGTCATTGTGGCGACCAAAACCGTGCAGCCGAGGCGACCAAAGTCGCATATTGCAAGATCGCCAGTCGGCGGCGAGTGGAGCCGGATCGGCGGCGACAAGAGTCACGGCGAACTGATGGCAGTTCACTTTTAGCCGGTGACTGGCGAAGCAATTTAAGCAATTATTAAAAGCGACGTTCGCACTATGGGGGATGCTGAAGGATGAGAGGATTCAACTCGCCGGACCCGCCACGCTCATCGCGGCAATTGGCTGTGCCGATCTAGGCGCCCACGCGCTGGCAAGTTGGCCGACCTCGTCGTTTCTTTGGTATCTCAATCTCGAGGTGTTCCAATCATTTCGTTATAGTCCCGATGGACTGGATTTGGGCCAGTGGCTAAGCGACGATGGATTTGGAGGGGCGATCTGGGTCGCTATTCCGCTGTTGGGGCTCCTTTGCGTAGGCCTCGTGCTGAAGATCAGACTTCCGCTGGCGCTCGCCAGCAACCTGAGCCTCATCTATTGTGGATTTTTGCTGTATGGCAGCTATAGCGCGATCAATCCGGCGGCAACGCTGCATCATCTTAGACTAAGCGCACTGTGGGGTCCCTCGACCATGCTGGCGGCTGCTCTTTTGCTCGCTTCCTTTTTATCGTCTATGGTGTCGCACCGCAGTTATTGGCGCGAGATCTTTTCATGACTGAAAGTCTTTAATGACTGAAATCCTTCATCAGTCGCGGAACCGACGGCGCGATTGGGTCGGATAGAGGCCGCCCTGTTTCTGCATGGCGCACAGTATAAATTCTACGTCGAGGCGGCGACAGTCGCGGCCCTGTGTTACATCGGCTTCACCGACTTGCAATCGTTTAAGATTCGAAACGACAGTATCCTGCTTCTTCTCGTCTTGTATATCGTATTTGCACTTTTTTCTCGCTCGCCATTCGAGATTGTACTAAATGTCACGCTGGGCCTGGTCGTGTTCATGATCCTACTCTGGTTCTATGGTCGCGGGGCAATTGGCGGCGGTGACG
>Ga0182015_10004036_pt1 | contig 16048 bp, 14 predicted proteins | sample 712P3MmetaG_FD_120478 | JGI IMG/M metagenome (GOLD analysis project Ga0182015, IMG submission 120478) | Permafrost microbial communities from Stordalen Mire, Sweden - 712P3M metaG | ecosystem: Environmental > Terrestrial > Soil > Wetlands > Permafrost | place: Sweden: Stordalen | collected... | reverse complement strand
TGACCGGCTAGCGTCTGGCTGATAACTGGAATTTGTCGGCTCGACCGCGACGGTGAGCATCTTCCTGCCCTTGGTTTTCTTGATGAAGCGAGACACGCCCGTGAGGGTGCCGCCGGTGCCGACTCCCGATACCAGGACATCGATCTTGCCGTCGGTGTCGTCCCATATCTCCGGGCCCGTGGTCTTCTCGTGAATGCCCGGGTTGGCCGGATTTTCGAACTGCTTCATCAGCACGTATTTGCTGGAGTCTTGCGCGGCCAACTCCTCGGCCTTGGCGATCGCCCCTTTCATTCCCTTGGCGCCCGGGGTGAGGACCAGCTTGGCGCCGAAGGCGATCAGTACCTTGCGCCGCTCCATGCTCATGGTCTCCGGCATGGTGAGCACGCACCCATAGCCGCGCGCTGCGGCGGCGTAGGCGAGGGCGATGCCGGTATTGCCGCTGGTCGCCTCCACGACGGACATCCCAGGCTTCAGCACACCACGTTCCTCGGCGTCCCAGATCATGGCGGCGCCGATTCGGCACTTGACCGAGTAAGCGGGATTGCGCCCTTCGATCTTGGCCAGCACGATGGCGGCGCTCGATGCGTCGAGCCGGTTGATGCGTACCAGGGGCGTGTGGCCGATGGATTTGGTGTTGTCTTCATAGATGGGCATGCGGCACCTCGAGTTTCATGTCGGGAATGGTTGAATTTTCCTCCTAAGCACGGGGGAAATGCCATAGCAAGTTGTTATGTGCGCCTGCCGGCGCGTTATAAGGCGTTGTTTTGGCTACGCCGAACGGCTTTTAACCGGGAGCGGGAGTCATGGAAAGCGGCTGCGGGCGGCCGAAGATGAAGCCTTGGGCGAAATCGATTCCCATTTCACGCACCGTATCCAAGGACTGCTGATCCTCCACGTGCTCCGCCACGACACGGAAATTGAGCGTCCGCGACAGCTCGATCATCGCGCCGACCATGGCTTGGTTCACCGTATCGACCGCCAGGTTCGCGATGAAGGAGCCGTCGATCTTGAGATAATCCATCGGCAGCGTCTTCAACGTCGAAAAGGAGGACAGCCCGCTGCCGAAGTTGTCGAGCGCGAACTCGCAGCCCATGCCGTGCAAAACTCCGATGAATCGCCGCGCGTGGTCGAGGTTCGCCACCACGGCGCTTTCGGTGACCTCGAAGCAAATATCCGAAGGATTTGCGCCGGTGTGATCGAAGCAATCGACCACGAACTCCAGAAATTCCGAATCGCCGAGCGTCTGGCCGGAGAGGTTGATGGCGACACTGCGGTCCGGCGGTAGTTTCATGCCGCCGCGCCCCAGGGCGGATAGCACCGCCTGCACCACCCACCGGTCGACGTGCGGCATCAATCGATAGCGCTCGGCCGCTCGGATGAATTCCGCCGGCGGCGCGGCGGGCTGGCCGTTCTCGGTCTCCATGCGCACGAACACCTCGAGCCCCGGTCCGTTCGACACCGAGCTGTGCGCGTGCACGATTGGCTGGTAGTAGAGCTCGAATTTGTTGTCGCGCAACGCGCCCTGCAATTTCTGCAGCCAGTGGATCTCCCCTGAGTGCCGGGCATTCGCCTCCTCGCGTGCGGAGTAGACGTGCACGTGGACCCCGCCCTGCTTCTTCGCCACATAGCAGGCGGAGTCTGCGGAATTCATCAGATCCTCGATGGATCCGCCGCCGCGGCCGATTTCGACGAGGCCGATGCTCACGCCGATGTTGAAGATCTTGTCCTTCCAGACGAAGCGGTAGTCGTCCACCGCCCGCACGACGTCATCGGCGATTTGCCGCGCCTTTTCCAACGGGCACCCAACGAGGAGCAAGGCGAACTCGTCTCCGCCGATGCGGCTCGCGGTGTCGGAGTCGCGCACCGCGTCCTTGATGATGGTGGCCACCTCGCGCAGCATGTTGTCGCCCGCCGTATGCCCGCAGGTATCGTTCACCACCTTGAATCGATCCAGATCTAGGTAGCACAGGGCGTGGGCAGCGTCGCCCGTCTGCGCGGCATCCATTGCCTCGCGCAGCCGCCGCTCGAATTCCCGCCGATTGACGAGGCCGGTCAGCGCGTCATGGCTTGCCTGGTAGGTCATCTGCCGGGCCAACCCGCGCAGCTCGCTGGTGTCGTGCATGACGACCACGAGCCCGAGCGTCTCCTTTCCCTCGGACTTGAGCGGGGTGACGCTGATCTCCACCGACCGCTCCGGCGACGAGTTCACGGGCACGAGCACGGCGCGCTTGCCCATGGTGATACGGCCCCCCGTAGTCAGCGCCTTGCGGACGGGGTCGCCGAGCGAGCGGCGGTCGCCCTCGTCGACCAATGATGCGACTTCCGCAAACGACTTGCCCACGACCTGGTCGAAGGTTTGGCCGAGGAGCGACTCCGCAGACGTGTTGACGTAGTCGATGCGGCCCTCCGCATCGACGGTGATGACGCTCTCGCCCATTGCATCGAGGGTCACCATGGAGCGCGGCCGCGAAGGCGTCTGGCTCAGCGCCGTGCCCGGCAGCATCTCGATCGCCGTGAGGAGAAGCGCCGCTTCCCCCGAGCTGTCGATCAACGTGGCGGACAACTCGACTCGCGACACCTCGCCGTGCGCACCGACGAGCTCGACCTCGTAACGCTCGGCGGCGGGCTCGCCGGCGAGCCGCCTGCGCAGATTGTTCTCCACCAGCTCCGCGTATTCCGGGGCGACGAAATCGGCCAGCGGCTTGCCGATCACGTCGGCGGCATTCATCCCGAGCAGGGAAAGGAAGCGCGCGTTGGCGAACAAGATGCTCTGCCGGTGCACCAGCACCGCATCGTGCACGGTCTCGACCAGCCGCTGGAATAGTTGCTCGCGATCGTTGAGTTTCGCGCCGCGCTCCTGGAGTGTCTCGAGCAGTCGGTTGACCGCGCTGCTCAAGTGTCCCAGCGCCTGCGGCTTGCCCTCGAGTCCGATTCGGCCCGCCGCTCCCTCTTCGCGTGTAAGCTCCTCGACCTGGCGGGAAAACTCGTTGACGGCATGCTCTTGGCGGCGTTTCCAAGCCAACAGGGCGATGATGCCTGCGGCTAAAGTAGCTGAGGTCAGGAACCACAAAACGATGGGAGACAAAGGCAACTCTGACCTCGTTGTTTATGGCTAAAGAATACCGCACAGGCATGGCATACCCTGTGGAAATTGACCATAATCATCGGTTAATCACGAAGAGAACTATGGATACATTGGCCGCTCGTCAGCAGATGGTTGATCAGCAGATTCGCACGTGGGAAGTGCTCGATCCGCGGGTGCTCGATGCACTCTCGGCGGTTCCGCGCGAGGCGTTTGCACCGGCCAAGTACCGCGAGCTCGCTTTCGCGGACGCGCCGTTTCCGATCGGCTGCGGACAGTACATGCTCCCACCGAAGATCCAAGGGCGGATCCTCCAGGCGTTGGGCATCAATCCGAGAGACCGCTCTCTCGAGATCGGCACCGGTACCGGCTATTTGAGCGCCGCCATGAGCCTTCTCGGCGGCTCGACCCACTCGATCGACATTCATCCGGAGCTCACGGCCCAAGCCGCCGCGAATCTGCGGGCCGTTCCGCAAGCGCGGGTCACGCTTATGACGCGTGACGCCTTCGATCCCGAGCCTCTGGGCGAATTCGACGTAATCGCGGTCACCGGGTCGATGCCCGTATACGACCCGCGATTCGAGCGCGCTCTGCGCGCCGGCGGCCGGCTGTTCGCCGTGGTCGGCTCGGCGCCGGTTATGGACGCCGTTCTCGTCCGCAGAATCGATGAGACCGAGTGGATTCGAGAAAGCTTGTTCGAGACCGTCATCGATTCCTTGATTAACGCGACTGCCGCGCCGGCGTTCGTGTTCTGATGGTCGGCGAACTCACCCCGCGGCAGTTCCTCGATCGGCGCTCGGCTGGAGACGCGATGACGCTCGTCGACGTGCGGGAGGATTGGGAGACGCAGCTTGCACCGGTCCCCTCACCCCACCTCCACATCCCGATGGGTCAAATCACCGAGCGGCTTTCGGAGCTGGATCCGCAAGGGGCGACGGTCGTGATCTGCCGGTCCGGAGGCCGGAGCCTGGAGGTCGCGCGTTTTCTCTCCGCGCGCGGCTTCGGGTCGGTGTTCAATCTGGTGGGCGGAATCCTGGCTTGGTCGCGGGATATCGATCCCAAAATTCCCCAGTATTGATCAGGGTGATATAGTCGCCTATAACACCTAATGAAAGCATTCCTGATCGCCCTGAGCTTGAGCCTAGCGTGGAGCGCCTCACCGGCGGCCGACCTGCTGGCCGTCTACCAACGCGCACTGCAGAACGACCCGCAACTCAAGGAAGCCGAGGCCACTCGCCTGGCGGCGCTGGAGTCGAAGCCGCAGGCTCTTTCGGCTTTGCTTCCCCAGGTGTCGGCCAGCGGCACGGTGTCGAAAGAAAAGGACGCCGGCCAGTCGAATGAGACCGAAACCGTGCAAGTAGACGGCGGCACCGTCATCGAGAGCTTTCCGTTCAACGGGCGGGTGACCACCATCACCCACAAATACGGCGTCGACCTCAAGCAGAATCTGTTCCGTTGGTCGAACTGGGTTGCCCTGCAACAGGCAGACGCCCAGGTCGCGCAGGCCGAGGCGGACTACCAGGCCGCGCAGCAGGACTTGATCGCCCGCGTGGCACAGCGCTATTTCGACGTGCTGGCCGCACAGGACGACCTCGACGCCCAACGCGGCAACCTCGAATCGGTGAGCCGACAGGTGGATCAGGCCGAGAAACGCTATCAGGTGGGACTGATCGCGGTCACCGACGTGCAGGAAGCACGCGCGGCCCACGACTCTGGCGCCGCAGCCGTGATCGCCTCGAAGCGACAGCTCGCAGCGGCGCAGGAATCCCTTCGGGAAATTACGGGCGAAGGATTCGACACGCTGGCGCGGCCGGTCGAGCCCTTCCAGCTGACGACCCCCGAGCCGAGCAGCGAGGATCGCTGGGTGGAAATGGCCTTGCAGCAGAACCTGTCGCTGGTATCGAGCCGCTTGGCGGCCGACATCGCGCGGGAGAACGTCAGCGCGGCACGCGGCGGCCACTTTCCGACGCTGGATCTCGTTGCGAGCCGCTACAAACTGTCGAGCGGCGGCGACTACATCAATGCCGACAATACCCCGTACGGCACGACGGGCCTCGACCAGTACCAAAACACCATCGGCATTCAGTTCAATATTCCCATCTACTCGGGCGGCATGGTGTCCTCCCAAGTGCGGCAGGCGGTTTACCAGCATCGCGCGGCCAAGGAGCGGCTGGAGCGCGTGGCCCGTCAGACCGAGCACGATGCGCGCGACGCCTATCTCGGCGTGCTATCGGAGATATCCCATGTGCAAGCGTTGCGCCGCGCACTCGAGTCGAACGCCACGGCGTTGAACGCCACGGAGTCAGGATATGAAGCGGGAACCCGCACCGCCGTGGAGGTGCTCGATTCGCGCCGCCAGTGGATCCAGGCGCAAACCGACTACTCTCGCAGCCGCTACGACTACATGGTCAACGTGGTCAAGCTGCAACAGGCGGCGGGGATCCTGTCGGAACAAACCCTCACGAGCCTGAATCATCTGCTGAACGATTCCCAGCCGGCCCCCGAATCAAAGGATTGATGAGCCCGGCGAGTCGCTCGACCGCCCCCCGATGCTCCGCGACGAATTCCCGCGCCGACCGTACGGCTCGCTCGCGCGCCGCGGGATCCTGAAGCAATCGGCGCGCCGCAGCCGCAAGCGCCTGCGAATCGGCGACTTCAACGGCTCCGCCTCGCTCGATGAGGAGCCGCGCGATCTCCTTTGAATTGGCGGTATGCGGTCCGGTGATCACCGGTACCCCGAGAACCGCAGGCTCCAAGAGGTTATGACCGCCCACGGGTACGAGACTCCCGCCCACGAAGGCGGCGTCGGCTGCTGCATAGAGTGCCGTGAGCTCCCCCATCGTATCGACCAGCAGCACTTGCGCGCCCGGCCGCACCGGCGCCAAGCCGCTCCGCCTGTCGAAGGCGATCTCGAGGCGCGCCAAGAGCGCGGCGACGCCGTCGAATCGCTGCGGATGCCGCGGGACCAGCACCAGCAGCAGATCGGGATAGGAGACGCGCAGCTCCGAGTGTGCAGCGAGCACCTGTTCCTCCTCGCCGGCATGGGTGCTGCCCGCGATCCACACCGGTCTCGCGCCGAGATACGTTCGGCGCAGCTCGCGGCCTTCCTCCAGGACCGATTCGCCGGGCCGCATGTCGAACTTTATATTGCCGACGACGCGAGTCTTCGCCGGGTCGGCGCCGACCTCGATGAATCGCTCGGCGTCCTCTGTACTCTGCGCGGCGATCAAGGCGCTCGCCGCCACCGTGTGCCTGAACAAACCTCGGAGCCGGCGATACTGCAAAACGGATTTCACCGTGAGCCGCGCGCTCGCGAATACCACAGGAACGCCGCGGCGGTGGCAGGTCTGCACTAGGTTCGGCCAGATCTCTGTTTCCAGGATGATGGCCACGCGAGGCCGGATGCGGTCGAGAAAGCGCCTGACCGATCCCGGGGTGTCGTACGGCAAGAAGCGGATATCGATGTCGTTCCCGAAAAGTGCTTTAGCGCGCGCCCGTCCCGTGGGAGTGGACGTGGTGAGAACGAAGGGGATGCCCGGATGCCGCGCACGCAGGGTGCGCACCAGTTCGACGGCGGCCGCGACTTCCCCCATGGACACCGCATGCAGCCACAATGAGGGCACCGCCAAGCGCCGTCCCCAGCCGAAGCGCTCGCCCGGGTGTTCCCAGTAGGCGCGGTCGCGGAAGCCCCGCAGCAGCACCACGGCAAAGGCGGCCGGCGCCATCAGCATCATCAGAAAACTGTACACCGCGCGGATCATTCGTCGGCCGCCGCACGCTCCGCATATCCCGCCTCGAGGCTTCGCCACGCGTCACCGGAAAATCGATCTGCCGGCAGATCGGCCGATATCTTGGCGAGCGAGCGGCGTAGCCGGCTCAAATTCCGCTCCGCCCATGCGCCGGCGCGGCGGCTTCGGCCGCGATCGAAGTCCACGATGCTGACGCTGCCCCGGTCATCGAGAAGTATGTTGTGCGCATTCAAGTCTGCGTGGTCGGCTCCGGCGGCGTGAAGCCGGGCGATCGTCGAGCCAACCCGCCTCCATGAGGCATCGGTCAACGGAGAAGCGGCGAGCACGCCGCTCAACGATGCCGCACCGGCGATGCGCCGGGTGATGAGATCGCACCGATACCACAGGCCGCGCCTCTCATACCGCGCGGCAATCGGCACCGGCACCGGCATGCCCCGCGCAACCAGGCTCGCCAGCAGTCTGTATTCCGCGAACGCGCGGACGCGCGCCTCGCCCGTCCACAGGTACCGATCCTCGGAGAGCCGCGCCATGAATCCGCCGCGGCGATAGTGACGCAGCACCCAGTGATCCGTGCCCTGATCGATGAACCACGCGGCGCCGCGGCCCCGCTCGACGGGAGCAATGCGGCCGTAGCTGGCCCAGAACTGCGGCTCGAAGAGCGACTCGACCGCAATGTCCGAGGAGCCGCCGGCGCGCGCGGCCTCGGAGCGGGCGGCGTCGACGAGTGCAGCATCGGCGAGGATCGCGCCGCTCGCAGTTGCCACGCGTCCGCCGTTCATCGCCGCAGTTTATCACCTTCAGCAGGCGGCGAATTTCGCTAAAATGCACGCATGAACGAGATCAAGGTGCCGATTTCTCCCGGGGAATTGCTGGACAAGATCACCATCTTGCGCATCAAGTCGCGGCGAATGACCGATCCCAAGAAGCTCACCAACGTGCGGGCGGAGCTCGAGGCGTTGGAGGAGACTTGGAAGGCGTCGGCCTACGCCGGCGTCGACGTTGAATCGGACGTGAACGCGTTGCTCGGGGTCAACGAGCGCCTCTGGACCATCGAGGACGACATCCGCGGCAAAGAGCGCGCCAAAGCATTCGATGAGGAATTCGTGCGCCTCGCCCGCGCCGTCTACATCGAGAACGACGAGCGGGCGGCCATCAAGAGGAGGCTCAACACGACGTTGGGCTCGAGCCTGGTCGAAGAAAAATCCTACGCGGAGTACAAGGCTTAGGCCTGTGCCGTAGCTGTCCGGGCCGCAGGCGTCTCGCTGCGGATCAGCGTGTATTCGGCCCCGCAATAGGAGCACTTGGCCCAGCCCGTGGATTCGATGGACAGATAAACGCGCGGATGCGAGTTCCACAGGTTCATCTCCGGCATGGGGCACGACAGCGGCAGGTCGGACGCGGTCACGGTGTACTGATGCTGCGCATTCGGCTGAATCGGCATTTGTCGTCGCTCCGTTGGATCAATTGACGGCGGTTTCGAAAGCTGTTCGCCAGATTTCTCGAACCTTCGCCCGCGTCCCGGCATGCGGACCGGACTCCACCACGCGCTGTCCGCCCTCCAGCGAGAGGTGGTGCAGAATTGTACGATAGTTTATGTATGTTTCCTTGAGCCACCGCGCCGTTTCGGCGTCGACGATTCCGGCAAGCGCCAGCCCCTCGAGCTGCCGGATGTTGTCCGAGTGAGTGATGAGTTCGGGATGCTCCGCGGCCGAACCCAGAACCCAGTATTGGACGAGGAACTCGATGTCTGCGATGCCGCCGGGATCCTGTTTAATGTCGAACCGCGACGGGTCGTTCTGCGAAAGCTCACGGCGCATGCGCTGGCGCATCTCCAGCACATCTTTGCGCAGGCTGTCGCGGCGCACCGCTTTGCATAATACCGCGCTACGCACGGCCTCGAAGCGCCGGCATAGCGCACCGTCGCCGCCCACGGCCCGGGCGCGCAGCAGAGCCTGATGTTCCCAGGTCCAAGCCTCGTAGTGCTGGTAGTGTTCGAACGCATCGATGCCCGTCATGAGAAAACCGCCCTTGCCGTTGGGCCGCAAGCGCATGTCGACTTCGTACAGCCGCCCCGCCGCCGAGTGCATAGTCAGGAGGTGCACGATGCGTTGTCCCAACCTCAAGAAGAACACCACGTTGTCGATCGGCCGGGCGCCGTCGGTCTGTTGAAACTCGCCGGCCGAATCGTGCAAAAAGACGAGATCGAGATCCGACCCGTAGCCGAGTTCCCAACCGCCGAGCTTGCCGTAGCCCGCCACCGCCACTTTGACCGGGCGCCCCGCCGCCCGGCTCTCCCCGCACAACGGGACGCCGTGAATCTTCGTCATCTGCTGCCATGCGAGGTCCATGCAGCATTGAACGATGAGCTCGGCGATGTCCGTCAGTCGGTCGCTGACCCGCATGAGCGGCAACCGGTCCGTGAGGTCGGCTAAAGCCGTGGAGAACACCGCAACTTTTTGAAACGTACGCAGCGCCTCTACTTCACGCTCCGGGTCGTCGGCCGGCAATCGCTCGGTACGTGCCTCGAGCTCGCGGACGAACCCCGCGCGGGACGGCAGTTCGTCGAACGCCCTCGCATCGATCAACTCGTCGAGCAGCAGCGGAAACTCGGCGATCTGCCGCGACAGGAAGCCGCTGATGGCGCATACATCGATGAGACGATCGAGCGCCGACGGCTGCTCCTTCAACAGGGCGAGATAGGAGGATCGCGCTCCGATCGAATCGAGCACTCGCAGGACTCGCTCGACGACGGCGGCCGGCGCCGCATGCGACGCGGACCGGCTCAACAGACGATGCAGAATGACCCTCAAGCGCCGGCGCCCGGCCTCGTCCAACCGGCGATAGGGGGCCGCGTGACGATACAGCTCCAGCTGATTCGCCACGGCCGGGATCTCGGCGGCGGGAAATCCGTCTTGAGCGAGTTCCTGAGCCACATCGACCGCCTCCGATTCGAGCCAGCTCAAGGCTTCCTCACCGCTCTTTCGCTGGGCCTCCGGGCCGCCGAGCAGGAGCGCCTCGAAATGCCGGGTGACACATTGGCGCGCGGCGTCGATCCGGGAAACTGCGGCGGCCCAGTCGGGCACCCCTAAGTTCACGCAGAAGCGCGCACGGTCGCGCAGTTCCGACGGAATCGAATGCTGCTGCTCGTCGCGAATCATCTGCACGGCGTTCTCGGCCTTTCGCAGCACGAGGTACGCATCGGTCAGTTCGGATACTTCGTCGCCCGACAGCGATTTGGATCCCTTGAGCATCGGCATCACGTCGAGCAGACTGGACGATTGCAGCCGTTGGTCGCTGCCGCCGCGCACCAACTGCACCGACTGCACGATGAACTCGAGTTCGCGAATCCCGCCCATTCCGAGCTTGAGATCCTCCTCGAGATCGCGGCGCGCGACCTCCCGGGCAATCAGGGTCTTCATGTCGCGCAGCGATTCGAAAACGCCGAAATCGAGGTAGCGCCGATATACGAAGGGCCGCACGAATTCCTTGTTCGCCGTCTCGTAGGCTTTTTCCCCGACGATGGCGCGCGCCTTGATCCACGCATAACGCTCCCAGTCGCGCCCATGCTGGTGCAGATAGTCCTCGAGCGAGGCCAGGCTCACCACCAGCGGGCCTGAGTCGCCGAAAGGGCGCAGCCGCATATCGACCCGGAACACGAACCCATCCTGCGTCCGGGCGTCCAGCAGGCGAATGAGCTCGCGTCCCAGCCGCGTGAAATATTCCTGATTGTCGATGGGCCGCGGGCCGTCGGTCTCGCCGGCGCCGTCGAACAAGAACACGAGGTCCACGTCCGATGAGAAATTCAGCTCGACTCCGCCGAGCTTGCCCATCCCTAGAACCACGAGCTGCGACTCCTCGCCACCGGCGGCGCGCGGGACTCCAAAGGTGCCGGCTAGATGCTTGCGTGCGGCCTGCGCGGCGGCGCGTATGCATCTATCCGCGAGCATCGATACATCGCGCAGCGTCTCGGGGACGGAGGCGGCCGTCGCAATATCCCTCCAGGCGATTCGCAGCATTTCTCGACGCCTCCAGCGCCGAAGGAGCTCCTGCGAATCGCTTAACGTAGCCGCGGTCGCCGCTAGATGCTCATAGTCGGCGTTCGCCTCGCTTGCCGATTCGGGCGTCCAATGCTCGACTGCCCATGCCAGGGCGGCGGGATCTTGGATCAAGGCCGACGCTGCAAACTCGCTCGCCGCAACGACCTGCGTCAATTCCTCCCGGCGCGCACCGGCCAACGAGGAATAGGTCTCGCGCAGGGGGACGCTGAGTTGTGCGCGCTCCCACCAGCGGCTTACCGGCTCGCGCAGAATTTCGGGAACGCTTTGGAGGAATTCGATGGAGGTCATCACGCGAAGATAGAATCCAGGACACGCGGATTGAATCACATTACGATCCGGTTTACCGTTCGCGCTTGGCCGGAAGGACTCCGCGGAGGATCGACGATGATCAGGCCAACGTTGCAGAGATCGCTCATCGCGTTTGCGCTGATCTTCGCTACCGGCGTTCTGGGCCATCGACTACCCAGCATGGGCGGGCGGATTCCGCTGGTGCTCCTGCGTTCGCGCGCTTGGGATACTTGTTGGCCGACATTTCCGGGAGCGCGGTACCGGTCTCCGCACACTGGCTGCGTTGGTGGGGCAACGTGTCCGCAGGCGTGCTGCTCGTCGCGCCACCATTGATCGCCGTCAACGCTGGAAGTCTCAAGCCGCTCAGAGAGCACTGGGTAGAGAGCATCGTATGGACCTTGGGCGTGGTGCTCTGCTGCGTTGCGATTTTCCTGGCGCCGGGCGAACTCGGCAGACCCACCATCGCCCTCGCCGCGCTGATTCTGATGGTCGTCGGCACGATCCATTTCGGGCTGGTCGTCTCGGGGGCCGGGGCGTTCGTCATATCCGCGCTGACGGCCCTCAGCTTCGAATTCGATCGCGGCGCGTTCGGAGGACTCGCCGAGCTGCAGGGAATGGTCATCACATGGACCTTCGTAGCGGCGTTGAATTTCGTTTGCCTCAGCATCACCGCCCTGCTGGCCGAGCGAGAATCGGCAGCACGCGCCAAATTGCAGGCAGAGCACCGCTACGCCGAGATTTTCGAGGGCAGTCCGCAACCCGTTTGGGTCCATGACCGTCGAACGCTCCGGTTTCTGATGATCAACGAGGCCGCGCTGCGCCAGTACGGATGGAGCCGCGAGGAAATTCTGTCGATGAGCGTAGGGGCACTCATCCCACCCGGGGAGCCGCCGTGGACGGACGGGCAACTCATGGCCGGAGCGCCAACCGAGCCGCTCGAGACGCGTCATTTGACGCGAGATGGCCGCATACTCGACGTCGAGGTCTGGAGCCGCATCATCGACTTCGCCGATCAACCGGCCGAGCTCGTCTTCGCCGTCGACGTGACCGCGAGACGTGCGTTCGCCCGCGCCCTTCTGGATGCAATAGCCGGTGAACAGCTCCGAATCGGTCAGGAGATGCACGACGGGCTCGGCCAGGAACTCACCGGCCTGGCGTTATCGGTCAGAGCACTCGCGAATCGGGCCGCACGCGAGCGCGACGCAATCGCCGACGATCTCGATCAGCTTGCCTCTCTCGCCTCGAACTGCATTCGGGACGCTCGCCTGATCGTCCAAGGCCTTACGCCGCTGACCGATGCGGACGGCAATCTCGATGCTGCCCTCGACGAACTGGCCCAGCAAAGTTCACTGAGCGGCACCGTGGTGCGGTTTCAGGCTACGCGCGAGGCGCCCGTGCAAATCGATCTGAAGACACGCAACCATCTGTACCGCATTGCGCAGGAGGCAGTGCAGAATGCTCTCAAACATTCCGGCGCCGATACGATCCTGATCGAGCTCCAAGCGCGCGAGCACAGCATCCGCCTGGAGATTCTCGATGAAGGCCGAGGCATCTCGGCCGAGAATCCGGGGGGTGGAGGGCTCGGGATGCGAACCATGCGTTTCCGGGCCAGCGCAATCGGCGGCAAGCTCACCGTCAGCCGGCGCGAGGGCGCCGGCAACTCGGTCGTCTGCGAAGTGGCAAACCACGGGCTCGCGACGGGCTAATGACGGTTGGCGACGATGAATAGCCTCGGAAACGGCAAAAGGACCGCGCCACCCGCGGGCGCCGGCGCCGGGTACGCCCCCTCGAGTGCGCGCGAGTACCGGGCCAGATAGTCGGCGCGCTCGACCGCATCGAGAGGCGCGAGGTAAGGCAGCAAACCGGTACCCTTGAACCATTCGACGATTTCGCTCGCTCCTGCGAGCGGGTGATAGTACGTCGTTCTCCACACATCGACACGCGAACAGCTCGCACGCAAAAAGCGGTAGTACCAGTCCGGGGACTCGATCCGCACACGCGATCGATCGGCGCCGGCGAGTCTCTGACGCCATGGCCCGTCATCGGCCACCTGTCTCATCAGGACCTGCGCCGGCTCCTCAAGATTATCGGGCACCTGTACCGCGAGGCAACCGGCCGGCGCGAGCTTGGCCGCAAGCGCAGGGAACAATCGCGCGTGATCCGGTACCCACTGCAACACCGCGTTGGCAAAGATCAGGTCCGCGGCGTCGGGGCGTGCCGCTTCGCCATACGTCCACGCGTTAATGTCAGCGACCTCGAATCGCAGACCCGGCAGCCGCGCACGGGCGGTGTTGATCATGTCGGCAGCGCTGTCGATTCCAATGACGCGGGCTTCCGGGAAGCGCGCTGCGATGAGCTCGGTCGAATTTCCGGGGCCGCAGCCGAGATCGACCGCGAAACGCACGTCGCCCGTCGGCACTGCTGCCAGAAGATCGCGGGCCGGTCGCGTTCGCTCCGCTTCGAACGCGACATATTGCTTGGCCGACCAGTTCACGCTCATGAGCTTGGTTCGTGCATCCCGGCCATGGATATGCCCCGCTTTTCGGGGCCGAGCATTATCATCAATGTGATGACCAGCGCGACGCATCCGACGACGATGGCCATCGCCAATCCGTAGTTGTTGCCGTGAGCCTCGGCGATCAGGATCTGCAAATTCAAATTGACCGCGGCCAAGAGATTGCCCAGCTGATAAACCACTCCCGGAAAGGTAGCGCGAATTTCAGGCGGTGACAGCTCGTTCAAGTGCGCGGGTATCACGCCCCATGCGCCCTGAACGGCGAGCTGCATGAAGAACGCGCCGGCACCGAGGATCAGTGGCGTCGAGGCAAGCGCCCAGAATGGCAGTGCGGGCAGCGCCAGGAGCGCCGCGATCACGATGGTCCGGCGCCGCCCCAGCTTCTCGGATAACGCGCCGAAGAACAAGCCTCCGCAGATCGCACCGATATTGCCGATCGCCGTGAGGAGTGCAGTGAGATGCGTATCGAAGTGATGCTGCTCCTTCAAGAAGGTGGGATATGAATCTTGCGAGCCGTGACTGAAGAAATTGAACGCCGTCATCAGGACGATGGCGTAAACCGCCAGCTTCCACTCGCGACCGATAACGGCCAGGACGTTGGCGCGAGGGGCGTCTTGCCGGAGCTTCCATGCGGGAGATTCCTGTATCCCCATCCTGATGAAGAACACCAGAATGGCGGGAACCACTCCCAGCACGAACATATAGCGCCACCCCAGCCGATCGTAGAAGAGGTACACCGCGAGCGATGCGAGGAAGTAGCCTGAAGGGTAGCCCACCTGAAGGAGGCCCGATACCGCTCCGCGGGCCGACGGAGGGATGCTCTCCATGGTCAGCGCGGACCCCAGCCCCCATTCGCCGCCCATGGCAATACCGAACAGCGCTCGGATGATGAGAAGCGTCGTCATGGTCGGCGCAAATCCCGATGCCACCTCCAGCAACGAATACGCCAGGATGTTCCACATCAGAGCCGGCTTGCGGCCATAGCGATCGCCGAGCCGCCCGAACAAGAGCGCGCCCACCGGCCGCATGGCGAGGGTCAGCAAAACGGCGGTCACGACCACTTGCCTGCTCGAATGCAGCTCAGCCGAGATGTCCTTGAACATGAACACCATGAGAAAGAAATCGAACGCGTCCAGCGTCCAGCCCAAATAGGCCGCGATCACGACGTTGCGTTGGGCTTTGGTCCAGTTCATCGACGATCGCGCCCCATTGGGTATCCCTCCAGCATAGGCGCTATACTTTGGCACGAACTCTCTTGCAAGGCAGCACGAGATGCGGGCAATTCTCAACGCGATGGGCGCCACGCTTTGGGGGGCAATCGCCATCAGTTTGGCCGCCGCCGTGGCAGTAGTGGGCTACCGCGCTTCCCTGAGCTACAGGTCCGAATATCCGACCGCCGCGACACTAGCGCATGAAGCCAGGTCGAATGATGCGCCCGCGGACACGAAGACGGTCAACGCGGCGCCAAGTCCGCTGCCGCTCGCGACGGTACGGCGTCATGCCGAAGCCGCCAACCCACAAGTCGAAAGCGCAAATCCTGGGGTTACAACACTGCAAACGGAGCCGGATTCGACGCCCGCGGCGCTTCCCGATAAGCCCGCTCTGATCGGACACGATCTCGCGCCCACGGTGCGAGATCCGAGGGTCATCAGCCGCGTCATCGCCAAGGAGATGACCGCCGCGCAAAAAGCCATGCAGGCGCAACAATGGCAGGAAGTGATCAAGAACGTGGACGCTGCCGAGCAGAAGTCCGGCTCAACAATTTGAAGGCGGCGCAGGCCGATTTCGAGAAGGCACTGGCGACGGGCGACGCGACGCCCGAGGAAACCTCGCAATGGACCGAGACGCTGTTCAGCATTGCGGCGAGCACCGGGCAGTACCAGAGGGCCATCGACTTCGGCAAGACGATGTTCGATAACGGCACGGTGACCAACGACACCCTGACGATCATCGCCCAGAGCTACTACCTGCTGAAGGACTGCAACGACTCGGGCGTCTGGGCCGACAAGGCCATCGCGGCCGCCCGCAACGGCGGTGAGGCTCCGAAGAAAAATCTCTACTTGTTCAAGCTGCACTGTGCCTCGGATGCGGGCGATAAGGCGGCCATGGATGGAATCCTAATGGATCTCATCCGGCTCACCAACAAGACCACTTACTGGAACACGCTACTGCGCATCGAGCGGCAGGATGCACGCGACGATCACAACACCTTGATGATCTATCGCATCAGTACAACACGAACTCGATGAATGCCGACACCGATTACATCGAGACGGCGCTGGACCGAGGCGCTATCAAGGACGAACACAAGGATCGCGCCGACCGGTTGCTCACCGCTCTCCGAGTGCGCGCGGAT
>Ga0182015_10004035_pt1 | contig 16049 bp, 9 predicted proteins | sample 712P3MmetaG_FD_120478 | JGI IMG/M metagenome (GOLD analysis project Ga0182015, IMG submission 120478) | Permafrost microbial communities from Stordalen Mire, Sweden - 712P3M metaG | ecosystem: Environmental > Terrestrial > Soil > Wetlands > Permafrost | place: Sweden: Stordalen | collected... | reverse complement strand
TCTGTTCGGTCTACGTACGGGCTGAAGCCCGTACCCTTCACGGGCTGAAGCCCGTACCCTTCATTGATAGTGTTTTTCCGCAGCCAGTTCAGCCTTCTACCACACGTAGGTTCCAACCGCGCCGCCGCTCAATGTAGACTCAATGCTCTTGCCACGAAAGCGAATTTGAAACGTCTGCGCCGCGTCGCTGGTATTGGCTACAATCACCACACGCTTGCCGCCGGGAGTTTCGTAGGCCACATTCGGCAGCTTATCGAGCGTGTTCGACGCGATGCGCACCGAGCCGGGACGCACAAACTTTGCCGCGTGCGCCACGGTGTAATAGGCCAGGTTCCGCGTCACGCTGTTCCCGTCCAGCGTGATCGCACCCTCGCACACCGGGCAGCCGCCGTCATTGGTATGTGGCCCAAACTGCGGATCGGCCGCAAGATTCCACAGCAGCACGTTGCGGCTCCAGTTGCGCGGAGCGCCGACGATCAGCCTCGCCACCGGCGACGCGATGCGCAGGCGCGAATCGCCGCGGCCGTCCACCACCATCTGCTCGGTGAAGTAGAGGTTCTTCCCCGGATAGGCATCATGCACCTTGGTCAACGCGGTAATCTCGCCGCCATAAAGATGGAATCCCGACCCATCCACATACTGCCTTGCCTCGGGATCGTTCAGGATGGTCAATGGATAATCCGGCCGGTCGCAGTTGTGATCGTAGACAATGATCTTCGTCCTGATCCCCGCCTTGCGGAACGCCGGTCCGAGAGATTGCCTGATAAACGCGGCCTCATCCGCGGGTTCCACCACCATGCTGGGCGTGTTGTCTGGATTTAACGGCTCATTCTGCGGAGTGATCGCGTCGATCCTGATTCCCGCGGCTTTCATCCCCTCGATAAACCTGACGAAGTATTGCGCATAGGTATCGTAGTATTCCGGCTTCAGGCTTCCGCCCTTCAAATTGCCGTTCGTCTTCATCCACGCCGGCGCGGACCACGGCGACCCCAGAATTGTGAGCTTGGGATTGATGGCAAGAATCTCTTTCAGTGCTGGAATCACGAAGGCCTTATCCGGTCCAAAATCGAATTTCGCCAGGCTTGTGTCCGTTTCGCCCGGCTTCAAGTCGTCATAGGTGAACGCATGATCGTTCATATCGGAGGAGCCAATGCTGATGCGCAGGTAGCTCACGCCAATATCGCTGTCAGCCATCCCAAACAGCTCCTGCAGCAGCACACTCCTGTGCGCAGCGTCCATGCGCATAAGTAGTTGCGCGCTGCCGCCGGTCAAGGCGAATCCAAACCCATCCATCGACTGATACTTCTGCCGGTCGTTCACATCAATCACTGGAGCCTGTGTATTCCTCGTCTTGAAGTGGAGAGGCGCGGGCTGCGGGGCGAGAAGAGAGGAGCGATCCTCCGTCGAAAGCCAAACAGCGGCGCTCTTTCCATGTTGAGCACAAGAAGGGAGCGCAGGTAGAACGACGCAGGCAAAAAGAAAACCAGGCACGAACCGCAATTTCATCAATCCTCCTAACCCAGGATAACGCCCTCATCGGCGCGCAATCCCCTTGCGCACGCCAGAGAGGCCCCAGTTGTGGCTTCGTACCCGGATTTCCTACTGCGCAGCGCCAACCAGCGCCGCGTGTGCGGCTTTCCTCAAAGAAAGCCGCATGAAGTTCGCCAACGCCATCAAGCCCGACAGGAAATCCTGGGGCCTCCAGTGCTTTTGGGGCCGTCCTGCATCCGGGCTAGCCCCCTCCCGGTTCGGCCCCTGCCTTGCGCGGTTTCCTGCTCCAGTTCCGCCTCCCGGTACGAGCCTGGAAGACCTCGGACGATCAAAAATCCCAGCCGCCGGACGCGCCCGCCTGGCAGCCCGGCTTCGATGAGACCTCGACCCCCGATCCGGAGTATGGTGACGAAATATGGTAAGCAGAAGAGGTTTCCTCCATTGGATTTCCGCCTTTTCCATTTCTGACCTGGTCGGGATCGACGCCAAGGCCCTACCCTCGAAGGCGCCTTCCGAAGTGCCGCAGGAGCAGCCCAACGGCGCCCCTGCCGGGCGCCCGCAGCTGGAGTGCGGTAATTCACTCGTTCGTGTTCGTATATCCGGATCGAGCTCGGATTTCTGGTCGCTCGAGAACCGTGCAAGCGGCCAAATCTATCGTTTTGGATGCCCGGTCTTTCCCCTCGGAGGGAAAGCCGTTCCGGCGACCCTGGAGAATGTGCGAGCCGGCAGTGCGCCTGAGAGGTTGAAGAATGGCGTAACCGAGTGTTCCTTCGAAGGAGCACTTGTGGCAAGACCGTCGTTGTCGCTGCGCATGACGTTTCGCATAGCGCCGGACAACGCCGTAGTCCGATTCCGATATTCGCTCGAAAACCACGGCGCAGAAGCCATAGCATTCGAGCAAGCAGACGGGCCGCTTACCTATCTCAGTACGTCGCTGGCAAGCATGAGCCGGGTCAAGGAGATTCGGTTATCTGATTTCAATTCGATGCTCCACAGCGATACAGTCAGCGAATTCGACATTCCACAGCGATGGTTCGCGGGCCGGCTTGACGTTGCCGGTCCGATCCTCATCGGCGAAGGAGAAGACAAAGAGGCTCTTCTGCTTGCCTATGAGCATGGATCGCAAATGCCCGACACTTTTTTGCGCTTCGATCTCCAACCGGATCGGGCGGTGAAGCTGGTCGCCGTCAAAGGCAACTACCTACCAGGGCAGGCTTTCAAGGTCTTCGATACCGTGTGGATGGAAGCTGCCGTTTCGCGTGCCGCGGGCGTTGCCAGTCAATTTCGCGCCTTCGTCCGCAAGTACATGGAGGTCGACGGAGAGAGCAGACGACCGTATTTGTTTTACAACACGTGGAACTTTCAAGAGCGCAACAAGTGGTGGAATGGGAAGGGTTACCTTACCTCGTATAACCAGGAAAGAATGCTGCAGGAGATCGATATTGCACATCGGCTGGCGCTTGAGATCTTCGTCATGGATACTGGGTGGCATGGAAAGACGGGTGACTGGGAGGTGGATCGCCAGCGTTTTCCGGATGGACTGAAAGCGGTGAAAGCGCGCCTCGATCAGCACGGAATGAAGCTGGGACTCTGGTTCAATCCCACCATGGCGGCAGTCTCCAGCAAGATCCTGGCGGCGCACCGGTCGTGTATTTCCTCCTGGAAAGGCAAGCTCGCTGAGCCGGGAGATGTGTGGGGCAGCGAAGTCAGTTATCCCATGTGCCTGGTCAGCGAATATAGCGATGCCTATGCTGATACGGTGATTCGGCTCGCGCGCGAAACCGGAGCCCGCTACTTCGTCTGGGATGCGGTTGCGCAGTACGGTTGCGATTCCCCGGATCACTGGCATGGAACTTCGGCCAACAGCGAAGAAGACCGCTCGAATTCTTATGCCTTTCAACTTCCGCTGCAGATGGTTCGCATCGTAGAAAAAGTCAAGCGCGCATACCCCGACGTTATCTTCGACTTTGATATCACGGAGACGGGACGCGCTGTGGGCCTGAGCTTCCTCTCCGCCGGCAGATATTTTCTCATCAATAACGGCCCCTACCTGGTGAACTACGATTTGCCACATTTCTCGGAAACCGAGAGCGACAACATCTTCTTCTATCCCGGAACTGCGCGCACCTGGATCTGCCGCCGGCCGCTCACCTACGATAAATGGATTCCCGCGAACCTTCTGCTCACACACTACTTCCCCGATGATCCCGCTTCGTCGCAGTTGGTCAATATGGCGAGCCTGATTCTGGGCCAAAACGGAATCTGGGGCGACCTTCCCAAGATTTCAGAGGCAGGCGTCCAGTGGATCGGCGAGGTGATGGGACGTTATAAGCAAGTAAGGCAGGACGTAGCGGAAAGCGATCCCATTCGAACCGGCGACGTTGCCGGGGTTTACGAAGTTCACGAAAAGATCTCCAACGGCAGCAATCGGGGTGTAGTCGTTCTTTTTTCTCCCACCAACGGCAGGATCGTCTACATGACCGAGCACACGCCGAACCAAAGCTTCTGGGCAACGCCTGGGACGAAAGTCAGCTTCGATAGGCAAGGGCACGCGGTCCTGGAGAGCGATATGGCGTCTGGAGCGGCAATCGGGTTCTTCGGAGTGGAATGATGTAGGCACGGCTTCGCCCAGAGCGGCCACGGCCTGGAGAAGTTCCTTATAGGTTGTCACTCAGGTCGAGCGTGATATGCGGCACGGCTAAACAGGCTGCGGAAAAACTCTGTTTTGTATCAGGGCATGACTTTAGTCGTGCCGTAAATGATTGAGAATACGTCGGGCTGCCACGAATGGCCGGTTTGACTGCGCTCCCCTCGCTAAGTGCCTGCGACTTTCCGTGAAGAAAGTCGCATACGCTATCCCAAATAACTGCCCATGAGGCGGCCATTCGTGGTTTAGCCCCTGAGGTACGTCTTTCCTACCCCTTCCCGGCTTTTTCCGCAGCCTGTTTATCAACTCCAATTTCAACCGGACTTTGCCACCAAGCGCACAAGCTCTTGACGATAACAAACAACTGTAGTAGAAAATAGAACACATGTAGGAGGGAAGAAGTGGCTGAGCCCAAACTGTCGAAGCTCGAATTTCAGATCATGGACGCGCTGTGGACGCAAGGCGAACTCTCCATCCGGGAGATTCAAGAGGCCTTTCCGGCGAAGCGCAGGCCGGCGTACACGACCATCCAGACCACTATTTACCGGCTCGAAGTAAAAGGCGTCGTTCGCCGGGTGAGGAAGGTCGGGAACTTTCACATTTTCGCGGCCGCAGTCTCGCGCAATGCTGCTCAGCGAAGACTTATCGACGATCTGTTGGCTCTATTTGGAGGACGCTCCCAGCCTGTGATGGCGCACCTGATCGAGTCCGGCAAGCTCACCATGGAAGACGTAAAGGAAGCAGAGAAAGCTCTCCGCAAGCTGGAAAGAAAGGACAAATCATGATCCCGAAATATTTGTCTGCAATCGCGCCGGCGATGGCCAACCATCTCTGGCAGTCGACACTTTTCGCGTTGGTGGCAGCCATTCTGGCGCTGGCGTTGCGAAAAAACCAGGCTCGGGTTCGCCATCACCTCTGGCTGGCAGCATCCTTGAAGTTCTTGATCCCGTTTTCGCTGCTGACTAGCCTCGGCGCCCATCTGGCAACGCTCAACCATTCTGCGGAAACGCAAACCGGCTTGTACTTTGTGATCCAAAAAGTCAGCCAGCCTTTTGCCCAGACCCCGAGCCCAAGAGAGTGGCTAGCTGCTTCTCTGCTCCCATTGCTGCCAGGAATTATCGCCTTGCTGTGGCTTTGCGGTTTTGCCGCCGTGATCGCGATATCGTGGCTGCGCTGGCGGCGGATCACTGCTGCGATGCGGTGCGCGGCGCCCATATCTCACGGCCGTGAAGTGGATGCGCTACGCCGCCTGGAGCGGATTGCGGGATTGCGGAAGCCGATCGCGTTCTGGATTTCGCGGAGCTCTCTGGAGCCCGGTATCTTCGGCATCATCCGTCCGGTTTTGCTTTGGCCGGCGGCGATCTCCCAACACCTTCAGGATGCGCACATGGAAGCAATTCTCGCCCATGAAGTGTGGCATGTGCGGCGGCGCGACAATCTGGCCGCCGCGATGCATATGGTGGTTGAGGCGATCTTCTGGTTTCACCCCTTGGTTTGGTGGTTGGGAGCGCGGTTGATAGAGGAGCGTGAACGAGCCTGCGATGAAGAAGTATTGCGGCTGGGCAATCCGCCGCAGGTCTACGCGGAAAGCATTCTGAAGACCTGCGAATTCTGCATAGGATCACCGCTGGCTTGTGTCTCCGGAGTGACGGGTGCTGATCTTAAGCAGCGGATTGTTCGTATCATGACCGAGCACTCTGCAAGAAAGCTCAGTCTCGCCAGAAAACTTCTCCTGGCAGCCATCGGGGTAGGAGCAATTGCCGGTCCGATCCTCGTCGGTCTGGTCAAGGCCCCGCTGGTCAGTGCGCAATCGCCCCAGGCAAGCCTCCTTCCGCAACCGGCAGCGGCCGATGATGCCCAGCAACCCATGGGCAGCACAAGCCAAGAGCTCTCTCATTGGCTGGCAGCCCGGAATCAGATCTACCATGTGGGCGGAGACGTTTCTGCACCTGACTTAATCTTCGCACCTGACCCCGAATTCACTGAGAAGGCCCGGCAGGCACACTACCAAGGTGTCTGCGTTGTCACCTTGATCGTGGACGCGCAGGGCAATCCCCAGCACATTCAAGTGGTGCGTCACCTGGGAATGGGGTTGGATAAGAAGGCAATCGAGGCAGTGAGGCAGTACAGGTTCAAGCCCGCGATGTTGCACGGCAAGCCTGTCGCAGTGGCCGTGCATATCGAGATTAACTTTAGAATCGATTAGGCGGAGATCAGCTTACCGGGCTTAGTCCGTCAATCGACAGCCTGCTGGCCGGAACTCTCAGCTCTCCCTTGTGCCCAATTTGCACTCCTGCAGTTCGTTGTTGCTCATGGCCAATTCGCACGAAGGGTGAATGCTCGAACTACTCGTGTCTTCGTAATCGGGCGCATGGAGACGCCTTTACGGAACGAGCAATGGTTCCAGGGACAAACCAATAAAGCAGCTAATATAATTCGTGCCGGTGAGCAAGACAGCTAAGTTCGTACGTCTTATGCAGAACATTTCATTCCATTCGCGCTGTCTTGTGTCTGGATTTACAGGGCCCAATCTCAACTGAGGATTCCCGAATCATGACTGCCCGCCTTGTGCGCAAACTGGATTTAGCCAGAAAGCTCCTGAGTGTCGCCGGATGGTTAGCCCTGGCCATTGCGCTCGTTTTCGGCCCGGCACACACCACCCGGATCCAGGCTCAAACGCCAGCTCAGGCCCCAGCCGCAAATCCGGCGCAGAGCCTTGCCGACACCTGGCAGGGCACGCTGCACGCCGGCAGAGACCTGCGCACTGTAGTCAAGATCTCAAAGGCGGACGGTGGCGGATACAAGGCGGTCTTCTACAGCATCGATCAAGGTGGCGACGGTCTTCCCGTGGACAATGTCACACGGGATGGCGCCACGGTGAAAATGACACTCAAGATGATCGGTGGCACGTATGAGGGCAAGCTAAGTTCGGATGGCAAGACGATCACAGGCACCTGGAGTCAAGGGCCCACCCCGCTCCCTCTCAACCTCACGCGCGCCACGCCCGAGACGGAATGGACCATTCCCCCGCCGACACCCAAGCTGCCGCCGATGGACGCCAATGCCAACCCCAGCTTCGAAGTGGCCACTATCAAGCCGAGTGCTCCCAACACACCCGGCAAGGGATTTGGCTTCAGAGGGGGCCATTTTGTGACCCGCAATACCAATCTGAACGATCTCATCGCCTTCGCGTATGGACTGCACGCCAAGCAGATCGTCGATGCGCCAGCCTGGTTCGGCACCGATCTTTATGACATCGAGGCCAAGCCTGACGCGGAAGGCCAGCCTAGCCATAAGCAGATGCAGATGATGGTGCAAAAGCTGCTGGCGGATCGCTGCAAACTAACCTTTCACCATGATAAGAGGGACCTTTCCGTCTACGTAATCAGCCTTGCAAGCGGCGGACCGAAGATGACGAAGAGCAAGTCCGATCCGCATGACCCAGGTGCCTTTCTTTTCAGGAACCTTGGGGATCTGATAGTGAGGAACCAGAGCATGGCGGATTTTGCCACCTGGATGCAGGCCGGTGTGATGGACAAGCCGGTGGTGGATCAAACCGGGCTCACGGACAAATACGATTTTCAGCTGAAATGGACTCCGGATGAATCGCAATTCGGGCAATTCAGGGGAACCGGGGCGATCGTGCCGCCGCCGACCGATGACCCCAAGGCCCCACCGAGCCTTTACACCGCAATTCAAGAGCAACTTGGCTTGAAGATGGGACCCGCAAAGTTCCCCGATGACGTGATCGTCATCGACCACGTCGAGAAGCCCTCCGAGAACTAACGCCGCATAAGCACCGGAGAACAGCGAATGGGATGGGGAGAATTTTGGCCGCGGACGCTGCGCAGCGCTGAGAAGTCCATCGCCTACCAGCCCACCGAAAACCAGCAGAGGCCTGGCAGTAAATATATTCGGGCAGCCTAGAGCGATCGCACATCACAAGCGTCTTGTATGTGAGTTATCCATAGAATCGCAAGCAACGGATGGTGCAGATCATGACGCGGGAAGTTGCGCTCAAGCTGGGTTTTAGCAGAACGCTTGTACTCGATTCATCCGCACTGCTGACGATTGTCACGTCAATTCTGTTCGGCCTACCGAACGCACCGCTGAGGGCTCAAACAATAGCTGCCCGAGCACCGGCGCCCGAATGGCAGACGGCGGCAGGCCGTAAGATGACGTTCGATGTTGCTTCAGTGAGGCCGAGCAGGGACGACGCCCCGTTTAAGCAAAACGTCGCGTTGGATGCATTGGATGCCTTTCCTCCCACCGGAGGGCTTTTCACCGCGAATTCTCAACTAAGCAGCTACATAATCTTCGCGTACAAGATTACTGACACCAGCCAGTATCAGTCGCTGACCGGGCAACTGCCCAAGTGGGCGCAGACGGATCGGTTCGACGTTGAGGCTCGCGCGGAAGGTAATCCGACTAAAGATCAGATGCGCCTGATGATGCAGTCTCTGCTTGCGGATCGCTTCAAGCTGGCGCTTCACATTGAGACCCGGCAACTTCCGGTATACGCGCTCGTTTTGAACAAGGCGGGTAAACTGGGGCCACAACTCAAGCCCCATCCGGATGATGTATCCTGTCCCGCCACACCTTCGCCACACCCCTCCGGCCCGGCCCCTGCGCCCTTTTGCGGTGCGCTTCTCATGTGGCCGGTGAATGGTCAATGGCATGCAAGAATGATGAATTTGACGATGGAGCAGATTGCACACCACTTGGGTACTCCGATAGGGACTGGCTGGGGAGGATTGGATCATCGCCCGATAGTGGATCAGACGGGGCTCAGCGGGAAGTTTGATTTCGATATCGAGTTCACACCGGAAACAAATCGCGCTTCGCGACCCGCGGCAGATGCCCAACCCGAGGCCTTCGGACCCACATTCCTCGAGGCACTTAAAGACCAACTCGGGCTCAAATTGGTGAAACAAACTGCCCCGGTGCAAGTGTGTGTAATCGATCACGTCGAACGGCCCACGGAAAACTAGCAGAGTTGACCGATTCCATTGAGGCAGCGCTCGACCCGTCAGGCCACAGCCGTGGGCTGTCCCCTGGACATACACTCGCCAACGCGGAACCCCTCCAGTCGTCGGAGAAGGACATCCTCTCCCTCTGCGATGTGTCTCCATCATCACTCTGCGGCGCCGCAATTCGCTCTCGTTATCCTTAGCGCCAAAGCCAATCAGACGGCAACATGATCATCTTGTACAAGGGGTGTGTGTCTCGCAAATTTTGAGCACCTTCGTGAAACAAAGGACTTAGCCGCCACAAGCACTGCCGCAGACAAAGAATTCCGGCGCCATGCGCAATTGCCGGAACTCTCAGCTCCTCTGTGCCCAATTTGCACTCCTGCTGTTCGTTGTTGCTTATGGCCAATTCGCACGAAAGGTGAATGCTTAAAGTCAGTCATGTGTTCGTAATCGGACACATGGAGAGGCCTTTACTGAACGAGCAGCGTAACCAGCGACAAACCAATAAAGCAGCAAATATAATTCGTTCCGGTGAGCAAAACGGCCGGGTTGGTACGTCTTATTTTCATCATTTCAATGCATACACGTTGTCTTGCATCTGGATTTAAAGGGCCCAATCTCGAATGAGGATCCCGAATCATGACTGATCACGTTGTAGGCAAACTGGATTTAACAAGAAAGCTCCTGAGTGTCATCGGATGGTTAGCTCTGGCCATCGCGCTCGTTTTCGGCCCGGTACATATCAACCAGATCCAGGCTCAAGCGCCGGCTCAAGCCCCAGCCGCAAATCCGGCGCAGAGCATTGCCGACACCTGGCAGGGTACGCTGCACGCCGGCAGAGACCTGCGCATCGTGGTCAAGATCTCAAAGGCGGACGGCGGCGGCTACAAAGCGGTCTTCTACAGCATTGATCAGGGCGGTGACGGGCTTCCCGTGACCAAAATGACGGTGGATGGCACCGCGGTGAAGATGACGCTCACCATGATCAGTGGCACGTATGAGGGCAAGCTGAGCGGAGATGACAAGACGATCACAGGCACCTGGACTCAGGGAACGCCCCTCCCTCTTAACCTGACGCGGGCCACTCCCGAGACGGAATGGACCATCCCGCCGCCTAGGCCCAAGATTCCGCCGATGGATGCAAACGCCAATCCCAGCTTCGAAGTCGCCACCATCAAGCCGAGTAAACCGGATGATCCACGCAAAGCGTTCATCGTCGACGGGGACCGCTTCAAGATCATCAACCAGCCACTGGTTCAGATCCTCTGCTTTGCCTACGATGTTCAGGCCAAGCAGCTCATAGGTCTGCCGCCCTGGGCTGAGACAGACAAATACGATATAGACGCCAAGCCCGACGGCGAAGGCGCCCCCAGCGGCAAGCAATGGAAGGTCATGATCCAGAAGATGGTCGCGGAGCGCTACAAGCTCACCTTCCATCCCGACAAGAAAGAGCTTTCTGTCTATGTGCTGAGTGTCGCCAAGGGCGGTCCCAAGCTCACCAAGAGTGAGGGTGATCCGAACGGGCTCCCTGGGCTCTTCTTCCGCGGGAAGCTCGGTGATCTGGGCGTTCGCAATGCAAATATGGCCGACTTCACCGGCCTGATGCAGAGCGCCGTGCTCGACAAGCCGGTCGTCAATCAGACCGGGCTCACCGGAAGGTTCGACTTCACCCTAATCTGGACACCCGACGACTCGCAGTTCTCAGGCATGGGAGCCAAGATTCCTCCCCCAACCGACAACGCCAACGCGCCACCTAATCTGTACACCGCCATCCAGGAGCAGATCGGTCTTAAGCTCGAAGCCACCAAGGCGCCCGCGGATGTAATGGTCATCGACCACGTCGAGAAGCCTTCCGAGAATTAGGTGCGAGCGATGAAAGCATTTTCACTTCTGGCGTATACAAAGCGACAGAGTTCGACGCGGCTTTTCCTCAAGAAAAGCCGCACTTCGCTGCTCTCGACTGTGCAGAGTAGAAGTGAAAATGCCTTAGCCTTTGGCTTGCGCCTCTGGCGTCAGCGGATCCGGCGCGAGAAGGAGCTTTGTCCGTGTCATGCCCAAGCAGGTTAGGCGAAAACTGGGTTTCGGAGGAGATGTATTGCTCGGCTTAGCTGCGAGCATCGCCGTGCCACTCGCCTTTGGTCAGGTGCACACGCCGCCAGGGGTACCATCGCCAACCGCAGCTCAACCACCGGCCGCCACAGCAGAAAGGCTGCGGTTCGAAGTTGCTTCCGTCAGAAAGAATAAGTCCGATGGCGAGGCGTCGATGAACATCAGCCCGCTGCTTGGGAATGGTCCCGTTCCCCCCGGAAACCTATACCTGGCAAAAAATATAAAGCTTATCCAATTCATCGCATTTGCTTACAGCCTTACGCAGATCCAGCTTCGCTCCGTCGAGTTACATGTGCCATGGACCACTGAGGATCGATTCGACATTGACGCGCGGGCGCAAGGCAATCCTACCAAAGCTGACTACCGCTTGATGATGCAGGCTCTGCTTGCCGACCGCTTCAAATTGGCGGTTCACTATGAGACCCGAGTCGTACCCCTGTTCGTGCTCGTTTTAGCCAAGCCCGGAAAGTTTGGGCCACAACTGCGGCTCCATCGGGCAGACGATCCCGTATGCGCGAAACCCGCGGCCGCGGCATACCCGCCTGAGACAGACGCGGATGGATTTCCTGAGGTCTGTGGGGGTCCCTACAGTATGAAGCCCAGCAGAGCCAGCCGGATGAAAAGCGGCGGAAGGGAAGTGGCCATGACGCGGTTCGCGGCAATTATGACTGGTGTGGGGGTTGTCGAGCGCCCTATGGTGGATGGGACAGGAATAAAAGGGACCGTCGATTACAGCCTGGAATGGAGAAGGGTGGCCGATCAAGTGGCCCCGGGCGCAACCCTCGAATTGGACGAGGACGCACCGGCGTTCGAGGAAGCGCTGAAGGAGCAACTGGGGATAAAAATGCTCTCCCAGAAGGGCCCGTCAGAGTTATTTTTCGTGGACCACATCGAGAAGCCTTCGGATAACTGAACACCGGGGAACAGCGAATGGGATGGTGGCGGCGAGCGGGGCGAATCCTGTATCTGGTATGCGCCCTCGCGGCGCTGGGCTTCGCCAACATGGCCGCAGCCTCCGAGTACCATGGCCTGGTCACCTTTGGTGGCTTGCCAGTTCCCGGTGCAACAGTCACGGTGACACAAGGGACAAAGAAGCTCACCACGGTCTCTGAGCAGGGAGGCATTTACAGCTTCCCGGATCTGGCCGACGGACCATGGAAGATAGAGATCGAGATGCAGTGTTTCTCGACCATCCACGCCGAAGTTACAATCTCACCGAAAACAGCAGCGGCAAAGTGGGAACTCACCCTGCTGCCCCTCGATCAGATCGCCAAATTAGCCACGCTTCCGCCCACCCCGCTGCCCGCGCCGCCTGCCGCTACCCCTGCCAAAAAGGCAGCCGCGCCTGGCGCACCTAACGACCAGCCCGTCGAAATACCGAAGCCGCCGGAAGACGCAAACCAGCAGTCGTCCGACGGCTTCCTGGTCAACGGCAGCGTCAACAACGCTGCGACCTCACGCTTCTCCCTCGACCAGGCCTTCGGCAATCGCAGGTCCAACAGCAAGAGCCTCTACAACGGCGGGCTTGCCGCCATCCTCGATAACTCCGCTCTCGATGCCCGCTCCTATTCGCTCAGCGGACTCGAATCGCCCAAGCCCTCCTACAATCGCATCACCGGCATCTTTACCTTTGGCGGTCCCATGAAGATCCCCCACCTGCTGCCGCATGGCCCGGACTTCTTCGTCGTCTATCAGTGGACGCGCAACCATGTCGCGGAAACTGATCCCGGGCTGGTGCCGACCGAGGCGGAGCGGACGGGTGATCTCTCCGGCATACTCAACCCACTCGGCCAGCCCATCACCATTTACAATCCCGCCACCGGGATGCCGTATCCGGGTAATGTGGTCCCCATCAGCCCGCAGGCTCAGGCGTTGTTGCAGCTCTACCCCCTGCCCAACCTCTCTGGCACCTCGCTTTACAACTACCAGGTGCCCGTGCTCAACAGCACCCATCAGGACGCCCTGCAGTCGCGCCTGCAAAAGACATTGGGCCGCAGAGACCAGCTCCAAGGAGGCTTCAACTTTCAGAGCACAAGGGCCAGCGCCGAAAATCTCTTCGGCTTTGTCGATACCACCGATACCCTGGGCATCAACACCAACATCAACTGGTCGCACCGTTTCAGCCAGCACCTTTTCTTCTATGGCGGCTATCGCTTCAGCCGCTTGCGAACGCACATCGTGCCCTATTTTGAAAACCGGCAAAACATCTCCGGCGAGGCCGGCATCACCGGCAACGACCAGGACCCAACCAACTGGGGCCCGCCCGCTCTCACTTTCTCCAGTGGCATCGCCCCCCTCATGGACCAGCAGAGCTCGTTCAATCGTAACCGTACTGATGGCTTTTCCGGATCGATCGCGGTCTATCGCGGCCGCCACAACATTACCATCGGCGGCGATCTGCGCAAGCAGCAATACAACGATTTCTTCCAGCAGGACCCGCGCGGCATCTTCACCTTTACCGGCGCTGTCACCCAAGGCACATCCAACGGTGTCACGGCCAGCGGCTCTGACCTGGCCGACTTCCTTATCGGCGTGCCTGATACCAGCTCCATCGCCTTCGGCAACGCGGACAAGTATCTTCGCCAAACCGTCTACGACGCCTACGCCAGCGACGACTGGCGCATCCTCACCAACCTCACCATCAACGCCGGCCTGCGCTGGGACTACGGCGCGCCGATGACCGAGACTCATGGGCGCCTGGTCAATCTTGATGTCGCTCCCGGCTTTACCGCCGTCGCTCCCGTCCTGGGCAGCGATCCCGTCGGCCCAATCACCGGCGATCACTATCCCAGCTCGCTCATCCGCCCGGACAAGCGCGGTTTTGAGCCGCGGGTCGGCATCTCCTGGCGGCCCATCCCTGCTTCGACCATCGTGGTGCGCGGCGGATATGGCATCTATGACGACACCTCCGTCTACCAGACGCCGGTGCTGCTACTCGCCCAGCAGGCGCCGCTCTCCAAAAGCCTGAGCGTGCAGAACAGCGCCGCCTGCCCGCTGACGCTGGCAAATGGCTTTCAGCCCTGCTCCTCCATTACGGAAAATACCTTCGCCGTCGACCCCAACTTCCGAGTCGGCTATGCGCAAACCTGGCAGCTGGCCATCCAACGCGATCTGCCAGGGGCGCTCCAGCTCACGGCAACTTATCTGGGCGTCAAAGGCACACGAGGTGTCCAGCAGTACCTGCCGAACACCTACCCCATCGGAGCCGTCAGCCCCTGCCCAGACTGCCCGTTGGGCTTTGTCTACCAGGCTTCCGGCGGTGACTCCACACGCCAATCGGGCCAACTGCAATTGCGGCGCAGGCTGCGCAGCGGCTTTACCGCGTCGCTGCTCTACACTTATTCGAAGTCGATTGACGATGACGCCGCCCTTGGCGGCCAGGGTCACGTCCTCGCCAGCAACCAGACTGCGGCGCCCTCCGGAGGGCAAGGCCAGGGTGGGGGTCAAGGTGGAGGTCAAAGCTCATCGGGAACAACGGCCACCACTACGCAAAGCGCATCGACCAACCCGGCGATCGCGCAGAACTGGCTCAACCTGCATGCCGAGCGTTCTCTTTCCTCTTTCGATCAGCGTCACCTGCTCAACCTACAGGCCCAATACACAACTGGCGAGGGCCTGGGCGGCGGTACCCTGATGACCGGCTGGCCCGGCAGGCTGCTCAAGGAGTGGACTGTAGTGAGCACGGCCGTCGTCGGCACCGGCCTGCCAGAAACGCCCGTTTACTTGGCGGCCGTCCCCGGAACCGGCGTTACCGGCCCCATTCGCCCCGACCCTACCGGCGCTCCCATTACCATGTCCCGCGCAGGTCAGCACCTCAACTCCGCTGCTTACAGCGCGCCTCTGCCGGGCGAGTGGGGAACCGCGGGCAGGAACTCGATTACCGGTCCTGGCCAGTTCAGCCTCGACACCTCGCTCGCGCGGACTTTCCGGCCCAGCGGGCGCTTTTACCTCGACTTGAAGGTGGCGGCAACCAACATGCTCAATCACCCGGTGTTTACCGGCTGGAACACCACCGTGAACAGCACGCAATTCGGCCTTCCGCTTACCCCTAACGCAATGCGCAGCCTGGAAACTTCGCTGCGCCTGAGGTTCTAAGATGAGAGCCCTGTTCGCCCTGCTGCTATTTGTCACCGCTGCTGTTCGTCCGGCAGCTGAGCAGCAGATCGGCCAGAATACCTCCTCCACCACATCGGCGCCCTATACCCTCTCCGTCAAATCCCAGTTGGTGGTGGAAACCGTAGTCGCCAAAGACAAGCAGGGGAACTTCATCCCCGGGCTCACCGCCAAAGACTTCACCATCACCGAAGATGGCGCCCCCCAGACCATCCGCTTCTGCGAGCACCAGGATCTGCCCGCGAACGCGGAGCCCATGCCCGTGGCAGCGCCGGGCACGGAAGAGATAAAACTCTACAAGCGCCTTACCCGCACCCAGGTCGCACCGGAAACGATCGAGAACGATCGCTATAAGAATCGCCGCCTGCTCGCGCTCTACTTCGACATGTCTGCCATGCACCCGGCAGACCAGCTCCGCGCCCTCTCTGCCGCGGAGAAGTTCCTCCGCACGCAAATGACGACCGTCGATCTCGTCTCCATCCTCCGCTACCAGGGTGGTTCCGTCGACGTGCTGCAGGACTTCACCGGCGATCGCAACAAGCTGCTCAGCATCCTTGAGACTCTGATCGTCGGAGAAGGCCAGGGCACCGCCGAAAGCATCGACGACGCAAGCAGCGCCGACACCGGCGCCGCATTCGGCCAGGACGATACCGAGTTCAACGTCTTCAACACAGACCGCCAGCTCTCCGCCTTGCAGACCGCGGCCAAAATGCTCG
>Ga0182015_10004034_pt1 | contig 16051 bp, 13 predicted proteins | sample 712P3MmetaG_FD_120478 | JGI IMG/M metagenome (GOLD analysis project Ga0182015, IMG submission 120478) | Permafrost microbial communities from Stordalen Mire, Sweden - 712P3M metaG | ecosystem: Environmental > Terrestrial > Soil > Wetlands > Permafrost | place: Sweden: Stordalen | collected... | reverse complement strand
GGCTATGTGGTCCTGGTGCCCGACTTCTACTACCGCAACGGCCCCTACGACCCGGTCGACATGCGCACCGCGTTCTCCACCAAGGAGAACGCGGAGAAGATCATGGGCATGATGCGGGGCTACACCGTAGACATGGTGGTGCGCGACTCCGGCGCCTTCGTCGACTACCTTGACTTGCTGCCCGAGAAGAAGCCGGGCGGCGTCGGCACCACCGGCTATTGCATGGGCGGCCGGCTCTCGCTCATCACCGCTGCGAACCTGGGCGAGCGCATCGCTGCGGCAGCCTCCTTTCACGGTGGGAACCTCGCCAAGGCCGACGACCCTGACAGCCCCCACCACAAGGCGAGCGCCATCAAGGCCGCCGTGTACGTGGCGGGGGCGATTGAGGACCAGTCGTTCACCGACGAGCAGAAGGATCTGCTGGAGAAGTCCCTGAGCGAGGCCGGGGTCATCCACACCATCGAGACCTATCAGGCCCACCACGGCTTCGCCGTACCGGACAACGCGAGCTACGACGCAGACGCCGCCGAGCGTCACTGGAAGTCCATGGAGCAGTTCTTCGGGTCGGTTCTCGGGTAGTGACGGCTGGAGCGTTCATCGCGCCCCCCGGATATGAAGTGCCGAACATTCCATCGGGAGCAGTCGCCTGCCATCGATGGCAAACCTGTCGGGCATACATAGCGGTTATTTCGCCCAGTCACGCCCGGCTCGACCCGAGGCGCTTCACGCAGCAAGGCTCCGCGAGCTCAATCGAGTGGGGCGACACGTAGTAGCTGCTGTTTCAGGTGTATTTCGTGGTGGGCGCTGCAGGACTCGAACCTGCGACCTCAGCCGTGTGAAAGCGTTCCAGACCAATTTCGCCGGCTAGCGCTTCCCGGCAAATCAGCCGCTGAACAGGAGATTTAGTGACCTCCCCAAACCGCCAGCATCCACTTTTTTCCGATGTCGCGTGTCCGATTTGTGTCCACTCCCGCCCTGCGAGGTGAGCCCTCGACGGTAGTCCGCGACAGCGATAGTTCCAGGACACGATCCCTCGGCAAACCGCGTCGTCCGACTGCCGCGCCCGACCCCCGGCTGCACGGCTCCACCAACATTGAGCGGCGGGCGGGGCTGGGTTCCTACCCGGCGAGGCGGCTGATCCGTTTGAGATCTTTTGGACGCTCACGAGCGAGCACCCGGTTGGCGAGCGCGCCGTTGATGGAAGCGATCGTCCGAGTCCGGTCCTCGAACGTAACTCCCCCGCCCGTTGTGCTCTCGAACCAGGAGGCGACATCCGCCCAGTGCCAAAGGGGACTTCGCACGTTGCCAGAGGCCGGGCGAGGAAAGTCTCCCGGGCCGCGCTGACCGCTGACGAGCATGGAAACCGATTGACGAGTCCGACTCGTTCGTTCAGCGATGTCAGCCATGGACACGAGCTCGTCTTCTACGGCGACGGGCTCGAAGCCAAGGCTGATGATCTCGCTGAGAGAGCCGAGTACGGCATCAAGGAACGAAGGAGCTTCCCGCTCGAAGCCGATGAAGTGGCCCCGTGGTCCTTCCTCGACGGCCACTTCCTCCTTGACGCACTCGAAGACGCGATCGGCGTCCTCGTTCGACAGCGGGTCGCGCAGTCGGATCCGGAATACGAAGCTCGTCATGTCATCTCTCCTTGTTGCCGAGGGCGAACCGGCGGATCATCCGCGCGGCCACGTCGGCATTCTTCGGCGTGCTCCAGACTCTGAGTCGTTGACCGTTCGGCGCCACCACCTGGCCCCAGGTATGGCCTGGTGCAGGACCTAGATCGAACACCCCTCCTGCTCAGCAAAACGCAGCGCCACCTCTACCTGCTTCCGCTGATAGCGAGCTCTGGCCACCGGGTCGATATTAGTGGCTGACCGTGGACATTGTCCACGGTCCTGACAAACGGCGCAAGTGTCTGGCCCGCCTCGCGTGTCCAAAACTCGCACTCATGCGGCTCTTGAGGCAAGACGCGCGAGTTTCGAGATCCCGCGGCAGCGGGTCACTCCACAGGGCGTATCCCACTCTCCTCAGGCAGCGGCCTATCTTCCGTGGTAGGAGATGGGATCGTCCTGATTGGCCTCCTCCGGTGTCTGGCCCCCCTGGGGACTCGCTGCCAATGGCGCAAGCTTCGCACTCGAGGGACAGCATGTGGCGGTCAATGACCCAGTCCTTTAGCGCCCGAGGCAGACGCAGCGCCGATCACGGCGGCGGCAGGTGAATCACCTGGTAGGGCGCCTCGATCTTCGCAGAACAACTGCCGGTCCTCGCACACCTCCTGTCGTGGTACGCGTGGAGTACAACCGCCACCAACACGGCGATGATGATCAACAGGACAATGGCGATCACGACCAGCCAGCGCTTGGCCCTATCTGTCAGCCGGGACTCCTGGTGGTCCTCTGTCACCGGCTCGCCACGAGAGGCTTGAACGAGTCGACGAACTGCTCGACGATCGCCTGCGTCGGGGCCACTCCTGAGACGAACCATTTGAGCCGGTGGCCGGACACGACTTCACTTACTCAGCAGAGATTCGGGAGGATCGACCCACTCTCCAAGCTGGTGCCGGAAACCGGAGGAGAGCCGGTCTTCAGGTTGACCTGGACCTCTCGGATTTGGTCCGCAGCGGACCGGCTCACGGACGGTCTTGAAGCCCCCGGGCGAGGTGTGTGATCGTCGGGCCCGGCTGGATCGGAAAATACGTGGTGTAGAAGTAGGCGCCTCCGTTGTTGTTCGTGCCGCTGCCCGACAAGGCCGAGGGGTCGACGCCCATGATCGCCAACGTCGTGCCGCTGGCATACGGCCCGGCCGCGTACAACGCGAGTCCCGGCACCGGGAGCGAACCCTCGAGCCTCCCGGCGACGCCCGTGGGAAACGCCGCCTCGAACCGCAGCGACTGGGAGCCGTAGGTCCGAGCGGGTTGCAGGTTGGGCAGACCGTTCACCAAGCTCACGCCGACGGCGATGACGACGAGCACGACCGTTGTCAACATCGCGAACGCCTTCATCAAGTCTTTCCCGAGCCGAGGAGCGTGAAGGAGCTCACAACGTCTTCGGCAGCTGTCGCCCTTCACTGCTCTCGGCCTCAACGAGTATGTAATGACAGTCGTGACGCACCGTTCTACTGACGTCGCAGTACTGGCCGCTCGAGACGACCGGGAGGTTGACGACACCCTCTGAGCGACGTCCAGAACAGGAGGGGCCCCCGGGTGAAGAGCAACACAATTGAACACCGCCCGAATACGGTGACGCTGAGGGCCAGATGGTCGCCATCGGCATCGCCGAAGTCTTCCTCAGCGCACTGAGCGCTCAATCCTTCTGACGCTGCCGACCGTGGCCGTAGTTTCCCGCGAAGGCGATCGAGAAGTGAGCACCCCCGAGCGAATGATCCGTCGTTGGGAGGCCGCCGACCAATCCGACTCCGACGGCGATAACCGCGAGCACCACCACGGTCAGATAGGCGAACGCCTTCACGCTTGAACGGTACTACCCGCCTTGAGAATGCCCCCCTTCGTGCTTCAAAACCCGGTCCCACACAGCACACTCACTCGACCAAGTAGGCGCCTACGGTCGTAGACCCGTATCGGAGCGTCCTGCTGTTCGTGGTGGGAAGTCTGCGGTCGTGCCGGTGGCAGGCGGGAACGGGCCGCGGACGGTCTGGACGCCGGTTCGGCGTGGGATGCCGTCGACCTGGTTCCGGTAGGCGTCGAGGCCAACGGCGAGACGGGCGGCTCTGCGCCGAAGATTCCTGGCTTGTTCCGCGAGCTTCTCCGCCGCCTCCTCTTGACGGTCTTGGCGGGACGTGAGCCTCTCCGTGCTGTCCTGGAGGCGGGCGATCACAGCGTCGAGGCAACCTCCCCGTGGAGTAGCGCTGTGAGGGCGGTGCGCTCGGCAGGGTCATGCTGTCGGCGGTTCTCGTTCAGATGATGGACGGCGCTCGGGTGGCGGGCGACGAGGGCGCATGCATCGCCGCACACCACGCAGGTCTACGCGGCCGCAGACCCCACCGAGGCTGCTGCTGCGGTGAACTCGCTACGAGTAGGCCCGACATCGTGACAAGCGCCACCACTCCGGGCAAGTACGAGGTCACGAAGGAGAAACTCATCATCGCCTGGGCCTGGGCGAGCGACGACTTGGCTATGACCGACGAGTTCCGGAACGACATGGTTCGGGCCATCATGCGCGCCTGGTACGCCGTCCAGGACCACGGCGGCTGGCCTGAGGCGCCGGCAACGAAGAACTTGCCTCCGCCGCCTCCGGCGCTGACCGTCGTGCGCGATTCGGAGCCGGAGCGGGAGTGATGGCCGTTGGCGACGAGCGAGACCGAGGACACGAATGGTGCCACGTCGTCTCTGACGTTCGGAACCTTTCACCGGATAGCAGCAGCGCCGATACCCGAAGTTTGCCGCCCGTTCACTCAGCCCCCCTACGGTCTCTGGGGTCGGGGCGACGTTTCTCCTCGCCCGGCCACAATGCACGACCCCCGGACCCTAATCCGGGCTGGTCGGCAGCGACGCCCCCGGTCTCGTCCCCCCACGAGGTCGGGGGCGCTGCCGTCCCAGCATCAATCCTGAGATGTGTGTTCGACACCGACACCGGCGAAGGCTCGAGCCGACGCTCCGTCGCTCGGGCCCTGCGGCGAGGAATGAACGACAGACCGACGAGACGGACTGCACCGATTCCCAGGCCTTGAGAACGCGATCGACAGCGACGAGCGGCCGGCCCTCAAGGTGCTCGCCAATGACCACATGGTGACGCGCAGGTAAAAGATCAGTGAATGGGGGGCGAAGAGTTCGGAAAACTGCTTGCAGGCGCCCGAAGGGTGCCTTTAGATGTTTTAGGCAGCCAGGGAAACGACGATCGGCGCCTGTCGCTTGTGCCGTCCCAGACCGCCAACCAAAAGGAGAAATATGAAAGCCACTCGCTTTCCGGTCCGCAGGGGCCGCCTTGCTTTGGTCGCGGCCTTAGCCGCGCTCGCGGGCCAGGCGGCGTTGATCTCCGCCGCACCCGAGGCGGCCAACGCCGCCCCCGGAGGGAGCCACGGCCTGTTCGCGACCGGCGACCTGTTGGTCACCACGGGCGTCTGGAAGACCAACGCTGACATCACCGCCGGTACGACCCAGCTCCCCCCCAACTGCGCCACGGCCAACCCCGCGTACCTCACTTGCGGAACCGCGGTCGCGCCCGGCACCTACCCGCTCGTGTTCAACAACGACGCCTCCGACGGCAGCTTCGGCGTCACCCAGCCGATCGTCCTCGACGAGGTCGACCCCTCGACGGGCCGCTTGGTGAAGGCGGTTACTGTCCCCGACAACCCCGCGAACGGCAATTACCTGACGACGAGCTTCTCGTCAAAGTCCGAGCTCGCCGTCAACCAGTCGACCGACGGCATGTACGTCACCTTCGTCGGCTACGTGGCTGCGCCGGGCACGATCGACGCCTCCAACGCGAATACTCCCGGCGAGATCGACCCGACCATCGCCGACTCGGCCACGCCGACCTACCGCGCCGTCGCTCAGGTCAACTCAGAGGGCCAGTTCGGCTTCACTGAGACCAACGCCTTCAGTGGCGACAACGGCCGTGCCGCACTCCTCGACCCCGAGGACGGCCCCAAGGGCACAATCTTCGCGGCGGGCAATGCTGGCAACGGCGCCAACCCCGAGCCACCCGCGGTGATCGACGGCGCAGGGTCACAGATCCTCACGCCGGCCGACGAGCCCGAGTCCGCGCAGGACCCCGGTACCCCGACTGCCTACGGGAACTTCAACGTTACCGAGCTCGGTGACACGGCCGATAAGTCCGGCAAGGACGACAACTATCGGGGGCTGACCGTCTACAACGGCGTCGTCTACCTCACCAAGGGCTCGGGCAGCAATGGCGTCGACACCGTCTACTTCGTCGACCCCAACGGGACGTCGACCAACTCCAACGGCGTCGGCCTCCCCTCGACTTCGGCGACGCTTCCGAGCCTCTCGGGCTGGACGGCCCCGACCTATAGCACCAGCAACACGACGCTTGGCCTGACCGCCAAGAACCCGGGCTTGACCCCGACGAACACCTACATCCTGAAAGGCTTCCCGACCGCCATCGCCAAGGGGGCGACGGACGCGTCGGACTACCCGTTCGGCCTGTGGTTCGCAAACCCGACAACGCTCTACGTCGCCGACGAGGGCGCTGGTGACAACACCTACGATGCCTCGACGAACACGTACACCGCCGCCGCCTCTTCGACGACCGCCGGCCTGCAGAAGTGGTCGTTCAATTCGTCGGCCGGCGAGTGGCAGTTGGATTACGTGCTGCAGAACGGTCTTGACCTCGGCACGCCCTACCGCGTCATTCCTAAGCGCATGGGCGACAGGTACCCGACCGGGCTGAACACCACCGACAGTGGGACGGGCCTGCCGTGGGCGCCGGCGACCGGTGGCCTGCGCAACCTGACCGGTCGCGTCAACTCCGACGGGACCGTCTCGCTGTGGGCCTCGACCTCGACCGTGAGTGGCTCCGGCGACCAAGGCGCCGATCCGAACAAGCTGGTCGAGATCACCGACGACCTGGGCGCCACCTCGGCGAGCCAAGTGGTCCACGAGAAGTTCAACACCGTGGTACAAGCGATCGACGGCCAGGTCGTTCGGGGCGTGTCGTTCACGCCAGGGACCTCGTTGAGCAAACGGCAACACCACTAGCTCATAGCCGGTCCCCGGCTTAGGCACTCACGACCACCACTCGTCGCACCTGTGGGGCCGGCCCTCCAAAGGCGCCGGCGCCATAACGCTCGTCCCAGGGCCCCGAACCGACGGAAAACGCTTCTACCAGCGCAGCTCGCCGGGTGCGTCCGGACCTTGCCTGTCCCTCCGGCTTCGGCTTTCCCCAAAGCCGGAGGTCGAGAAACGCCGAATGATGGAGGCCACAATGACGGCCACGACCGACCATACGGGCCAGGCGGTCCTTCTGATGAGGTGAGAGTGGGCCATTTTAGCGCAGCGACCTCAGCCCAACGCGGTACCGATCAGCGATGAAACGGTCCTCAAGCGATCCTCGGAGAATGACCACGCAGAGGTGACGTCGGCTGCCACGAGCTGACTCGACGCGACACCGCGGCCCACAGCGTCGCCCCAGAGCGTGCCTTCGGCTGAGCCTCCACGGACCCACTCCATTCCCTACGACTCTGCGGGGGAACCCTGTCTGTCCACCAGTACGTTTGATCATGTGAGTCAAGCAGGCACCCCTGATGCCGGGCGGCGAGTGGCCGACGAGATCCCGCCGCGCGGGATCCTTGAAGACTCCGGCGTCGCGACCTATGCAACTGAGGCCGGCCTCGAACTCGGAGTAGGCCTGATCCCGGTGTTCGGACCACCGATAACAGCCGCGTACGAGAAGGCGCGGGCGCGCAAAGACGAACGGCACCAACTGCAACGCGATCTGTTTCTCTACCGTCTCGGCCTCTCGATCCAGGATCAGGTAGATCAGCTGGGCGAGAAGGTCGAATCGATTGAGGCGCGTCTCGATGAGCCCGTGATCCAGGATCTCATCGGAAAGGGATCCGATGCAGCAGTTGGCAAGAGCGATGACGAGATTGCTCAGCTGGCCGACGCGGTTAGCAAGGTCATCGCTGCCGAAGGAGGGCAAAAGGAGGACGCTTCCGCTCTTTTTGACGTCGTCAGCAACCTTCGCGGTGGTGACCTCGGAGTTTTGCGAGCCCTGGTGATGGAGGTGAGCCCAGGTGACACACGGCTAACGTCCGAAGTTGCTGCCCTGCGAAGATCAGCGAAGTGGTGGCGCACGCATCGTTGCTTCGGTTGGAGGCAGCTGATCTCGTGACGAAGACCATGACGAGTACCGGCGATCCCAGTTGGACGCCGTCTCGTTTGGGAGTTCAGATAGTCGCTGCCCTGGGCGAGACTCGGATTCGCAGGCTCCCCGATGGCTGGACTCAACTCGATGCAGACCTCCTCACGACGTTGGTCGAGCACGACACGAAGACGGGAGCCTCGCCGTTGCTTGCCGATCTCGCCGTCGAGCTTGGCCGCACTGTCGCCGAGCTCGATGGCGCAGCACAGGTTCTCGAGGCAGCCGGATATGTGAAGCGGAGGGTTTATCTTGGCAGCCAATACGCAAATTCGTTGTCGCTGGACGACTCCGCTCACTGGTGGAGCGCTAAGCAGAATGGCGACGAGCTCTGGAAGGCTCTCAACGCGCTAAGGCCTCTGCAAGCTGCTCTCGCGTGCCACGCCGGCCGTAGGAAGAGGCTGTCGAGGTCGGGTCGGTCACTGGCCCACGGAGCTGACCCGAAGCGCTCGACGATCGTCATCGGGTGCTGAAGTTAGCGCGTGCTCACTCTGGGAAGCGGCACCCCGCGGCGATAGTCTCATCCCGAACAGCCGAGTTCTTCCCAGCCGTCGGCGAGTCCCTGGAGCCTGCTAATAGGGGCGGCTTGTCGATCTCCGCGCGCGCAAGACCGAGATCGACAGTCCTGCGATCCCGATCGCGGGCAAGGCGACGACGGCGGCGACCTGGTGGCGATGCAAGGTGTAAGCGATCAGGACGACTGCCGCCGTCGTGATCGGCACTTCCGGCGTGTCACCGCCGAGGAAGTCCCAGAGGAAGCGTCCGGACGCGGTCCAGGCACGACGAACGGAGTGCATCACGAATTCGCCGGCTGCTTAGGTTGGTCCTGCCGGGACTCGCGCTTCAGTCCGCCGACCAACGCAGCGGTGGTCGCGGCGAAGATTGCGATGAGCGCCGGCAGTGACAGGTCTGTCCCGGGCCAGTGAACCCCAGCGCCTTCACCGATCCAGAAGGTTCCGAAGCTCACGAGCATCACACCGACCACGGTCTTCAGCGAGTTCTCCGGTACCTCGGAAAGCTGACGCGCCAGCACGACGCCGAGACCGGCCACGATCAGGATCGCCGACACCGCGGCGATAACCGCGAGACCCAGGCGACGCGACCTCAGTCCGAGGCTGATGACGATGAGGACGACCTCGAACCCCTCGAGCATCACCCCCTTGAATGCCCCCGCGAAGGCGACGCCATCCCAACCGCGGGCAACGCGGTCCCGGGCGCCGAGTTCGCCGACAGTCCGGGCGAAGATGGCATCCTCGTCGTGCTTCGCCAGCTTCCCGGCGGCGCGCAAAATAGCCTTGCGCGACCAGGAGATCCCCATGAGCAACAGCAGCGCTCCGACCGTCGCTCGCAGCGCGTCGATCGGCAGATAGTGGGCGAGCGGCGCTCCGACAGCAGCGGTGAGCACTCCCAGTGCACCAGCGCCGCGGCGGTGCCCTCGAGCGCCGAGCGCCAACTTCGACTGCTCCCGGCGGCCACGACGAGCGTCAGAGCTTCCACCATCTCGACGGCGCAGGCCCCGAAGACGGCAACGAACAGCACCGTGGCGGACGTTGCCGAACCCGGCAGCGAGGCGACCAGGCTCGTCATGGCTCCGAGAGATTCGCCGGAGTGTTCACCAGCGGGATCGTCGCGCCCGGGTGCCGCGAGCTGCTCTCAGATGGTCCGAGATCGGCTTCGGCCTCCTCGTTCGAGACCCGACCCGTACCGTTGGCGTTGGCGTCGGCGAAGAGTACGCACCCTGCCTCCTCGAACTGCAGGCCGATCGTGTCGCCCCGAGTCGCGCGAGCACTTGCCGCGACGTTGCTCACCCGATCCCCACCGCGCAAGTCGACGGCCAGCTCGTAGCCTCGCCCTCGGAATGCGACATCGCTGACCCGGCCGACCGCGTGGCACTCAGAGCTCGTGACTCCACAAACGCGCACTGCGGCTGGACGCACGAGCATGAGGGCCTGACCGGCGGCGACGTTCTCGATCGCCCGGGCGGCAACCGGTCGCGCGTGCTCGACGCCGAGCAGCTCGACGAGCGCCGAGGATCCGGCGAGGGTCGTCCGGGCAACACGCACCCGAAGCTCGGTCGCGGCGCCCGTGAAACGGGCGACGAAAGGAGTGGCGGGATGGGTATAAACGTCCTCCGGCTCGCTCACCTGCACCAGGCGACCGTGTTCGAGCACGCCGATTCTGTCGGCAAGTGCGAAAGCTTCGGATTGGTCATGGGTGATGTAGACGGCGGTGGCGCCGGCCTCTCGTACGAGCGTTGCGATCTCGAGACGCATCCGCTCGCGCAGGTCTGCGTCGAGATTGGAAAGAGGCTCGTCGCACAGGATCAGGCCGACCCCGCCTACCAGCGCGCGAGCAAGAGCGACGCGTTGCTGCTCCCCGCCCGAGAGCTGACCCGGATAGCGGTCACCGAGGAGGCCGAGACCGACGCGGTCGAGCATGTCGCCCGCCTGGACTCGTCGCTGCCGGGTGGCGACTCCGTGGCGCCGAAGCGCGAAGGCGACGTTCTCGAGGACAGACAGGTGGGGCCAGAGCGCATAGTCCTGGAAGACCATAGAGAGTCCCCGGCGCTCGGAAGCGACGTGCGAGCGTCCGTCTGCGACGGTCCTCTCACCGATGACGATACGGCCGGAGGAGACGCGTTCGATGCCCGCGACCAAGCGTAGCAGGGTCGTCTTCCCGGACCCCGAGGGCCCGAGAAGAACGACGAAGCTACCAGCGGGCACCTCGAGCGAGACCTCGTCCAGCGCGACGGCGCGGTTGGGGAACACCTTGCTGACTGCGTCGAGCTCGAGCCGCTCAGCCATTGGTGAGGGCTCCTATGCGGCACCATCCCTTCGGCGCGAGCAGACGGTAGGCGGCGAGCACAACGCCGACGGCTGCCAGTGCCGCCATCACCGCTATCACCGCCTGTGCGATCCCGACACCGAAGTGATAGTTCCCGAGGTTGTCCTCGATCGCAACCGAGATCGGCGGCGAGTTCGGCGCATAGAGCAACTGGGAGATCGGCAGTTCGAGGAACACGGCGCAGAAGGTCAGCAGCCAGGCCATGACGAGCGGGCGGGAGATCGCCGGTAACACCGCGCGCGCCCAGGCGCGGATCGGCCCCGCACCATGAGCGCGCGCGGAGTCGTGCATCGACGGCTGAAGTTGGGCGACCGGAGCAAAGAGCACCCTTGCGTTCGTGGGGAGGCTGGCCGCGATGTATGCGATGACGAGCAGCGTGGTTGTCTGATACAGGTTGATGCCTAGCTTCGACATGATCGGAAGGTTGTAGGCGAAGATGTAGCCGGCGCCGAAGACGACACTCGGGAGCGCAACGGCAGCGAGTAGGAGGAAGTCGAGCAGTTTCGTGGATTTGGTCCGGGTGGTCGCGAGCAGCCTCGCCGCCACGAGCCCTGCCGCCACCGTCACCGTGGCCGCGACGATGCCGTAGACAAGAGAGCGCTCGATCGGGCCGAACAGTTGCGAACTTCGGAACACAGCCTGGTAGTTGACGAAGGTGATCTTGAACGAGGAGCCATAGTCGCCGAGCAACGATCCGCTGATCGCACCCACCGCAGGGATCGCAAGTGCCAGGACGTAATACAGGCCGACACCCGAGACCGCCGCCATGGCCCCGCCTCGTGTGAGTCGCACCGGCGACAACGACCTCGAGCGGCCCGACAACACCGCGTACGACCTTCCGCGCAGGGCCCGCGCCTGCAGGGCAAGGGGAATCGCCACTGCGCCCACGAGCAGCCAGCCCATCGCGGCAGCGAGCGGGAAGTTGGCGGGGAAGTAGCCGATTGCCGCGTAGAGCTCATAGGTGACAAGCGGGAAGTGAGCGGTATACGCGAGCGTCGCCGCCACGCCGTAGTCGCTGACGGACTCCGCGAAGCCGATTGCCGCCGCCGACCAGATCGCCGGCGCCAGCATTCGGGCAACGATCCCAATCGCCGCGAGCCGCCCGGCGCCGTGAACGCGGGCCGCATCTTCGAACTCTTGGCCCAGACCGCCCAGCGCGGCAGAGATGGCGAGGAAGGCGAACGGCACACAGCGCAAGCCGAGCAGCAACACGACCCCGAACGGGCCGAGTATGAGGTGCGTCACCCAGGGAAGGTTCAGACCTGCTCGGTACATGACACCATCGGGCTCCACGAGGCGAGTCCAGCCCAGTGCCGGCAGCCACGACGGAAGCAACAAGACGAGCCACATGGCGCCCCGGATGAATCGTCGTCCCGGCATCGTGGTGCGGCAGGCGAGCCAGGCGATCGGGAATCCGACCGCGACACCGAAGGCCGCGGCGGCGACGCTCACCCACAGCGAGTTCACCAGCGCCGCGAGCGTGCTGGCAGTCAGCGCCTGCCGCAGATAAGAGAACGTGAACCACTGTGAACCCTGATCGAAGAGCCGAGGTGAGACCGCCAGGACGAGGAAGCAGGCGCACGGGGCCAGGATGAACGCCATGAGCGCGAGCCAGAAGAGCGGACGGCCCATCCGGCCAATCTGGGTCGCCATACGTGACACAGCGTCGAGCCTCACGCCCCGGGGACGTCCGATGCGCGGCGTCCCCGGGGCGGGAGCAATCGGGTCTAGGCGGAGATCAGTCTTCAAGACCTCTACCATCCGGCGATGGATCGGTCGACGCCGCGGCGTGCCGCGGCGTCACCTCGGCGCTGACCACCGCCTGCGCTACTGCACGATGTTTTGGTCGAACCACGTATTGATGGAGGGCTCGCGCGGGCCCCACAGGTACGGGTTGATCGTCTGAGTCTTCACACTGCCAAGAGACGGGAGCACAGTGAGCGCCTTCACGCCGGTGAGGACCGGGTAGTAGAGAGAGTCGCCCTGGGGATCCCCGGTCTTCATGACGTGCTGTCCCTTGTTCGCCAGCACGAACTCGATGAACCGCTTGGCTTCGTTCTGCTCTGTCACGGACACCTTCGGGTCGATTCCGATGCACGACGGCAGAAGCGTCACCGGATTGAGGTACTTGACGCGCAGTGCCTTATCCGAGAAGCGGGCGCCGATCCCTGCCGAGCTCTGGACGAGAGCGAGCTTGATCTGCCCGCTTGTCAGGGCCTGCAACGTGGGCCCGTTCGTGGGGTGGATGACGAGGCCGTTAGCCTTCAGCTTCGTGAAGTAGGCCTTGCCCTTGCCGATGCTCCCGAGATAGCTCATCATTCCCGCGATGAACGGGTACGTCGGCCCAGACTGCGACGGGTCGTTCATCCCGACGGCACCTTGCCATTTGCTGCTGAGGAGTTGCTTCCACGACGTGGGCGGGTCAGAGACCTTTGAAGAGTCGTAGACGAGCGCCGCCATGAGCGTCACGCCCGTCGGCACGTAACTCTTGTCGGAGGGGAGGTTGCGCCGTCCCAAGGAGTTCCATTTGACCTTCGGCTCCCATCCCTTCAAGAGGAGGCCCTGCTTATCGAGTTCGGCGAAGGCGGTGGCACCGTCGACCCAGAGCAGACCCCAATTCGGATTGTTCCTGGAGGCTTCTATCTGCGTCAGAAGCGGTCCGGTCGAGTTGTCGTCCAGCCTGACGGGGATGTGGGTCGCATTGGAGAACGCCGTCACCTCAGCGTGGTCGTAGCCCTGGGCCGAATACACCACGAGCGGGACCGTCGACGACTTCGGCTTCGCCGGCGAGCTCGCCGAAGCTGCGGCGCTACCGGTTGCCACGGCAAAGGCGGCAACTCCGAGGGCGGCGATGTAGCGCACCGCAGGTAGGCGACGCTGTCGGCCCGCGTGAATAGAACGACTTCGGTTCACAATTCCTCCCCGAGCTGGTTCGATGTAACGGTTGTCAGCAAGGGTAACTATCAGTGGTTAATCACCGATGATGGGAGGGAGTCGCCGAAGTGAACTTTGGGTGACATGATTTCGACGCGCAAGCTGTCGGCGATCAACCGGCCCCGTACGGGCTCGCTCCCTCGCCCTCTTCTGCGTAGACGCGGGCGGCATACTCCTCCAACGCGGTCTCACAGCGCTCAAGCGCCTCGAGAGCCTGCTGCAGCCCGCCGGTGCAGAAGAGTCGCTGAGCATCGAAGGGGGGTTCCAAATGATTCGTAGATTGACTGGACTGGCTGTGCTCTGCCTGGTCGTTGTCACCATCCTCGTGCTCTTGAAGATCGACCCCGGTGCTGGCTCAGGCGCGCTCAGCAGCCCATCTACAAAACGAGGCTGCAACCGGCCGCGGGTCCGGAACCTCTTCTCACCTATCGCCGCGGGGCTGATTCTTACTTTGGGTCGGGGGTGGCCGCCACGGTCTTGAACCCGCGAAAGTTGCCGTTCAGTACCTGCGCCGCCATTTTCACTAGCTCGGCCTCCGAGAAGGGCTTCTCGACCAGGGCCACGTTAGGCTCCAGCCTGCCCTGGGACGCGAGGGCAGGCCGCGCGTAACCGGACATGAAGAGCACTTCGATTTCAGGCTTGAGAAGCGCCATCTTCTCTGCGACTTCCTTGCCGAGCATTTGCGGCATCACGACGTCGGTGACGAGAAGGTGGATCTCGCCTTGATGGTCGCCGGCAATCTTCAAGGCTTCGGGCCCGTTTGCGGCGCTGATTACGCGGTAACCATTACGCGTCAAGATCCGCTTGGTCACCTCTCGCAAGGCTTCTTCGTCCTCGACGACGAGAACAGTCTCCCCCTTTGGTGTGCGTTCGTAGGGCACGGCTTCGTCTGCCTGCGGGACGGCTGTCTCGGTGGTGACCGGCAACGTGATGCTGAAGGTCGTACCCACATCAGGCTCGGAGTAGACGAGGATGTGGCCCTCGGCCTGGGCAAGGATCCCGTAGACAGTTGCCAGGCCGAGGCCGGTTCCGCCGCCATCTCCCTTGGTGGTGAAGAACGGCTCGAATACGTGTTCGGCAACCTCGGCGGTCATTCCCGTGCCTGAGTCACTGATCCGCAGACGAACGTTGCGGCCCAGCCGTGCATTTGAGCCACCAGCGATGGCATCGGCGTCGACGTTGAAGTTATCTGTGTCGATGGTCAGCGCACCGCCGCCCGGCATGGCGTCACGTGCGTTGAGCGCGAGATTGACGAGCACTTGTTCCAGCTGGCCGCGGTCGGCCAGGATCGGCCAGAGATCATCGGCGAGGGAGGTGACTAGCTCGACGTGCTCGCCGATGGTCCGTCGCAGCATCTCCTCCACCCCGGAGATGACCTGATTGAGGTCGAGAACTTCCGGCCGAATCACTTCTCGGCGCGCGAAGGCGAGCAGCTGCCGGGTGAGGTTCGCCGCCCGCTGGGCCGCCTGGGTGATCTGCTCGTTATCGCTGATCGCCGACTCGACGCGTTTGGGCCAGTCGGATTCGGTCGCAGCGACGAGTTCCTCGGAGACGAACGATGCATAGTTGAGGATCACGGCGAGGAGATTGTTGAAGTCGTGGGCGACCCCGCCGGCGAGCTCTCCCAGGCTCTCTAGCCGCTGAGCTTGCTGCTCCCTCTGCTGTTGAACGTCGACTTGTTCCTGAGCGTCCGGGCTGTCGCGGCCCTCGGTGTCGCCCACCGATACAAACGACGAGCCGTTTCCTTTCGGCCGCGGCATAACATTTCGGGGGAGCTCGTCGTGGGGACTGACGTCGCTGCGGCGGAACATAGCCTGTCTCTTAACCCGCCTTTTTGGCGCGCTGGCCAACGCCGACCGGGGTCTAGAGGAGACTCGGCCGGGGAAGGCGTGCACCTCGACCAACCTCATGCTACCGCGACCCAGAGTGTGCTCTCACCGACCGGCCGAGGCAGGCGTTGGTGGCAGCTATTGATCTTCGGACCGAGTCGAGGATCTCCTCATCCCATGTCCGAGACCTGTCTATCGCACGCATAATCGCGATGTTGACCAGGCACCTCGTTACTACCGTCATCACGGCAGCCGCTTTGGCCCGTTTCGGCACCAATAAACTCGGAATATGGTCGTGTGCGCCACGCCCATCTAGAGTATCGTTGCGCTAGAATGGAACCGTACTGAACCCCCGCGGCACTCTCAAGAGTGACGGCGATCCCATCGTGCAGGTGCGCTCCTCTTCGAGTGGGACTTCAGCCTGTCGCCGCCGCGAACAGGTCAACGGCAGAAGGGCGAGATTGGGGTGTGAACGATGAGCACTGACGCCCGTGTGTCCGAACTATTTGCCACGTCTTCGACTGGAATGGTCGGGATCGCGTGCGAGAAACGTCGACTCGGGCCCGACCGCCAGTAAGTCAGGAAGCTCTCGCCGACCTCGCTGGC
>Ga0182015_10004032_pt1 | contig 16058 bp, 16 predicted proteins | sample 712P3MmetaG_FD_120478 | JGI IMG/M metagenome (GOLD analysis project Ga0182015, IMG submission 120478) | Permafrost microbial communities from Stordalen Mire, Sweden - 712P3M metaG | ecosystem: Environmental > Terrestrial > Soil > Wetlands > Permafrost | place: Sweden: Stordalen | collected... | reverse complement strand
ATCCGATGTCCTGCGCAGCTACGAGCTCGGGGCGAACTGCTTTATCACCAAACCGGTCCGGCTCGCTGAGTTCCTCGAGGTCATTCAAGCGATCCAGGGATTCTGGCTGACCATCGTGCGCCTGCCACCGAAATAAGCAGGACGTTCCGGGGACTGTCCCAGTCAGAGCGAACACCGGCAGTGCCCAAGCATAGAGAGCACTGGCGCGGTCACCACGACGAACGAGACCGCTGGGGGCGGCCAAATATACCCGGGAGGGCAATGGTCTTTGCCAGAGCCTTCACCGCGCCGGGTGCCGTTGTCGATCTGTCACCCGCAGAAGATCCATGGCTTTAGCGACGATGGGGATGCGGGCCAAGCAAATCACTTCACACAAGTTGAGGTACATCGACAATGCGCAGGAGCTCTTCGACAAGACGAGCGAAGCCCGCGCCCTTGTCGAGGCATGCCGAGGCCCCCAGGCGACGGAGAGATCGGGCCAGATTGGTTTCCAAGAACCCGGAAAATATCACAACCTTGGACAGCGGCGACGCGGACACGATATTGGCGAGCGACTTGATCCCGTCGCCTCCTGGCATCGACAAGTCCAGGACTACCAGGTCAGGACGTAGCGTCACCGTCAATGCGGTTCCGCTGGGACCATCGGAGGCTTCGCCGACAACGGCGAACCGGAGAGATTCGTCAAGCCAGATCCCGAGGAGCTCTCGTTCAGCCGCAGTATCGTCGATCAGCACGACGCGCCACGGTGGCACGCCGACGCGGCCGGGACCTTCGCCTTCAGCGAGGAGCTCGTCCACCGGCCCCACCAGTTGTTTCATCGTCCTTGCACACCTCGCGATATCGGCAGACCGGGGACCAACTGAAGCCGCCAACCCCGCAGGCTTCTGCGCCGGCGCCTTCGGTCTGACCATGTCACGCTCGGCATCGGTCACGCCCTGGCGGCATCGGAGGCCGAGGATGGGTCGGCGAACTGTTCGGACTAACAACCCGATCCCGCTCAGCACCGCGCACAACCTCGGGTTGGGCACCGTGGCGGACGAGCCGGCGTGGCCCGCAGGCAGACAACGAGCAAAACACGCCAGCATGGCAGACGCCGAGCTTGAGCGAAGGTATCAGCTGGCTACAACGTCAGGTCGACCAGCCCGAGAGAAAAGACTGGGGGCGGAAGGCCCATCTCCCGGTCCCGACGGTGAGGTCCGCGAGGACCGTGACCACCACCATCATCACCACCACACCACGGCCTTACCAGCCGGTCATAAGAGGATCGCCTTCGATAGCAGCTACGCCCCTGAGGCCGGGGGGGCCGCCAGTACGACGCCCGGCCCGCCCGGCGTCTCACCGTGCTCGTAGACCTCCGAGGCGGGGCCGACTAAGGGGGGGGATGCTGAGTCCCCGTGGGTTCAAAACCCACTCCCTCCGCGCTATATCCAATCCCTCCGCCAGGGCGAGGTCACGCTGCGTCGGCCCCGACCGTGGAGTCGCGGACCACCAGTTCCGGCGTGAAGGTGACGTGCTCGTGGCGGTGCGACCCCCCGGATGATTCCTCGAGGAGCAACTGAGCTCCTCGGTACCCGAGCTCGTACGAAGGCTGTCTCACCGAGGTGAGCGGGACAAACGCCAAAGCAGCAAAGGGTACGTCGTCATAGCCGATGACGGCGACGTCATCGGGGAGACGTCGGCCACTCTTCAGGATCGCGTGCTCGACGCCCAACGCGAAGAGGTCGTTGGCGCAGAAGATCGCCGTTGGTGGCTTGCGTTGTTGGAGCAGTCTGTTCGCAGCCTCTTCGCCGTCGGCGATCGCCGCCGTGATGGCTGGCGTGACACTGCCCATTTCGATGTCGTTGGCCACTGCGAGCGATAGCCCGGCACCTTCGAGCCCCGTCACAAAACCGTTCCGCCGGTCCCTGAACTGGGTGATCCCCAGCGGGCCGTTGATCAGTGCTATCCGCGTGTGGCCTAGCTCGGTCAGGTGCCGTGCCGCCAGTTGGCCGCCTTCGACGTCGTCGACAGCGACGCTGCAGTGGTCCCGCCGTGAGCTGCGCCGGTCGAGGAGCACGATCGGGGTCCCCCGAGCTCGGACCTTGTCGTGGAGGTTGGACGCGCGGCGACCGGTCGGGGTCATCAGCACTCCTGTCACCCGCTGTTCTTCGAGAAGGCGGAGCTGCCGGTCCTCACGGGTACGACCGCCACCCGAGCTGCACAGGATCACGAGATGGTCGACCATGCTGGCAACCGCGTCGACGCCCCGGGCGACATCGGTGAAGAACGGGTTGTCGATGTCCAGGACCACCAGGCCGATGGCGGAGCTCCGGGCTCCCCTTAGCTGGCGCGCCGGCGAGTTGCGGATATAGCCAATCTCATCGATCGCCCTCAGGATTTGCTGACGCGTCTCGGTAGCAACAATTTCCGGTCGGTTGAGAGCATTCGAGACGGTCCCGACTGAAACTCCAGCCCGTTCGGCCACGTCCCGGATAGTGATGCTCCTCATCACAAGGACACTAGCGGCGGCGTCGAGGGGGGGGCCGCAGCAACGAGGGAATGGTCTTCCCTTCGAAGTAAACCGGCATTATGGCGAAGGGCACTCAGGAAATCCGTCCGGCTTCTGGCGTCCCCAAAGCCGAGAGCTCCTCCCAGAGGCCATCAGGGATTTCCCGGGAAATAAGGTCAACGAGCTCGTCAACGTGCGCGGGACTTGCCGTGCCCACCACGGTCGAGCCGACGCGCGGGTCGCGGGTCGACATCCTGAGCGCCACCGCGCGCAGCGGGACCCCGTAGCGCTCGCACAGCCTTTCGATTTCCCGGACCAAGTTGAGCAGTTCGGGGCTCGCTTGGCTGTAGGCGTACTTGTCACTATGCCCGGTCCCTTTGGCCAGGATCCCTCCGCCATATACGGCAGCGTTCACCACGCCGAGGCCCGCCTCCGCCGCTTCGGTGATGAGCTGGTCGGCCGTGCGGTCGACAAGAGTGAAACGGTTGTGCGTGAGCAAAACGTCAAACACACCGGTACGCACGAAACGGGTCATGAGGTCGACGGGGCCTCCCGCCACTCCGATGTACTGCGCCGCCCCGGAACGCCGTAGTTCGACCAGAGCTTCGACGGGCCCCCCGGGGGCCATCGCCTCCTCGAACCTGATGACTTCGGGGTCGTGGAGGTAGAGCAGCTGGAACTGGCTCACCCCGAGGCGTTGAAGGCTCTCCTCAGCGGACCGCCGCGCCCGGTCACCGCTATAGTCCCCGGTCCGCGGGTCCGGGTCGACCTTGGTGGCAAGTACAAAGCTTGGCGGCAGACCACCGCGCTCGGCGATGACCGCGCCGATACGGCGCTCGCTGTCACCATTGCTGTAGCCGTTGGAGGTGTCGAGGAAGTTGACCTGGCTGTCGAACACATGTCGCACAGTTTGCAGGCCGCGCTCGTAGTCGACCTCCTCGCCGAATACCTGGGGCAGGCTGCCCAATGGCGACCCGCCGACGCACACGGAGGTCACCATGAGGGACGTGCGCCCCAAACTGCGCAGGGGCAGGAGCGCACGATCTTCGCCTTTCGCGGGCTGGCTCGGGCTCAAGTTGCTGCTCATTGTTCCACCTTTCTTGCGTAATCACTCGAAACTATCCCCACCGCGGAGCCGGTCGAGAAAGACCGCAGCAAGCAGGAGCACCCCGATGACCACGTCCGTATAGTAAGTATTAATGCCCTTGAGGTCTATGATCTCGGTGACCCCGGCGATTACCAGCAGGCCCATGGCGCCGCCAAGCGGGTTGCCAACTCCACCGCGAATAATGCTGTAGCCGCCGATCATCAGCGCGGCATACACCTGGAAGGTGATGTCTGTGCCGAGCGTGTTCGATGCTCCTCCTTGTTGGCCGATGTAAATGATCCCGGCGACGCTAGCGCCGAGGCTGCTGAGGACCAATGCGCCAACTCTTATCCGCTTTACGCGTATGCCGGCCCGTCCCGCGGCTACTTCGTCTCCCCCAACGGCCCGTACGTGACGCCCGAGACGCGAGAAGGTGACAACATAGTAGGCAGCGCCTACCGCCACCAAGACCAGCAGAAATATCAGCGGCAATGGACCGAGCTGGCGGTTTGAGAAGCTATAGAGCCCAGGCAGCAGGCTGGTGATCAAACCGTCTTGGCCGGTGATGACGTACTGGAGGCCGAGGAGACCGGTGAGCATGCCCAACGTCGCCGCGAGCGGGTTAGCCCCGAAACCGACGATCGAAACGGAGTTGACTAGGCCGATAGCCAGTCCCACTAGTACCACGATGCCAGCCGCCGGCCACCCGCCCCAGTGATGGACCGTCAAGTACGCAAAAACAGCGGCGCACACACCGGCGCACGAACCAATGCTCAAGTCCACCACTCCGGCCAGCAACGCGAAGCCTGAGCAGGTCCCGACGAGCAGCGGCACCGTGACAGCAGCACCGATAATGGTGAGGTTGGCCGTCGTGTAGAACTCGGTCCCGACCCAGAAAAGTGCGACCAGCAGGACAGCGACGAGAGTTATGGCAATGCTGCCAGTCGCCCCACTGAAAGCGCCCCTAAGCAAAGTGCGCCACTCGGTACGATCTGCGAGGGGCGCCTCCTCCGACGCCTCAGGCCCAGAGGTTGGGGCGATCAACGCTTTACCCTCATCTGGCGGAAGCCGTCGATCGAAACGGCCACGACGAGGACCACTCCGGGAGGCACGTTCTGCCAAAGCTCGCCCACGCCGAAAAAGGCCAGGGAAGTAGGCACCGTTGCAAGCAGGCCGACGCTCAAGAGGATGAGCCACAAGTTGCCGCTCCCACCTTGTAGCCGTATGCCGGCAAGGATCGTCGCGGCGACGCAGGGCAGCAGGTAATACGTGGTCTCGCTCGAGACGAAGTTGAGCGTGGACGCCGTGAACAGGAGCGCGGCGAACCCGCACACGGCGCCCGATGCCAGAAATACGCCGAAGCGCGTTTTGCGCAACGAGATGCCCCTTACCCTGGCCGCCTGCGGGTTACCGCCGACGGCAATCGTCCGTCTGCCGACGCGGCTGTGTGAGAGGTAGTAGCCGGCTATTACAACGAAGATCGCCATCGCCCAGAAAACGTTCGGTAGCCCGAGGACCTCCGATTGCCCCCAGGTGGCGAGGCCAGATTTGAGTGGTGTCTGACCACTCTGAAGGTAAACGTTCACGATTGCAGCGCCGGCAAAGTTCGTGCCGAGGGTCACAATTATGGGGTTCAGTTTGCCGAAGACAATGATCAAAGCATTGAGGCACCCCCACCCGGCACCCGTGAGCAGCCCGGCCGCGATGACGAAGACAATGTTCACCCCGTGCCCGAGCAACGTCACGATGACCCATGCGGGAAGGATAAGGCCGGTAGGGATGCTGAGGTCCAGGATCCCGCCGCTTATGGTCACGAGCGACTGGGCGACCGTAACTACCCCGAGCACGGCCATCGTGAAGGTGACCGACAACAGTGTCTGGCGCGACAGGAAATCGGCGCGGTAGATGGTGGACGCGGCAATGAGGGCCAGCCACGTACCCAGGAGGACCGCGGCCGTCCCGAGCGACTCTCGACGGGCGCCCCGAAGGCTCTCTTGGTACATGCGAAAAGCCCCCCCCGGCCGACGTGACCTGCTGCCAACCGGAGGGGGGCTCCCTTGGGCGAACTCCTCCAAGGCTTGTTCGCTCATCGACGAGTAGCGAATTACATCTTCGGGCAGAACAGGGCGTCAGGGGTTGTCCCAGCGCTCACCGTTGCCAGCTTGGCCAGCCTCGCACTGTAGCCCGGGATGTTCTTGGCTTGGGCTGTGCTGGCCGAGCAGGGTGCGATCAGTACGGCCGGGTTGTTATGGGTGTAGTCCGCCACGGCGGGCGCGTGACCGGCGGCGATCTCCTTCAGGAGGGGGACGGCGTATTCGGCGTAGCCCTCGAGGAAGTAGAAGACGCTCCCGAGGAGGTGCGGGTCAACGTTGGAGCCGGTGTCGAGGTCGCCCGACTGGCCCCACCCGATCATGTCCTTTGCGCGGCCAAGCTGCTCGGCGGCTTCCAAGACCCCAACCACCCCGTCGTCGTTGATGCCCACGACGGCGATCTTTACCCAGCTGGGGTGCGCGGCCAACAATGCACGTCCAGCGGTAGCGGACGCGCTGACTTCCCCATCTCCGTCGAACTCGGTGGTCTTGCTGTTAGGGATGTTCGGGCAGACCTTTTGGATGCCTTTTATCATCCCACCTGTGCGTTCGGTGTCGATGACGCCGACCACCGGTAGACCGGACGCTATGACTTCGTCCAGGTTGCAGTCCCACTTGGACTTGATGATCGCACCCAGTGCCTCGCCACCTTGGATGCCTGCCAAGGAGTTGTTGATCCCAACGAAATACCAACCCTTTTGGGCGATATCGAAGGTAATGACGGGTATCTTGGCCGCCGCCAACTTCGCAGCGATGACTGGATCCGTGGATTCCGGCGAGGGCCCCTCGATGACGGCGTTGCATTTGTCCAGCACGAAGATCTCAGCGTTGCTAAGTGACGTCGAGGGGGAATGCTGGTTGCTGAGGACGACTGACGCCCAGCCCTCCTGGTGGGCGATGTCCTGGAGCACGGTGCCTTGCCCTGTCTGCCATGGTGTTCCGGGGGTGCCTGCGGTGCCCATGCAGACCTTGAAAGTGCTCGTCGCCGCGCTCGCAGCGGTATCGGTCGTGCCGACGACCATGGCGAGCGATGTTAGCGTGAGCAAGCTCCCTGTGATCACTCCGGCCAGCTTCCTCACTGTGTGAGTCTCCCCTACTATTTTCATGTTCTGATTATTCTCCTTATTTTTTGGGTGACAAATATGTTCGGGGCCCCGTCGGGTTGCAAAATGTTGCTACCCATTCATCAGTTATCAATCGCCTCCTCTGGAGCGTCTGGCGGTATAGCCCCGGTAATTAGCCCGACGACCTCTTGAACAGAGGTCTCCTTTATCGCTCGCGAGGCGATGGTCCGCCCGAGGCGCATCACCACCACCCGGTCCGCTATCTCCACCAGGTGCTGCATGTTGTGGGTCACCAGGATCACGCTTACGCCGTGGCTCCTGAGCCGCGACACCAATTGGAGTACTTGCTGGGACTCTCGGACTCCTAGAGCGGCGGTGGGTTCGTCCAAGATGACGGTCCGGCGGCCCCACAACACGGCCCGGGCAATAGCCAGGCACTGCCTCTGGCCCCCCGACATCTGTTTCACGCTCTCATTGACCGAGGGGATCTTGACGCCCAAGGAGGTCAGGACCTGGCGTGCCCCTTCTCGCATTGAGCGGTCGCTCACCAGGTTTAGGGCGCGGTACAGACGGTTCCGGGCGAGCAGCTCCCGGCCCAGGTAGACATTTTGAGCGGCGCTCATTGTGTCGACTAGAGCCAGATCTTGGTAGACCGTCTCGATGCCCGCGTTCAGTGCCTCCTGGGGGCTCCTAAACGTCAAATCGGTGCCATCGAGGACGATGCGCCCTGCGTCGGGTGCCAGTACGCCCGAAAGGACCTTGACCAGCGTCGACTTGCCAGCCCCATTGTCGCCTACAAGACCGACGACTTCCCTCTCGCGCACTCGGAGCGACGCGTCGGAAAGGGCCACGACGGCACCGAAGTTGCGCCCTATATGTTCGGCAGCCAATAGGCGCTCTTTCACTGGCACGGCGTTCCCGGGTGGCTCCGGTTGGCTTGTCCTCAGTTCAGACATGCTCGACCCATGGCGCCGTGCCGCGCCACAGGCGCGGGCCTCTGCTCGTGGACCGGGCTACGGGACCGGTTGGCGACGGCAACTGCGACAAGCCGGCCCGATACCTGGCGAAAAGCCTGGCTCACCCGGGCTCTTTCACCAACGGAGGCCCATCATCAGAGCGGCACTAGGTAATGCCGCTACTCTTTCTGGGAACTTTTGCCTGCGTGAACTTGCGACTTTCATCGGATCCCCTCACATCCAATGCGGACCGGGAACGCGGCATGCCGGCCCCGGATAATCAAGCAGGCTGCATCGTCGGCCTGTCGAGGTTGGCCGATCGCCGCCTCCGTGCAGGACCGACCGGTTCGCCGAACGACCGACGCCGGCTCGTGCTTTCTACATGGACCGGCGAACGCGTTTACGCCCGAGGCTTCACGACCATTTGGCTGTTGATCTTCGGCGGCGTTCAGTTATGACGTTTCAAGCTATGTGGATCGCGAAAGTAGCACTAGGGCGGGCGAATGTCAACGCTCCCCGAGCGAGATGCTGCTAAGAAGACTCGACGCGGAACCTCATTGGCCTTGCGGGGTGGGGTGGGTTGTGGCACAGTCGGAGCGGCATCACGCCAAATAAGGGCTACCGGGGCGGGCCGAGTAAGCAACCGAGTGGGCCCTCTGAGATCGGAGGTCGAGGAGATGTCAACCGAACCCGATGGGAATGGCCAAGCCCGGTTGGCGTACGGTGCCATCGGGGTTAGTGACATCGATCAGTCGTTGTGGTTTTATTGCGACGTACTTGGTTTTAACCTGGTGGGGAGCTCCCCTTTGGAGGACGGGCGTAGTGGGCGCCGGGCTCGTGCGTTCCACCTGACTTGCGCCGGTGGCGGTATAGACCTCTTAACGCTCGGGGACCACCGAGCGGCCAGCAGTTGGCTGTGGGACGACCGACAGGTTGGCGTGCGCCACCTCGGGATCAAAGTGGCCAGTGTCGATGAGTGGGCGCAACGCCTTCACTCCGTTGGTACTCCGTTCCGTATAGAACCTGTCGATGCCGTGGGGAACGTGCGATTGGCTTTTTTCGAGGACCCCGACGGCGCCAACCTCGAGATCGTGCAAGGCCACCTCGAGTACAGCAAGGTCTGTGATAGCTCCCTAGTCGCTCAAGAGCGCGAAGCCGGGCTGCCGGCCTCAACGACGGTGCGCTTCGACCACGTTGCCGTCTCCACGACCAACCTTGATGCGACTCTGGCTTTTTACGAGCGGTCCTTCGGTTTCCAATCGATCGGACAGCTGTACTACGACGACGACCCGAGGGGTTTGACGATTACGATGCTGAGCGCGGGCCCGGCGAAACTTGAGGTTTTTACCTTCACCACGCCGACGACGACTTGCCCTTGGGAACCCGACGCGAACTTCGCAGGCTTGCGCCATGTAGGTATTGGGACAGGCGACCTCGCCACCACCACCCACCAGGCGATGACCGCCGGCGCCACAGTGGCCGCTGAGACCGGGTCACGGGCTCGGACGATGCTGGTCGACCCGGACGGCATACCTCTTGAGGTGGTGACCTCAGCTTAAGCCGGGCGCGTGCCCGGGCCAGTAAGCGCCTGGGCCAGCACCGCGTCCATGATCTCCATGATCCATAGGGTCTCATCGAGCGGCATCACGGGGCTCTCCGATAGCCCGGCCCTGACGCAGCGTTCGACCTCGTCGGCTTCGAAGTGCAGGCCAGTGCCGTCGTAATGGGGTTCAAAGCGGTTCGCGCTCCCATCCTGACCGATGATGGTGAGCGACGAAGGGGCGTAGAAGGGGCGGTCGATCTCAATACGTGCCTCCGTGCCAACGATCGAGGCCCGGGTCGGGGTGTGGGCAGAGGAGTTGCACGTGAGGACAGCATGAGCACCCGAGCTGAACCCTAAGAGGATCGAAGTTTGGCCGTCGACACCCGTGAAGGCCCGGGTGACCAACCCTCTCACCTGCTCCGGCCTGCCCAATACCATCGACGCTAGCGACACCGGGTAAACCCCACAATCGAGGAGAACACCACCACCGAGCTCGGGGGCAAAGAACCGTGATTTAGGGTCTTTCGGGAAACGGTAACCCAGGTCAGCGATTACGGTCACGATCTCGCCAAGCGCACCGACGTTAACCAACCGAGAGACTTCAACGATGTGAGGCAGGAAACGCGTGCACATGGCCTCCATCAGGAACAGGCCCTTAGCCCGAGCGGTTTGGACCAGCTCTCGTGCTTCGTCGGCGTTCATTGTGAACGGCTTCTCCACGAGCACCCCCTTACCGGCATCTAGGGCCAGCATGGCGTTTTGGTGGTGCCAAGGGTGAGGTGTCGCGACGTAGACGACTTCAACGTCCGGGTCCGCTACTAGCGCCTCATAGGAGCCATAGCACCTCGGGACGTCGTACTTCTCTCCGAACCCATCGGCTGCGTCCTGGCTGCGTGAGCCAATGGCGACGACTCGGCCAGAATTGGTCATGGACATATCCTCAGCGAAAACGCCGGAGATGTGACCCGCGCCGATCAGTCCCCACCGCAACGGTTCTTTGCCTATCTCTCGCCCTCCTTGTCCCGGAGCCTTACTCTATCCTCACCACCCGCGGCACAGCGCCCGGCCCGCCCGGTGTCTCACCGTGTTCGTAAACCTCCGACGCGGGGCCGACTATGAGCGGGTCGGGGGGACCGGCAATGGCCGTGTCCCGGTTCGGGTAGTCGAACATCCCCAGCACGTAGCGCATCGCCCCGATGCGCGCCCGTTTTTTGTCGTTGCTCTTGATCACCATCCACGGTGCCCATGGCGTATCCGTGAGAGAGAACATGGCTTCTTTGGCAGCGGTGTAGTCGTCCCACCGGTCAAGAGATGCCACGTCCGTGGCAGACAGCTTCCATTGCCGGACGGGGTCGATACGCCGGATCAGGAACCGGGTGCGCTGCTCTGAGCGTGAAACGGAAAACCACAATTTGATAAGCGAAATGCCGGAGTCGGTGAGGAGCCGCTCGAAGTCGGGAGCCTGGTGCACGAACAGCTCGTACTCGGCATCGGTACAAAAGCCCATTACCCTCTCCACGCCCGCGCGGTTGTACCACGACCGGTCGAAGAGGACGATCTCGCCTGCAGACGGGAGGTGGCCCACGTACCGCTGGAAATACCACTCGCCCTGCTCGCGTTCGCTCGGCTTTTCGAGCGCCACTACGGTCGACCCGCGGGGGTTCAGGTGCTCCGTGAAGCGCTTGATGGTCCCACCCTTGCCGGCGGCGTCCCTTCCCTCGAACAGGATGACGATACGCGTCCCTGAATCCTTCACCCAGTTCTGTAGTTTCAGCAGCTCGATCTGGAGGAGGCGCTTTTCGACCTCGTAGGCAGGCCGGGGGAGGCGCTGGTCGTAGGGGTAACCCTCGCGCCATGTGTCCACCATGCGCCCGTCCGCCCAACGCAGGACTGGTTCATCGTCGTCATCGGTCTCGTCGAGCGTCAGCTCGTGGAGATGCCGAGAAAGGTCGACGTTCAGGTCTAGCGGGACCGACCGCCCGTGGGCGCCACTCACCTCCTAACCATAGCGAGGACGTTCCTGAGGAGATCCTCTCAAGCCGGTTCGTCGGCAGATCCCGCGCCCGCGGTACGAGCCAACCAAAGCTTTAGGCCCTCGGCGTTGCTGTGCAAGCCGTTCAGGGTCTCCATGCGGCGGCGCTGGTCGGGCTCGATCGCGTCGAGCTCGGCGCCAAAGCGTTCTCGGAGGGCATCTTCAACATCTTGTCCGGACCGCCAGGCCGACTCGGCGACGCCCGCCCATTCACGCAGGACATCGCCGGCATCTTCCAAGGCCTCGACCGCATCGCCTGGCAGCAAACCATAGTGAGCGAGGGCGAGGGTGCTGGGGCGACGGGCGGCAAAACGTCCCAAGCTGTCGAGGGCCTGGTCGAGGTCGAAGTCGGCGGGCGGGGTCGCCGGGCGCAGGACCCCGGCGTCGGGCAACCGGACGCCCACGGCATCGCCGACGAAAAGGGCCCCGGTAGCGCTGTCATGGAGGGCCAGGTGGTGCTTGGCGTGCCCCGGTGAGTGGACCGTCGTCAGATAGCGACCGCCGCCGATATTGATTTCTTCGCCATCGTCCAAAGCTCTCACGCGGGCGGGGTCGGTCGGCTCCAGCCTGCCGTACAGCGAATCGAGCGCGCTGCCGTAGACGGTCGCAGCCGACGCAACCAGGCGAGTGGGGTCAGCGAGGTGCCGGGCACCTCTTGGGTGGACCAGGACGGTCGCCTTGGGGAACGCTCTTGCGATGTCGCCAACACCGCCCGCGTGGTCCAAGTGGATGTGAGTAACCACGATCGCGGCAAGGTCGAAAGGGCCTACGCCGTGGTCTGCGAGGGCTTTCAGCACGACGGGTACGGAGCTTTGGCTACCAGTTTCGACCAGGACAGGCGAGGGCCCTTCAACGAGATAGCCCGCGGTTACCCGGTCCCAACCACCAAGGAGGGTATCGATCTCCAGCAAACCGGGCATCACATAGCTGCTCATCCCGGAACGATATCGCCCGCCGCAACGTTGCACTTCCAAGGAGCCCGGGCCGTGATGCCCTCCCTGGGGAGGTCGGGGGGTTGTTACCTAGGATCAAAAACGTAAGAGTGCGCCCGGTTGAGACCGTCCATAGCGAAGTCTCGGCATTGGTGGGCCGCGTTACGACCCGGGTGGGTGGCCCGGCGCGCCTGCGTGTCGTCCTCCTGCTCGCCGGAGTGCTCAGCCTGCAAAGTGCCGACATTGGAACGATCGGGGCCCTGGCCGCCCAGCTGGAAAAAGCGCTCCGGGCGGATAACACCGAACTTGGCTTGCTCACCACGGCCGCTTCCCTCGTCGGGGCGGTCGCGGCTCTCCCTGTTGGTGTCCTGGCGGACCGGTCCAACCGCGTAAGGCTGCTCGTCTGGGCAACCGCTGCCTGGTCGGTGGGCATGGCCGCTTCGGGCTTCGCCGACAGCTACCTGATGCTCTTGCTGACGCGGCTGGCGCTCGGTGCTGTCATCGGGGTCTCAGGGCCCGTGGTGGCGTCGCTGACGGGGGACCTCTTCCCGGCCAAAGAACGGGCCCGCATCTACGGCATGGTGCTTACGGGTGAACTGCTCGGCTCGGGGCTTGGGCTTGTCGTATCGGCCGAGCTCGGGGCGGCCGTTGGCTGGCGCGCCCCATTTTTCGTGCTGGCTGTCCCGAGCCTTGTTCTGGCGGTCCTGTTGCACCGGCTGCTGCCGGAACCAGCCCGTGGAGGCCAAAGCTGGCTCTACCCCGGGGCGGATGAAATCAAGACCGCCGGCACGATAGCTGCGGAGGCGAGCTCGACCCCGGTCTCCCCCGCGAGCGGGACCGGCCCGGACCTCGGGGTCACGCCGCCTTTGGGGACCTCAGAGGTGCGTCGCCACGCCCGGGAGCGAAACGACGTCGAACCAAATCAAGAGTTAGTGCTTCGCGAGGATCCCGCCCAGTTATCGCCTTGGGCGGCTGGACGTTATGTGCTGCGGATCCGGAGCAACCTGGTGCTAATTGCCGCCTCTGTGCTCGGTAATTTCTTCCTGGCGGGGATCCAGGCATTTGCCCTCCTTTACGTCGAGGCTCATTTCGGCGTCAGCCAGGCGCTGGGGACAGTTGTCCTCGTCTTGATCGGAGTTGGCGCAATCGTGGGGACCCTGCTCGGGGGCCGCGTGGCCGACCGCCTCGTCGGCAGGAAGATAGCCGACGGCCGCGTGCTACTCGCCGGCTTCACGTTCATCGGAGCCGCAGTGGTTTTCCTCCCTGGCCTGGCGGTCGACAGCCTGCTCGTGGCAGTCCCATTTTTCCTTATCGCAGTTGCCTTTGTTTCTTCACCGAGCGCACCGCTCGCCGCTGCTCGGCTCGACGTCGTCCCATCAGGCCTGTGGGGCCGCGCCGAGGCGGTGCGCACTTTTGCTCGCAGCTTGCTCCAGGGTTTCGCGCCTTTGCTGTTCGGCTACGTCTCGTCATTGTTGGGGGGGCCCCACGCAAACCTTGGTGCCGGGCTGAACATCGTCCCCCACCAAGTACAGGCCGCCGCTGGGAGAGGCCTCGGGTACACCTTCATGATCATGCTCGTCCCGCTGCTGGCCGCCGGCGCACTCCTGTTGTTCAGCCGCCGGACTTACCTTGTAGACGTGCTCACAGCCGACGTTTCGGAGCGGAACGTAGCGCGACTGGCTACAAACAACACTCTCGCAGGACCTGCGCCCGAAAGTTAGCGGCCTCGGTTCACACCTTTGGCATCACATGTCCCGCCACCAGATCGAGCTGGTCCATGTCTTGTAGGTCGTTCAACTGGAGGTAGAACCGAGACACACCCATCGCTTCGTAGACCTTGAGCCGCTCGATAACCTCGCCAACGGTCCCGACAAGCCCGGCACCGGCGCGGAGCTCAGCGAAGTCAGCCCCGTTCACCTCGCCACGCCGGCGGGCTTCGGCGTCGTCCTTCCCGACCCCGAGCGCTGCAGCGATGGAATAGACCAGGGAGGAGGGGTCGCGCCCGGCCTCGCGGCACGCGGCACGTACCCGTTCGATCTGGTCTCGTGCTTTTTCAACCGATGCGAACGGGACATTGAACTCGTCGGCATAGGCCGCAGCCAGCTCGGGGGTTCGTCTTGGCCCGGTGCCGCCGATGATGACCGGCGGGCGCGGGCGCTGAGCCGGGCGAGGAAGCGCGGGGCAGGACTCCAGCTGGTAATACCGGCCCTTGTAAGTAAACCGCTCGCCCTCGGCGGTGGCCCAAAGCCCGGTGATGATGGCCAACTGCTCCTCGAAACGGTCGAAGCGCTCCTCGACGCCGGGGAACGGGATGCCGTACGCATCGTGCTCGGCTTGGAACCAACCCGCACCGATACCGAGCTCGACACGCCCTCCACTCATGACGTCCACCTCGGCCACCTGCACGGCAAGCATCCCCGGCAGACGGAACGTCGCCGACGTCATCAGCGTGCCGAGGCGGATACGGCTCGTCTCACGAGCCAGGCCGGCGAGGGTGACCCAGGAGTCCGTAGGGCCTGGGCCCGGGTCCCCGCCGCCCATCCGCAGCAAGTGGTCGGAGCGGATGAAGGCTGCAAAACCGAGCTTCTCCGCGTGCTTGGCGACCCGTAACTGGTCGTCGTAGCTTGCACCTTGCTGTGGTTCGACCATGACACGAAGTTCCATCCGAGCATTCTGCCCGCTACCGCCTACTATCGCCGCAATGAACCGAGCAAGATAGAGGTGGTCCCTAGCAGTTTCATCGCGTACTTCGCGGCGGTAACCGGCGCCGCCGGAGCTCTCATCGGCCTGTTGTTCGTGTCGGTCACCTTGCGCCCCGATGCCGTGTTCGGCGAGGGCGCACCAGATCGAGGTAAAACCCTAGCGGCAGCTGCGTTCACCGGTTTGGTCAACACGTTCTTCTTGTCAATGAGCGCGCTCGTCCCGAGCGTCAACCTCGGCATCCCCGCGGTAATCCTCGCCGTCACCAGCCTGACGAGCACCGTGCGCCTTCACGGCAGGCTTTCCCGTTCCCGAAACCAGTTGGCGTACCTTTTTTTGAGCACGGGCGCGTTCACTTTTCAATTTGTCGAAGGCATCTACCTGATCGTCCAGCCCAGCGGAAATAGCGGGGTCGAAAACCTCTCCTACGTGATGATCGGCTCTATGGCCATTGCACTCAACAGAGCGTGGAAGTTGCTCCAGGGCGAGCAGTTGGAGGATCCGAAGAAGGCGCCTGCTGCGCCCGCTGAATGACTGCGGCACGTGGTACCCCAAACCGTCACCGCCGAAAGGAACTGTGACGGTTCGCGGCAACCACGTCCGCCTGGCCTCATCCACGTGTCAGTCGGTCGACCTGTATGAAGGGACGGTATGACAACGAGGGTGACAACTGGGCTGGCGACATCGCTGGACGGGTTCATCGCCGGAGCCGATGATGGCCCGATGCAGCCATTGGGAGTGGGTGGCGAGCGGGTCTTCGACTGGTTCAGGGACGGCAACACCCCTAGCCGCTTCTACGAGTGGATGAGGATGTCCGCGCTGTCGGCAGAGTTCTTCGACAACCACGCCGCCCGTGTGGGAGCTGTGATCACGGGGCGGCGTACGTACGACATCTCTGGGGCGTGGGGTGGCTCGGGGCCCTTGCCCGGGGTTCCCCTCTTCGTGATGACATCAGGTCCCTGAAACGGTCCCGGCAGGCGAGCCTCCGTACACGTTCATCACCGACGGCATAGGTGAAGCGGTCTCGCAGGCCCGGAGAGCCGCCGACGGGAAAGATGTGAGCCTCATGGGACGACGGTCGTTCAGCAATGCCTAAGAGCGGGCCTTCTGGACGAGCTGACAATCTCACTGGTGCCAGCCGTGCTCGGACGCGGCGCTCGCCTGAT
>Ga0182015_10004031_pt1 | contig 16060 bp, 13 predicted proteins | sample 712P3MmetaG_FD_120478 | JGI IMG/M metagenome (GOLD analysis project Ga0182015, IMG submission 120478) | Permafrost microbial communities from Stordalen Mire, Sweden - 712P3M metaG | ecosystem: Environmental > Terrestrial > Soil > Wetlands > Permafrost | place: Sweden: Stordalen | collected... | reverse complement strand
TCGATGGCGCGTCGGCAGCGCTCGATCGCAGCGCGAAAATCGCCGAGGCAATGAAGCACGTGACCTAGATTGGCCTGCAGTCGCGCATCACGCGGCGTTCGTTCGAGCAACTCACGATAGCAGCTTGCCGACGCCTCGTAGCGCCCGAGACCTGCCAGCAAGGCCGCATACTCGTCGAGGCTTTCGGCGCGCCGCTCGCGCGCCAACAGCCGCTCATAATGAGGAATGGCCTCTGCGCCGCGCCGCGCCGCGCTCAGCGCGCCCGCCAGCTGCGTGACGGCACGAGCGAAGTCGGGGCGCAGCTCGATCGCCCTCTGCAGGCTGACGATCGCCGCCTCCCGCTCGCCGGCTTCAATAAGCGCGCTGCCGAGATTGCGGTGAGCCTCAGCGAGTCCCGGCTCGAGCGCAATCACGCGCCGGTAGCCCGCGATCGCCGCGCCAAGCGCACCGCGGGCGCGGTCGGCGTTGGCGAGATTGCCCAGAGCTGCCGCAAAGCGCGGCCGCAGCGCGAGCGCCCGCTGACAGCTCGCAATCGCGGCGTCCGTCCGTCCGAGTCGGAGCAGCACTTCGCCTAGGTCGTTGTGCGCGTCGGCGAACTCGGGATCAAGAGCGGTCGCGCGCCCGAAGCTCTCGGCCGCGCGCTCGAGCAAGCCCCGCTCCTCGAGCGTTTGGCCGAGCAGATAATGCGCCCGAGGATCGCCCGGGGCTCTGCCGCAGCAATGCTTGTACTTGCGGCCGCTGCCGCAGGAACAAGGTTCGTTGCGTCCGGGGGGCATCTTGGGTCAAGGCCTGGGGCGAGCGGCCTAGCGGCGATAGCGGCCGACTGCGTCGCCGAGCGCTTCGCGCAGCGGGCCGAGCCAAGTCTCGAAATTGCGCCACTGGTCGAGGCCCTCGCGGAAGATGGGCTGGCGCACCTGCTCCGAGCTCGCGGTACGGATGCTGCGCTCGGTGCGGTGGAATTCGACGCACGCCGGCTCGAAGGGCAGTTCGCAGAAGTCGAGAATGAGTCGGACACTGCGTTCGAGGTGCTCGACCACGTCCTCGTGATGCACACGCAGAACCCTGCCCGGCAGCGCGGCATCCCAATATTCCATCAGCTCGAGATAAGTGCGGTAGTAGCGGGCGATATCTTCGATGCTGTAAGTGAACTCCTGCCCACGCGCGAAGAGTTGCTTGAGGTTCCCGAAGCAGCAGGCCATCGGCTCACGCCGCGTGTCGATGATCTTGGCATTGGGGAACATCAGGTGGATGAAGCCGATGTGCCGGAAATTGTTGGGCATCTTGTCGACGAACCGCGCCCTGCCGGTTCGATAGACGCGAGTGTCGTGCAGATACCTTTCAGCGAAGCGTTCGTATTCCGCGGCCGGAAGTTGCGCGAGCACGGCCGGATATCGCGGCGACGCGAAATCCCGCTCGCGGCCCTGCAATTCCAGCACGTAGCGCGGGATCTCGGCGAGCTCCTGCGTACCCTCCACTGCGGAGTGCGAGGCGAGAATCTGCTCGATCAAAGTCGAACCAGAACGCGGCAGTCCGAGTACGAAGATCGGCGCCGTGCTTTGGATGCCATAGCCCAGGCGCTGCTCGAAGAATTTCCGGGTGCAGACCGACTTCTGGTTCGCCGTGTTGAGCTCGATCACTTCCGGGCGGTAGCGGCTCTCGGCGCGCTTCAGCGCGTTGCCGCGCTGGTAGTATTCCCATGATCCTTCGTATTCGCCACGGTCCTCGTAAGCCTTGCCGAGTGCGAAACAGAGATGAAAGCGGTCTACCAGGCCGGTAGCCGGCCCAGCCTCTGCGGCGCGCATGGACTCGAGCTCGGCGTCCGTGAAGCGGTAGGTCTTGAGGTTGGCGAGGCTCCAGTACGCATCCCCAAAATCGGAACGCTCGCGCGTCGCCGCCCGGTACTCGCCGATCGCATCGCTGTGGCGGCCCAGCGTCTTCAGTGAATGCGCGATCGACAGGTGCAGTTCGCCGGCATTGGGCGAGCGCGGAGACGCATCGCGCAGCAGATCTTCGTACAGCGCGATCGCCCGGGCGTGGTCGCCAAGGCCGACGAGGGCGGTTGCGCGCAGGGTCCGGTATTGGCGATCGGCTGGATCCACGCCCAACAACTTGTCGAGCTCAATCAGGGCGTGGCTATATTTGTGCCGTCCAAGCAGCACCGCGGCGTAGTCGTAGCGGGCGGCGGAGTAGTCGGGGAAGCGCTCCAGCACCGCCTCGAGTAGCAGCTCCGCATCGTCGAACACCTCGAGGGCTGCACCGATCCGCGCGAGCAGGCGCATCGCCTCGATGTGGTCGCCGTGGGCCTTGAGGAACGCGCGGATCATGTTTTCGGCCGCCACCAGGTCGCCGTCGCTGAACAGCCCGGTCGCCGTGATCACCTCCTGCGGCAACGTCTTGAGTTTTGCGACGTGCGCGGCGGCGCGGCCCGCATTGTCGGCGTCGCCGCACATCCGGTAGAGGCCTTCCAGCATGCCCCAGCTTGTCGGCAATGCCGGGTTGATGGCGACGGCCTGCAGGAATGCCTGGATTGCCTGCGGCGCATCCTTCATCGCCACGTAGCAATGGCCGCGCTCCTGATACACGCGGCTGTAGCCGGGATGGGACCGCTCGAGTTGCTCGAGCGTGGCGAGGGCGTCCGCGCTTCGGGTGAGCTGGCGCTGGCCCAGCGCGAGTAGATGGAGGACGTCGCGGTTCTCGGGAACTCGCACGCGCAGCGCGGTGGCGGCCGCCACGCCCTCGGCGAAGCGCCGCTCCTTGATGAGCGCGCGGATGCGCGCGACCTCGGACTGCACAGTCGAGGTCCCATCGGCGACGGCTGTGGCAGTCATGGGCATCCGATTAGAAGGTGGGCATCTCTGCCCACCCTCTCAGTCTACCGCAACCGGGCGGACTGGTTGCCGGCGCGCAGCGCCCACGGGAGACCGCATTTAGAACCTGAATCCGACCTTGACGCCGAGCACCCGCGGCCGCAGCGGCACCTCCGCCTTGATGAACTGACCGGATGTCGTGAACAGGCTGGCGTCGGAGTTGCTCAGGTTGCTGCCGTAGGCCTGGACACTCCATTGGTCCTTTGCCACGTTGAAAGCCGCATCATACGTTGTGTAGGCCGGCTGGTCGTATCGCAACCATGACGTTGTCGGCACGGTGACTCCCGCGCCGGACTGGAAGCTGCTCGGCTCGTTCTGCATGTCGCCGACGTGCTGAGCGCCGACCATGAAGAACATCTTGTATTCGTTCATTTGCCAGTCGTAGCGCGCGCGCACGTTGTACTCGGTGGTCGGCGAGAAGGCCGGCGTTGCACCGACGGTGCCCAGAGGGTTTTGCAGGGGCACATTCTCGCTTAGCGCCGGCGACCAGACCTGCGTGATGCAGCTTCCGAGGGGCGTCGGATTGTTCGGCACGGCGTTCGTCGACTTGATGCACGGCGAGTTGGTCTCCGACGCGTTGTTATGCGAAATCGAACCCTGCAGCGTCAAGCCGTCGGTGACGCGCGCGACGATCTGGAGTTCGGCGCCCTTGATCCGATAGTCGGGTCCCGCCACGCCGAACGTCGTGTTGCCGTAGACGGGCGGGTTGTAGATCAGCGTCTGGACGTTTTTCCAGTCCATGATGTAAGCCGAGCCGTTGACCAGAAGCCGGTGGTCCAGCCACTCCGTCTTCCAGCCGATCTCGTTGTTGACCAGCGTGTCCGGCGGATACGTATAGGGCTTGTTGTACTGCTTGACGAGCGTCGGATCCGCATCCGGGCCGACCGTCGCCAATCCCGTTGCCGGATCGACGTCGATCTTGACCTCGGCGCTGTTCTTGCGGTTGCCGGCGCCGGGACGGAAGCCCTGCGAGAAGGTGTAATAGACCATCGCGTCCTGGGTGACGTGCCAGGTCAGGTTGCCGCGGCTTTTGAACCCACTGTAAGTCGCATCATGGGTCGCATCGGTGAGCTTGCTCCCCACGCATGTGCCGTTCGGGATACCCGCGCATCCGGTGCTCGTGGAGTACTGCGAGCCGTGCATGGTCTCCTTATAGTTGTAATAGCGCGTCCCCCCGGTCAGCGTAAGGACCTTCGGAACCAGGTCGAAGTCAACCGAGGTGAAGAACGCCGTCTGCTTGTAGCCGCGCTCGAGGTCCTCGCCGAATGCGACATTTTCGTTGCGCTCGCTCGGATCGATGGCCGCGTAACCGGGAGCGGGAATCACGTTGGCCGTGCACACCTGGGTACCCTCCTGGTAGAGCACAAGGTTCGCGGGGGTACAAGACGGGAATGACTTGTACAAGAAGTTCATGTCGTCCTTGATGTCGAAGTCCTCCCAGAACGCCCCGATGAGACCCCGCAGCCGCCAATCGTCGGGGGTGCTGAGCCTGAACTCATGGCTCTGGTGCGTCGTTTCGACGTGGTCCAGCCAGGAGGAGACCGGCGAGTAGCAGGTCAGCGGACCCACTCCCTTGCCTATGGGGGCGGCGCCGCCGCCGCAGGTGTAGTAGAACCCGCCCGCCGAGCGTGCGTAGTTCGTGTAATCCATCGCGTTGTCGATGGTGCGGTCGAGGTAGCCGCCGGTGTACACGAGCTTCAGGTCGCCGACCTTGCCGTTGACGGTCCACGAGGTGTTTTCCCACTTGTCCTTGTCATAGGACGGGGAGAACGAAGTCTCCTGCCACGGGCCGAGCGGTGTTTCCTGCGAACTGAGCGGAAACTGCTCGTCGACACCCTCCGCGTCCATGTTCTGGTAGCTCTGCTGGATCAGCACATTCCAGTCGTTGTTGATCTGCCAGAGTAAGGAGGCACGGATGCCTTGGTAGGTCACCGGGTTCTGCGCCCTCGCCGCGATCGAATAGTTGTTGGCCGTGGCCGCGTCCGCCGGGTAAGGGATGTGGTAGGAAACAGTGCCCGGATCCGTCGGGAAGCGCGTGAACTGGCTCGGCACATTGTCGATGTAGCCGCCGCGGCGATCGTCATAGATGACCGCACGCACAGCCAGCGTGTCCGCGATCAGCGGCAGATTGAGCACAGCGGTCATCGCGGTGTTGGGATCGCCATGGGCGGTCGTGCTGTAGGATGCATCCGCACTGCCCTCCGTGACGTTGAGCTTCGGCTTGTTGGTGATGTAGCGGATCGCGCCCGCCTCGGCGCCGCCCCCGAAGAGCGTACCCTGCGGACCTTCCAGCACCTCGATGCGTTCCATGTCCGCCATGTAGACATCGACATTGCGCGCCGGAAACGCCATCGACTGATCGTCAAGGTAAGTCGCGACGTTCGGAAACGGATTGATGGCCGCACTCGACTGGTTGCCCGCAAAGCCCGCGCTCATGCCGCGCATGTAGATGTTGCCCTGGCCCGGGCCGTTCGAGCTGAAGGTCACGTTCGGCAGGTACTTGAGGACGTCATCGAAGGTCGTCACGTTCAATTGACCGAGCTGCTCGCCCGTGATCGCCTGAATGGTGATGGGTACGTTCTGGATGGACTCGACGCGCCGCTGCGCGGTGACGATGATTTCCTCGATGCCTTCGGAATTGGTGGCATCCGTGGCCGCCGTGTCCGCCGCATACGAAACGCCTACCGATGAACCGCTCAAAATGGCGGCGATCGCGCAGGACAACTTCGGATTTGAATTCATTGTTCTATCCCTTCCCTTTATAAATTATTGCTTTGCATCAACCGGCGCGAATCGCCGCCGGATATCGCTTGTATTTTTTACAAGATATGCGGTGGGTAACATATTTCCACCGCGCAGACAAGCATTGGCTCGGTTCTGTTGCCCAAGTGCATCATCCCGAATAGACCGCCTTGGGCGCACTGCCTGATCGCCGTCGCGACGTCGGGTGCTTCCGTTGCAATAAAAGCACCCAGCCAGCGCGATGTGAAAGTCTATAAATGCATGACGACAGAATTATTACAGTGGGTGCTCATGTGCCCTGAGCAGCGTAAATCGCCCGGACCGAATCCATGTTATCCGCCTCCGCGGCGCGCTTGTCGTCTCGATAACGCTTGACCCGGGCGAGGCGCAATGCCAAGCCGGCGGGATAACGGACGCTTGCCTGCAAATCGCTGAAGGCGACTTCCACCACGAGTTCCGGCCGAACGTAAACGGTCCCCGAATCCCGGCGCGTTTCGCGCGCCAACAGCTCGCGCGTCTGCCACTCGAGCATGGCGTCGGTGAGGCCCTTGAAGGTCTTGCCCAGCATGACGTATTCAGCCGATGAGGGCTCGATGGCTCCCAGGTGAAGGTTGGAGAGCTTGCCGGTCCGGCGCCCATGCCCCCACTCGGCCGCCAGCACCAAAAGGTCGAGCGTGTGGGCGCGTTTGATCTTGAACCAGCTGGCGCCGCGATTACCGGCTTCGTACGGCGCTTCCAGAGATTTCGCCATCACGCCTTCGTGGCCTGCCTCGAGCGCCGCCTCGTAGAAGGCTTGCGCCTCGGCCTCGGACGCGGTCACCAGTCGGGGCATGCAGAGCGCCGGCGGGACTGCCTCCGCCAGCGCGCGGTACCGCTCGCGGGTCGGGCGCTCGGCGATGCTCGCGTTGCCGATCCGCAGGCAATCGAAGAAAAAAGCTCCGATCGGAAGCTCGCCACGCAGCTTCTGCACGTCGAGCTTGCGACCGAAGCGGCGCATCGTGACCTGGAAGGGGCGAGGGCGGCCGGTCCGGTCGAACGCAATGGCCTCGCCATCGAGCACGACGCTCGTTGCCGGAAGCGCCTGCACCGCCTCGACGATCTCAGGCACCGCCGCGCTCACCTCGTTCAGCCCGCGGGTGTAGATGCGCACCTCGCTGCCTTCCTTGTGCGCTTGGATGCGTGCGCCGTCCATTTTCCATTCGAAGGCTGCCTCTCCACCGAGCTCCCGCAGCGCTTCGCCCACGCCGGACGCGGTCTGCGCGAGCATCGGAGAGACCGGCGAGAACATTTCGAGCTGGAATCCGCCGAGCGCGGCGGTGCCGCCCGTGAGCGCGGCGGCGGCGACACGGCCCAGACTCGCGGCGTACATGGCGGCGCGTCTTATCTCGAGGACCGGCAATCCACTCGCTTGGGCGATGGCATCGAGCATGACGCCTGCCAGTGCGCCTTGGCGCAGCTCCCCGGCCAAGAGCTGGATCAAGAAGCGATGCTCCCGGGATGTGGCGCGGGAGAATAGTCCGCCGAGTGCCTGATCTCGGCGCGCCGCCGACCCGGCGCCGCGCACGGCTGCGATTGCCGTCAACGCCTCATCGAGGTCGCCGATGGTCAGCGTCTCGGTGCTTGCCGAGGCCGTGGCCGACGCCGTGTTGAGCGAGGCGAAGCCGATACCTATGCGTCCCTGGGGAGTTTCCCCGGACAGATACATGACGGCGGTCTCGATGTCCTCCGGCGGCAGGGCACGCAGAAAATCGGCGAGCGCCCGCACCTTCGACAGGCGGGCGGCGGTTGCCGCAACGCGTTCCGACACGCTGACGAGTTGGGCGAGCAAGCTCACCTTAGAGCGTCAGCAGCTCCTCGTAAAAGCCGCCGATCCGGCGCTGCCGATCGATGAAATGAATCTCCAAAATCCAATGCCGCGGCATCCCCGTCGCATCCGGCTCGCGCAGCGATTGAGGATTGCCGTGACGGATCGAAAACCGTTTGACGTCTTGCGTCTCCCGCTCGTGCGGAAAATGACCGATCAAATGGCCGGCAGTAGCCGCGCCAAAGTCCCAGCCCGATTCGGGTGCGAGCGCCGCTACGTAATCGTAGAGCTCTCCGGCTGTGAGCGCCGGCGTATGCTGGTACAGCGCCTTGCCCTTCTGGAAGGCGGCCGCAATGTCGCTCACCAGTCGATGCTTGACGGGGTCGGAGCCCACGACGTACGTGCGCCCGAAATCGGCCTCCCACGCCTCGAACACCGGGCCTAAGTCGAGATAGACCACATCGTCGTCTGCGATACGCCGATCCTCAGCCTGATCGTAGTAGGTCAGCATGGTATTCTCGCCCGCGCGGGCAATCCGCTTGTGCCAATGCCGGCGAACGCCGAAGCGGGATCGGGCGAGTTCGTGGATCTCGTTGGTGAGCTCGCTTTCGAGTTTGCCCGGCGCGATCATCGCGCGGCTCACCACCTCCTCGAAGAGCGCCTTTGCCTTCTCTTGCGCCTCGAGCAGGGACTTGGCCGCTTTGTCGGCGTTGCCGCCCGGCGGATGCAAGAAACTCTCGAAGGAGGATTGGTTGTGCATGTCGTTCGCTCTGTCGCCGGGTTATCGAAGGCTGGCATTTTCGAGGAGCTCAGGCAACAGCTGACGGGGCTGCTCGCGGGCGAGCGGGACGGCCTCGCCAACTGCGCGAATCTGACCGCGTTGATTTACGGGGCAATGCCAGCGCTCAACTGGGCAGGATTCTATTTCATCAGGGGAGCGGAACTGGTCCTCGGCCCCTTCCAAGGACAGGTTGCCTGCGTGCGCATCGCCCTGGGAAAGGGCGTGTGCGGGACGGCCGCCGAGCGAGGCGAAACTCTCGTCGTGCCCGATGTCCACGCGTTTCCGGGGCACATCGCCTGCGATGCAGCCTCGCGCTCGGAGATCGTGGTGCCCCTGGTCCACTCGGGGCGGCTGCTCGGTGTCCTCGACCTCGATAGTCCGGATCCCGGCCGGTTCGATCGCGAGGATGCCGAGGGGCTGGGCTCCCTCGTGCGCCTGCTGTTGGCGGGGTCGGACTTCGAGCGGCTGGTCGGCTGAGCGCTGCGTCAGGGCGAGCCCGCCAGAACCGGATGGGCGGCGTAGAGGTCCGGGAATTCACGTTCGAGATGCTTCACTTTCGGCAGATCGTTGAACGCGATGTAAGGTGAGGACGGATGGTGAACCAGGTAATCCTGATGGTAGCCCTCCGCCGGATAGAAGCCCTCGAGCGGCGCCACTTGAGTGACGATCGGCCGCGAGAAGGCATGCGCCTGATTGAGTTGAGCGATGTAGCTTTCCGCGATGCGCCGCTGCTCCGGATTCGAATAAAAGATGGCGGAACGATACTGGGTGCCGACATCCGGCCCTTGGTGGTTTAGCTCCGTCGGATCGTGAACCACTGAAAATGCGATCTGCAGGATCTGCCCATAGGAGATTTGTGCAGGGTCGAAGGTGATCCTGACGGACTCGGCGTGCCCCGTCCTTCCGCTGCTTACCGTCTCGTACTCGGCGGTGCCCTTCGAGCCGCCCGAATATCCGGATACCGCCCGTTGCACGCCGCGGACGTGCTCGAACACGCCCTGCACTCCCCAGAAGCACCCTGCAGCGATCACGGCCGTCTGCGTCGAGCCTGCGGTCTTGGGATTGTCGATGAGGGGGGCTGCAACCGGCGCCGAGTCCGATGCTCCATATAACGGAGCGCATGCGGTGAGCGTCATCAGGATGGCGACCGCAGCCGCCGCAGTAGCCCGCGCTATGAATGCCGAGGAAGACAGGGTCGTTGAGGAAGTCATATTGAGCTCCTTCTAAGCTGCGCGGGCGACGAAGTGCAGGGAAACGGAATTCATGCAGTATCTAAGCCCTGTGGGGCGCGGCCCGTCGTCGAACACATGGCCCAAGTGAGCATCGCAACGCCTGCACGACACGGCTTGACGCAGCATGCCGAGACTCAAATCCCGGCCCTCGTTCACGTTGTAATGCGAAATTGCCTTATAGAAGCTCGGCCAGCCGGTGCCGGACTCGAACTTCGTTTTGGAATCGAACAGCGCGGTATCGCAACAAATGCAACGATAGAGGCCGTCCGCGTGGTTGTTCGCATACTCGCCCGTGAACGGAAGCTCGGTACCGGCCTGCCGTGCGACCTGGTAGGCAAGCGGGGACAGCTCGGCGCGCCATTCGGCATCGCTCTTCACGATCTTGGCGACGCTCACCCTCCCCTGGGAAATGCCCGCGGGAGAAAAATTCTCGACGGTCAAGTCCGTGACCGCCGCGCTGCCGGCCGTTGCCGAGCGGAAGCCCGCGCTTTGAATCAGTACGAGGCCCATGGCGGCTCGAAGAAAATCCCGCCTGTCATGTTTCATGCTTGCCTGCCCTCAGCCAAAGGTGAATGAATACGCCTGCACGCCTGGATCCAAGAATTCGATCGAGAACGTGTGCTCGGCGACTGGTCCGGACTGGCGGATCAATTGGTACAGCCGCTGTTCCCGGACCACGCCGTTGCCCTCGGAGTCGATGTCGACGCCGTGATTGGCCACCGGCGCGACACCGTCGATCGTTACTCGGAACCGGACCGGCTTGCCGGCGGCATCCGGTCCCAACACCAAATGCAGATCGCGCGCAGAGAATCGAAACTCGATCTTGCCCGGCAGCGCGTCGAGGACCGCTTTCTCGGCGTCGACGGTCCAGGCTCCGGCCAGTGCCCACTGATTCAATCGAAGCGAAGGGGGCGCCGAATAGGATCCGGCGCGGTCTTGCACGAATCCGCCGGGCGAGGAAAAGCCCTGCGCGCGTCGGTAGCCGATATAGGTCTCGCCGGATAGATCTTGATCCAGATCCGCCGCGGCCTCGACGCCTGCCGCGGGCAGCGGAGCCCCGTCCGAGGCCATGACGGGCGGGGGCAAATTCTGGTTCCCCGCCTGAGTCAGCAGCTCGCGGATGACGCGTTCCGATTCCGCATAGTCGCCCTCGCCGAAATGGTGCCCGCGGATGTGCCCCGACCCATCGACGAAGTAATGCGCGGGCCAATACTGATTGTCGAACCCGCGCCATATGGCATAGCCGTCGTCGAGGGCCACGGGATAGCGTATCCCGAGGCCGGCGACGGCGCGGCGGACGTTCTCCGGATCCCGCTCGAAGGCGAACTCCGGCGCGTGGACACCGATCACCACGAGGCCGTGGTCGCGGTAGGTGTCGTACCAGCGCTTCACGTAAGGGAGCGAGCGCAGACAGTTGATGCACGAATACGTCCAGAAATCGATCAGCACCACTTTGCCCCGCAGCCCCCCTACCGTCAGCGGCGGCGAGTTGATCCACCCCGTGGCCCCCGCGAGCGAGGGAAGGTTGCCCTCGGTCGGCAACGCGGGCGCGGCCCGCGATTTGCCGTGACCCAGGAGGCCCGTGCCCTCGAGCAACGACAATTCCCACCGGTTGGTGCCGCTTTCGGAGAGCCGCGCAAGGATCGAAGTGTCCCACCCGAGCGCGATGCCGAGAACGGCCAGCAATACCGCGACGCCGAGTACACGCCGGATCCACTCGCCGGCGCCGAGAGACTTCTTGAGCGCGGCGAATACGCGGCCTCCGGCCAGAATCGCGATGGCGAGCGACGTCGCGGCACCTGCGGCATACGCGAACAGCAGAAGCGTGGTGTGGGCGGACGGTCCCGACAGCGCCGCCCCGGTGAGCACCAGCCCCAGGATCGGGCCCGCGCAAGGCGCCCAGAGCAATCCCGTCGCGACCCCGAGCAACATCGATGACGCCATTCCGTCCTGCGGCCGTCCTCCGGGTGTCGCCCGGACCAACCGATTGCCGAGAGCGACGAAGGGTTTCGACAGTGCGTCGGCCAAACGCCGCGAGAGAAGCGTCGCCGCGAATCCTGCGAGCAATGCGAGCGACAGCACCCTTCCATACTCATTGAGTCTGACGGCCCATGCGCCGCCCAGAGCGGCGAGGGTGGCAATGCCCGCGAAAGTGACGGTCATACCGCCGAGCATGGGCAATCCGTTGGTGAGGAACGAGCGGTCGGAGCGCGTGAATACGAACGGGAGCACCGGCAGGATGCACGGACTCAATATGGTGAGCACGCCGCCCAAAAATACGATCAATACCAGGAGCATGAGGCTTCGCTCGTTAACCGAGATACACCTTAGACCGGTTTTTCGTGCCTCATATTACCGGGAGGTCCCAGAGCGGCCCGGACGCAGGTTACCGGCGGCCCGGAATCGCGATTCCGCTGAGGGGCGGCGCGCGCCTCACGTGCCGTGCATCAAGGCCGGATCGGGCGGCGGCGAGCGGTGTCGAGGGTTGCGGCGGAGTATCGCCGGCGAGCGCAGCAACTCAACCACGGCCTCCGGCGCAAAATCGCACCATTCGATTCCCACACCGTCCCGATGCCTGCGCGTCACGTATGCGCTGATGACCGGCGTGGCTTGGGAGAACCGTCCCGGCAGAACGATGGCGACCTGGACTCTGGAAAGCACCCGAAGATCCATGGCGGTCGTGATGTAGCCTCCGCTCATGCTCAAATCCGTCAACCGGCCGGTGCGCACGGCATAGGGCCTCGTCCCCAACCGCACCAGGAGATCCACCCCGAATCGCTCACCCCATCGATGCTCCATAATCGGGAAGATGTCATAACGGATCGGGGATGTTTGTCGGACGGCATCCCCATTTGGGATACGACGACTCCGACAATCGGCAATCAGAATCGCCGCGACAGATACAGGACCGCGCTCTCGATCTTATAGAAGCTGTCCGGCCGCGAGGTGTCGGGGTCGGTCGCCAGAACGTGATCGCGCGCGACGTTCTGGGCGTAGCGGAAATCCAGTCCGAGATCGAACTTCGGCAGCAACGCGGGCCAGAAATTGCGCCATTGCCCTCCGAAGCCGGCGTACATCGAATAGGCCGGCGTCGCGAGCTGGTACCGGTCGACGCCTAAGAACATGTCAAGAGCGAACGAATCCCCGAAGCGATGCCGGTAGTCGAGGAAGCGGAAGCCGTACAAGGCGTGCGAGGCCACCTCGTCGAGCTCGACCCGGACGCCCAGATCGTTATTCGCGGAGACGGCCCGCCGGGCGCCCAACCCGAAATGCGGATCGATCTGCAGCGAGGTCGTGAACTGGGGCACATCGGGGTCGAGATTGACTCGCACCTTGTTGACGTTCACGCCGGCGTCGACGAAGAGTTCCGAGCCCTTGGGGTTTGCGCCGCCGTGGTAGGAATCGTCGTCGTCATCGATGGCGCCGTCGTCCCGCGTGCGGGCGTCTCCGCCGTAACGCAGAAATCCCGACACCCGCCAGAAGGAGTCCCCGAACACGTCGTGTCCACCCTCGATCTCACCGCCGACGGTCACGTCCTTCCAGGGCCGCGAATAGGTCACCGACGCATCGAGATAGTGGTGATAAGGGAAGGCTGGGGGGTTGCGCGGCGAGTATTGCCGGGAATCGCCGCCGTAGTACCCCTCATTCACGAGAGTGCGCACCTGCTCCTGCAGGTACCCGCCGAAGGGAGGCTCCCAGCCGATGCGCAGCATCTGACTGCGTGCGCCGACGCCGTCGCCGAACAGACGTTGATCCGCGCCCCAGGTGCCGAGCACCTGGCCATTGCTCGTCATGCCGTCCAGAAAGACGCTGTGGACGTACCAGATATTCTGCCACTCGGAGATTTCGTAAGTGGCGTCGAAGTGGCGCCAGATCCGGGGGAAGTCGATGCCCACCGCGAGCGCGGCGTTGCCGAGAAGATAACTGCCGCCGTCGGAGTTGTCCTCGCCGGCATACTGGGCATACACGGCGAAGGGCGTCTTGCCCGGGAACACGAACCGGGTGACATAGGACGCCTCTTGGTTGCCCTGGGTCTGCGAGAGGCCGCTCGGCTCGAAGAAATCGCGCAGCAGGAACCGGGCGGAATCCGGCAGGCCGCTCCCGCCCCCGTACTCGAGCAGCCGGTTGACGCCGAGCGACCAGCCGGGAAAGGGCTCGATCGAGAATTGGGCGCCGAACAGCCGCGGGTTGCCGCGGCTCAGAATGCCGTCGTACAGAACGTTGCCGCCCGCCGGGCTGCCGCTTCCCGTTTGATCGAGCCGGGACAGAAAGAATTCGTACTGGAATCCGAGCCGCGTCAACGGTGCATAGTTCGACAGCGTCACCGACGGCAGCGTCGGCGCCTCCGTGCTCATGATCATGCTCGAGTCCGTCATGGGCGACATCCAGTGATCGCGGTAGCCCAAGTCGATCTGCGCCCAGTCGAAGCCCAGGCTCAACGCAGTGCCGGCCGGTTGCGTGCGGCCCTTGTAGGCGATCGCCCCCGCGGTCGCCAGAAGATAGTCGCTCGGCTGGACGAACGCCTGGGCAGAAAACTCGTAATGGCTCTCCGACTCCATGCCGTAGGCGTTCGGCAAAACGGTGTTCGCCCCGTGGGTCAGAGCCCCGGTGGCGCTGGCATGCGTCACGGCGTAATCGCGGGAGTAGCGTTCGAGATAGCGGGTCACCTTCTTGCAGAGGTATTTGTCGACGGTGCACGCCTGCGGCAGCGCGAGCTTCACCAGCTCGACGGGGATCGGCCGTTTGAGGATCGGTTCGTCGGCGAGGATCAAGACGCGCTCGATCTGCCGCTCCATCTCCGGTTCGAGATTCAGCGGCAAGTACGCGCTGAGCCCGTCGGCCCGTGCCGGCCCCCCGTAGGCACCGAGCAATGCGGCCGGCGCGAGCAATAGCGCCAAGAGCCTGTTCCAAGATGTCACGATGGCCGGGTGCACTCGCTTTGCCCAATAAAGAGCCAGGAGAATACACGAAATCATGGGAATCTCCGCGGGCAGAGGCGGGCTGCGGCGGTATGATGAGGAGTCGGGCTTCCCGGAGAAATGGCGGAATGAGCATCCTGAGAACCGAGCGTCTCGAACTGCGCGAGCTATCCGTTTCCGACGACCAGTTCATTCTCGAGCTTCTGAACGAACCCGGCTTCCTGCGCCATATCGGGGACAAGGGGGTGCGGAACTTGTCGGATGCGCGCGAGTACATCGTGAAAGGTCCCGTGGAGAGCTACGGGCGGTTCGGCTTCGGGCTGTATCTCACCGCCTTGGCGGGCCGCGGCGAGCCCTTCGGCGAGCCCATCGGAATCTGCGGTCTCTTGAAGCGCGACACTCTGCCGGACATAGACGTTGGGTTCGCGTTCTTGCAGCGGCACTGGTCGAAAGGCTACGCGGCGGAATCGGCCGCCGCCGTGCTCGACTTCGGCAAGCGCCGGCTGCGGCTCAAGCGCATCGTGGCGATCACCTCGCCGGAAAATCACGGCTCGATCGCGGTGCTGCAGAAAATCGGGCTCAAGTTCGAGCGCATGGTGAAATTGGGCAACGACGGCCACGAGCTCAAGCTGTTCGGGCCGGGCGAGGGCGGCGTATTCGCCGAGACCGGCGCATGAAGATCTACCTGCCCGAGGGGCTCGGGATTCTCTACGGCCTTTCCGAGCTGGGGTTGACCGTTTTCAAGCGGGCGGGAAAGGGGACGTCGAGCGTGGATCGCGGCAGCCTCAGTTTGCTGTGGATCGTGGTTCTCGCCAGCGTCTACCTGGCTTTCAGGCTTGCTTGGGCGCTGCCCCAGCTATCGTTCGGTCCGCAGCCGGCCTTCGAGATCCTCGGCATCGCGGTGTTCGCGGCGGGAGTTTCTCTGCGCTGGTACGCCATCGTCGTGCTCGGACGCTTCTTCACGGTCAACGTCGCCATCGCGCAGGATCATCGGCTCATCGAGGAAGGTCCCTATCGGTTCGTCAGGCATCCCTCGTACACCGGCTCGCTTCTGGCATTCCTGGGGCTCGGTATCTGCTTCTGCAACTGGGCCTCGCTCGCGGCCCTGATGGGGCCGATCCTCGCCGTGTTCCTGCGGCGCATGCAAGTCGAGGAAGCCGCGCTATTGGCGGCGTTCGGCGACCGATATCGCAACTACATCCGCCGGACCAAGCGGTTGATCCCGGCGATCTATTGAAACCATCCGTTTGCGGAGTAAACGCCATGCATCCTTTTCCCCACCACTACTCAGTGCACACCAAGGTTCGCCCCGACGGCGACGTGCCGCTGGCCTCGGAAGGCGTCCGGGTGATCGAGTCGGCACCTCCCAAGGAATTCGACGGTCCGGGCAATCAATGGTCGCCGGAGCAGCTGTTGACGGCCGCCGTCACGGATTGCTTCGTGCTCAGCTTCCGCGCCATCGCGAGCGCCTCCAAGTTCGCCTGGGTCAGTCTGGAGGCAAGCACCCGCGGGACGCTGGATCGGGCAGGCGGGAAGATGAGCTTCACGCGATTCGACACGCACGCGAAGCTTCAGGTGCATACGGGGGCGGACGTCGAACGCGCCAAGAAGCTTCTGGAGAAGGCGGAAGCGACCTGCCTGGTCGCGAATTCACTCACGAGCGAGCGTCATCTCACCGTGGAGGTGATCGGGCAGTGAGTCGGTCCCGCTCGGAT
>Ga0182015_10004029_pt1 | contig 16069 bp, 10 predicted proteins | sample 712P3MmetaG_FD_120478 | JGI IMG/M metagenome (GOLD analysis project Ga0182015, IMG submission 120478) | Permafrost microbial communities from Stordalen Mire, Sweden - 712P3M metaG | ecosystem: Environmental > Terrestrial > Soil > Wetlands > Permafrost | place: Sweden: Stordalen | collected... | reverse complement strand
TGGTGACCAGGGACTTGTCGATCAGCGCGGCCAGCAGCGGGAGCACGGCCGGCCCGGGGATCTCGTCACCGGCGCAGATCCGCTCGGCCATGTCCAGGTTCCAGCCGGAGAAGACCGACAGCCTGCGCTGCAGCACCTGCTCGGGCCCGGTGAGCAGCTCGTAGCTCCAGTTCACGGCGGCCTGCAGCGTCTGCTGGCGCGGCGGCGCGGTCCGGTCGCCCGAGGCCAGCAGCTGGAACTGGTCACCGAGCCGGCCGGCGATCTGCTCCACCGACAGCGCCCGTACCCGGGCCGCGGCCAGCTCGATGGCCAGCGGGATGCCGTCCAGCGTCCGGCACAGCCGGACCACCGCCGCGGTGTTGCCGGCGCCGAGGGTGAACCCGGGCCGGACCGCGGCCGCCCGCTCGGCGAACAGCCGGATCGCATCGTGGCTGGCCAGGTCCTGGTCGGACAGGTCGCCGCTGTGGGCCGGCAGCGCCAGCGGCGGCACCCGCCACGCCGTCTCACCGCGGATCCGGAGCGGCTCCCTGCTGGTGGCGATCAACCGCAGCCCCGGGCATCCGGCCAGCAGCCGGTGCACCAGCGCGGCGCAGGCGTCCACCACGTGCTCGCAGGTATCGAGGATCACGACCATCCGCCGCGGCCTGAGCGCGTCGGCCAGGGTGTCGGTGAGCGACCGGCCGGGCTCCTCCCTGAGGCCCAGCGCGGCGGCGACCCGCAGCGGGACAAGGGCAGGATCGGCGGTGTCGCCGAGCTCGACCAGCCACGCCCCGTCCGGGAAGCCGGGCACGAGCTCGCAGGCCAGCCGGAGCGCCAGCCGGGTCTTGCCGATGCCGCCGGGCCCGCAGAGGGTCAGCGCGCGGACCTCGCCGAGCAGCAGGGCAAGCTCCGCCAGGTCCCGCTCGCGGCCGACGAAACTGTTCGGCTCCACGGGGAGATTGCCTGTGCCGGTCGCGATATCGGTCGTCATGGTCTTTCTGAGGTTGATGCCGGGACCTCAAGTGTCTCACCCTGCGGGCGGCCGGCAATGGAGCAGGCGACTGTCTCGGTGTAGCGGGTCCGGCCGAAGTACATCACCTTGATCAGCACCCACCATGCCTCGCCGGGCCGCGCGCTCGCCGGAGCGGTCACCGTATAGCGCAGCGTGACGTCCTCGCCGGGGCCGACGGCGAAACCACGGGTCCATGGCCGGGTCGCGTGCCAGCTGCCGACGGGGGACACCAGCTGCGCCTCGCCCCGCAGCCCGGCCGCGGTGCGGTTGGCCAGCCGGACGGCGACCTCGCCGTGACCGCCGGGCCGCAGCACCAGCTCGCGGGATGGCAGCGTGATCTCCAGCTCCGCGGCGGTGGCCTGCTCGTCGGCGAGATAGCGCTCGATGAACTCCTCGGCGCGCTGGTCAGCCGGCGGCATGGCGGGCTCGCCGACGGTGACCAGCGCGGCGTCCTCCAGCAGCTGGCCGGCCGCGTCCGTGATCCGGGCCGCGAGGAAGTACCGGCCGGCCGCGGCACCCGGCCGCGCCCGGACCCGCAGCTGCCAGCTGGCGTGCCCGCGGGCCGGCAGGTCGTAGCGCAGCGGCCCGGCCGGCTCGGCCGCGAGCTGGGCGGGTATGTCGAGCTCAACGGAGCCGGCCGCGGGCTCCGGGCCGCAGGCGACGGTCAGCCGCAGGGCGCCTGGCTCGCTGCCCGGCCCGGCGAGCGCGATCCTGGCCCCGCGGCCCGTCCCGGTGTCCCCGTCAGCCCCGGTGCCCCGGTCCGGATCAGTGCCCGGATCCGCCCCGGCACCCCCAGCGGAAACGAGCCCGGCCGACAGATGCACCGCCACCGGCAGGTTCCCGGCCGGTGCCGGTCCCTTGCCGTGCAGCCAGTAGCGGGTGTACACCGGCTGGGCGGGCTCCGGCAGCGCCGCGGCCGCACGTTCCGTGGCCGCAAGCTCGGCCGCCGCCGCAGGTTCCGCCGCCGCACCGGGCGCCGCGCCTCCGGCCAGCCAGGGGCCGGTAGCCAGCGCCAGGGTTACCGTGCCGGCGGCCGGCAGTTCGGCGGACACCACCCCGCCGCGGACCGGCAGCGGCTCGCCGCCGGCATCCTCGACCGGGCTGGTCCGGCGCGCCCCGGTCAGGCCGGGCAGCAGGCGCACCCGCGCGGCGGTCGGGCCAGCCTGCCCGGACACGTCCCGCAGCCGCAGCGTCACCCCGTCCGCCCGGCGCGGCGCGGATGGCCGACCGGATGCGAGCGGGTTTCCGCGCGGCTTGAGCGCGGACGCCGCGGCGGTGGCCGGCTCGACGGAGACCAGGCTGGCGGACGGCGGCAGCGGGCCGTCGTGCAGGCCGGCCGCCACCGCCAGCAGATCGCGGTTGTAGTCCAGGCCTGCCAGCGGGAATCCGGCCGTCCGCCAGTCACCCGGCCCGGCGGCGAGCGCGTACTCGAACGTGTGGCTCCAGTGCTGCCAGGCGAAGCTGGTGCCGTCCGGCACGGTCGCCGCGTCCCCGTCGATCCAGACGCCGCACGGCCAGCCGCTGCAGGAGCGCATCAGCGCGATGTTCAGCGTGCCGTCCGGTGTCACCAGGCTGCTCGGCGTGCCCCGGTTCAGCAGCGCCACCGAGTAGCCGGCCAGATCAGGAACCGGCGGGCACGCGGCGCCGCCCGGCTCGTCGCCGGCCAGCCCGGGTGCCTCGATCACGGCGTCCGCCAGGTCCGCGGTGACCGCGCCGATGGCGGCCGCCAGGTCGTGGCCGGCCACGATCAGCACGGGCAGGTCACGGGCGCCGCGGACGTCGGCGCCGGGCCGGAATGCATGCTCCCGGCTGACCGCGGCCGGCACCCAGAGCCGGGCCGCGCCGTGCGCGCTGAGCTGCGCGGCCAGTTCCCGCCCGGCGGCCGGCCCGGCCGCGGCGAGCACCTCGGCGGTGAACGGGTTCTGCGCCGGGCCGCCGAGCGCGATGCGGACGTCGGGCAGGTTCGAGTCCAGGTCGATCGAGCCGTATCTCGGGCCGTCCGGCCGCGAGCAGGTCGCCGTGACTCCCTGGCTGGCGAGTGCCACCAGCAGGGTGCGGATCGCCACCCTGGATCCGTTCGTGCTCCTTGGGCAAACCACCTCGGCGACGCCGATCGCCCGGGTCTGCCGCTCCCCGGCTGGCCCGGTCAGCGAGACCCTGGCCGCGGAGCTGAGGCCGAACCACTCGTGCGCCGGGTTGTCGAGCGTGTACCAGTGCTCGGCCACGTCGGCATCGGTGCTGCCGAACGGGCGGCCGACCGCCGATAGTGCGCTGGCGTAGACCGGCAGGGCGCCGGGGACCGCGGCCGGGAAGCGGACCCGCAGCAGCCGGTCGCTGCCGATCGAGCCGTCCGCGTGGGTGCGGAACTCGATCCGGCTGGCGCCATCCCACAGCAGCGTCTCGGCGGTAATGCGCAGCCCGTCAAGGTCCAGCTCGGCGACGAGCCTGCTGCCGATGGGGCAGCGCTCGGCCCGTACCCGGGCGGTCCGGCCGGCCGAGCCGGTGCCTGGGCCCTTGGGCGTGAGCAGCCACGGGCCCTCGTTCCACTTCGGGTGGTAGTCGTATTCCTCCTGGATCACCAGTTCGTTGGCCGGCCCGGTGATCAGCTCCCGGCCCGAGCGCTTGTCGGTGATCCGGCTCAGCGTGGCGCCGCGGGCGGGGTCGGCCTCGACCAGGAATGCCTCGTTCTCGATCACGCGCCGGCCGGCCGGAACCCAGCCGGCCGGGGCGGCCGGCGCCGCGGCGGCGGTGACCCAGTAGGTCCGGTAGCCCAGCGCCGGCACGCTGTCCGCCCGGAAGGTCAGCGTGAGCCCGGCGAGCGAGCCGTCAGCGTGCCGGCGGACGCCCTCGGCGAGGAACGCGACCGCGGCGCCGTCCTGGCCGGCCAGGCCGATCCACCCGGTGCCCGGCGCGGCGAAGTCCAGGGTGATCCTGGCCAGGCCGGGCCGGGCCGCTGACATCGTGTTGAACACCACGATGGCCCGGTCCGCCGGGCTGCCGTCGCCGGGCGCCGTGCGGGCCAGGCCGGCCAGGTAGCCCGTGGCGCCGTCCCGGGCGGCGGCGCCCCGCTCGTGCGCCTCGCGCCAGCCGGCCAGCAGGTCCAGGTAGACCTGGTCGCCCTCGGTGCCGGTGATCGCATCATGGTGCGCGCCGAAGATCAGCTGCCGCCAGGCCTTGTCCAGCCCGTCGGCCGGGTAGTCCGCGCCGGCCAGCCAGGCCAGGGTGGCGAGCCGCTCGCCGTCCTCGACCGCGATCTCCGCGGCCCGCTGGCCCTGCTTGGTATCGATGTAGGAGACGTCCTTGCCGGGATACACCGGGTTCATGTCCCTGGTCTGCGGGGTGATCCACACGCCGCGGCGCCCGGCGTCCGCGCGCACCGCGGCGAAGAACTCGCCCGGCACCGCGGTCACGAACCTGGGCCAGACGTAGCGGGCGTTCCAGTCCCGGTGGATCGCCGTGGCCCAGCGGGACGGGATCACGTGGTCGGCGCCGACCGGCAGCAGCACGTTGCGGGTCGCCGCCACCGGCGCGAGCAGCGCGAACTGCTCATAGGCGGCTTGCTCGGCGGCGGCCAGGTCGGGCTGCTCATGGGTGACCCAGCCCGCCCCGTAGTGGTTCGGCATGTAGGCGGTGAGCAGGCCGCCGCCGTCCGGCGAGATCCACTCGAACTCGCTGGCGAACTGCATCCGGGTGTTGTCGCCGACGGTCCGGTTCGGCCCCCACTGGTGGAACGGCCCCCTGGCCCAGCCGGACTCGGCCAGGCCGGCCGCCGCCATGATCCCCGGATAGCCCGGATCGTGGCCGAAGGCGTCCAGCATCCAGGCCGTCGTGGGCCGCGCCCCGAGCACGTCACGCTGGTAGCCGAGGCCGTAGACCGCGTTGCGGATGGTCGACTCGGCCGAGGTCAGGTTGGTGTTCGGCTCGTTATAGCTGCCGCCGACGAGCTCGATCCGGCCGCTCGCGATGAAGGCAAGGAGATCCGCGCGGTCTTCCGGGTGCGCGTCGAAGTGCGGCTTGAGGTAGTCGATCTCGGCCAGCACGAACTTGTAGTCCGGATCCCGCCTGGCTTCGGCCAGGTGCAGCCGGACCAGCTCGAACGCGGTCCGCACGTCCGGCAGCGCGCCGTCGGCGTCCGGCATCAGCAGCCGGGACTCGGCGAACTGGCCCTGGGTGTTCCACCAGACCGGGTCGTAGTGGAAGTGACTCACCATCCACATGGTCCAGCCGGTCTCGGCGACGGTGATCTCGGCGGCGAGTTCCGCGCGGGCCGCCGTCCCCGCCGCGGTCCCGGCGCTCCGGCCGGCTCCGCCGGCCGGAGCCGCTGCGCCGGTCTCGGCGACCGCGGTGACCCGCAGCGTGGCGCCCGCGGCGTGCGGCGCGGCGACCTCGACGCCGACCTCGATGGTCCGCTCCTCGCCCGGCTCCGGCACCGCCGCGATGGCCGGCCGCGGGGTGCTGACCCCCGGCCCTTCGACCCGCACGGTCACCGGCGTGCCGCCGGCCCGGATCAGGCCGGCGCCCGCGTTGGCCAGGGTCACCCGGATCAGCTGAAGCGGGTGCGCGACTGACCCGGTGAACAGGTCGGTGGAGGTAACGCCACTGATCCGCATGCCTTCATCGTGCCATGGAGCCGGCCGCCGGCCGATAGCATGCCGATTGCGGGGAAGCCGCCCGTTCAGCTGGCCGGACCCCGGAGCGGAGCGTGACAGCCGGTGCCAGAGTTGCCAGTGACGCTCAAGGACGTCGCCGCGCGGGCCGGCGTGCATCCGGCGACCGCATCCCGCGCGCTCAATCCCGAGACCAGGATCCTGGTCAGCGAGGACACCACGCGCCGGGTGCTGGCGGCCGCTGACGATCTCGGTTACCGCCCGAACCCGGTGGCCAGGAGCCTGCGGACCAGGCGCTCGCACACGGTGGGCGTGCTGATCCCCGACCTCAACAACCCGCTTTTCCCGCCGATCGTGCGCGGCATCGACGACCGGCTCGCCGCGGCCGGCTACGTGGCGCTGATCGGCAATACCGACGGTGATGACGAGCGCGAGCGGGTGGTGTTCGAGCAGATGCGCGCCCGCCACGTGGACGGCTTCGTGCTGGCCACGGCGCATCTGCGCAGCCCGCTGCTGGCCGAGGCGGCCCGGGCCGAGATTCCGGTCGTGCTGATGAACCGGCTGGTCGAGGACTACAGCATCCCGTCCGTCTCCGTCGACAACGAGCGCGGCGTCCGGATGGCCGTCAGCCACCTGGCCGAGCTCGGGCACCGCCGGATCGCGCACATCGCGGGCCCGCAGGACCTGTCCACCGGGCGCAGCCGCTATCAGGGATTCGTCGCCGCCATGGCGGCCTGCGGGCTGCCGGTCGATCCCGGCCTGGTCGTCTTCGCCGGGCGGTTCTCCCTGGAGGAGGGCCAGCGGTGCTGCCGCGAGCTGCTGGAGCTGCCGGAGCCGTGCACGGCCGTGGCGGCCGGCAATGACATGCTCGCGCTCGGCTGCTACGCCGCGCTGGACGCGGCGGGGCTGAGCTGCCCGCGGGACCTGTCGGTCGTCGGCTTCAACGACATGCCGTTCATCGACCTGCTCAAGCCGCCGCTGACCACGATCAGGTTCCCGCACTACCAGGTGGGGACGGAGGCGGCGCAGCTGCTGCTGGAGCGGATCGGCGGGCACAGCGGCCCGGTCAAGATCCTCTACCTGGCGCCGGAGTTCATCAACCGCGGCTCCACCGCCGGCGTCGCGGCAGCGCCCTGATCGCGCCCGCGTCGCGCCCGGGGACCTGATCGCGCCAGCCCGGCCGCGCTCAGCCAGCCCGGCCGGCCAGCGCGCTCAGCCAGCCAGCCGGCCGGCCATCCAGTCGGCGGTGTAGGGCCGGTGATGCTGCGGCAGGTTGGCGCAGCCGTGGTTGCCGTCGGCAAGCAGCAGCAGCTCGGCCTCGCCGCCCGCCTCGTCCGCGAGCCGGCGGGCCTGCTCCCAGGGGAAGATCCGGTCCCGCTGGCCGGCCACGATCAGCAGCGGGGCGGTCAGCCGGCCGGCCCGGCCGACCATGGTCAGCTCGTCGGCCAGCAGCCTGGCCTCCTTGGCGGTCGCCGCATGCGACCGGACCCGGAATGCCTCCCGGCTGAGCTCGGGCAGCTGGTCCCAGATCGCGCCGAAGCTGTACGGGCCGCACAGCGAGACGCAGGCCCGCACCCGCCGGTCCCCGCTGGCCAGCCGGGCAGCGTAATAGCCGCCGAGGCTGACGCCCCAGATGCCGATCCGCGCCGGGTCAAGGCCGGGCAGCGCGCTCACCGCATCCAGGATGGCGCCGCCCGGGACCTCCCAGTCCGGCCTGATCGCCAGGCCGTACTCGGCCTCGCCCTGCCCGGGGCCGTCGACGGAGAACGTGGCGAGGCCCCGGTCCAGGAACAGCGCCTCGGTAGCGCGGAGCTCCTCCTTGGCCGAGTCGAGGCCGGAGATCAGGATCACCACCGCGGCCGGCCCGGCGGCCTCAGCCGGGCCGGCGGCCTCAGCCGGGGCGGCGGCCTCAGCCGGGGCGGCGGCCTCAGCCGGGGCGGGCCGAGGCCGGCGCAGGACCCCGGCCAGGACGCTGCCATCGAAAGGGATCTCGACCCGCTCGCCCGGCGGGTCGAGATGCGGCAGCGCGTCGGTCAGGCACCGGACCGCCGCCGCGTGCGCCGCCCGCAGCTGCGGCATGTCCTGGACGAACATGAACTTCGCGAAGTGGTAATAGACGGCAGCCTGCGCCAGGTGGCCGCCGGCGGACCGGCCCCGGCCAGCACCGAGCGCCGTCCGGCCGAGCCGCTCATGCTCGGCCCCGGCCTGGCACCAGGCCGCGCACCAGTCGCCCCAGTTATCAATGGCCGCCGTGACACGGGTGAAGTCAGCCGCGTCCACGCCGTTGGCAATGAAGCGCGGCGCCCAGTGGTCGATAGCCATCGTCACCAGCCGGTCTGCCATCCGGATATTCTTGCACACGATTGCAGCGCAAATACAGCGCAAAGCCCTCATGCTGAACGAATAGTCAGTGGCCAGTCCTCCAACGCGGGCCGGCTAGCCCCATCGGGGCGTCAGCGAGTATCCGATAACGGCTTGGCCACAGCCCGTTGACAACTGGTTGCGCAGTGCGCCACGCTCGGTGCGCAAACGATTGTGAATCACTGGCGAGGGTGGCGAGATGACCGAGCAGGGGACCGAGCTCAGGCTCGGCTGGCTGGGGACCGGCCGGATGGGCTCGGAACTTGTGCTCCGGCTGCTCACGGCCGGCAGCGACGTGACGGTCTACAACCGGACGAAGGCCAAGGCCGAGCCGCTGGCCGCGGCCGGCGCGAAGATCGTTGACTCGGCGGCCGAGCTGGCCGCCGTGGACATCGTGTTCGTGACCGTCGGCACTTCCCAGGACCTGATCGACGCGCTCACCGGCCCGGACGGGCTGCTGTCCGGCGACGGCGCGCCCGGCATCGTGGTGGATTGCTCCACCATCTCCGCCGACGCGTCGCGGCAGGTCCGGCAGCAGCTCGACGCGCGCGGGAGCACGCTGCTCGCCGCGCCGGTGATGGGTAATCCCAGGGTCGCCGCGGCAGGCGGGCTGACCCTGGCGGTATCCGGGCCCCGGGCCGCCTACGACGCCGCCCGGCCCTACCTGGGGCTGCTCGGCGCCGGGGCAACCTATGTCGGCGAGGGCGAGCTCGCCCGGATCGTGAAGCTGTGCCACAATCTCTTCCTTGGCGTAGTTATTCAGTCACTGTCCGAGGTAACGGTTCTGGCGGAAAAGAGCGGTGTCAGCAGGCAGGCGTTGCTGGCCTGCCTCAATGACAGCGTGATGGGCTCCGCCTTCACCAGGTATAAGACGCCGGCGCTGGTAAACCTGGACTTCCACGCCACCTTCACGGCCGAGTTGCTGCGGAAGGATTTCGACCTCGGGCTGGCCGCCGCGCGGGAGCGCGAGACGCCGATGCCGGTGGCCTCGCTGGTGCACCAGATGGTGCAGAGCCTGGTGGGGCACGGATTCGGTCAGTCCGACTTCGCCGCGCTGCTCATGCTGGCGGCCCAGTCGGCCGGGCTGGAACTCGCCAGCGAGAATGCGGAGGTATCCGACGGCCTCGGCCCAGCGGACACGAGCGGCGCAAAAGATGCAGTACGGTAATCCGCCATCGAGAAATTCATGGCCATCCCGGAAGCGGCAGCTGATCACCACCAAGACGCGGCAGCCGGCCTCCGGGCGAGTTTCATTTACTAATTCATTACATTCGGCAAAACACAATCATCGGAAGGAGCAGCCGGGATGAAATCTGACCGCGCCCGGTTCCTGTCTCTCACGGCCACCGCCGCGGTGCTGGCAGTGGTGCTCGCCGCCTGCGGCGGCGGAAGCAGCGGCGGCGGAACTAGTAGTAGCCCTTCGGCCAGTGCATCGGCTACCAAGGCGCCGATCCTGGTCGGGGTATCGCTTTCCCTGACCGGCGACTTTTCCGCTGACGGCCAGGCGTTCGAGCGCGGCTATCAGCTCTGGCAGAGCGTCGTTAACAAGCACGGCGGGATACTCGGCCGGCAGGTCAAGCTGGTGATCCTCAACGACGCCAGCTCGCCGACCACGGTGGTCTCCAATTACCAGAAGCTGATCGCCGTCGATCATGTGAACCTGACCTTCGGGCCGTTCTCCTCGCTGCTCACCGCGCCGGCCTCCACCGCCGTCGCCCGGTACGGCTACGCAATGATCGAGGGCGCGGGAACCGCGCCCAGCGTCTTTAACGTGGCATCCAACAAGGCCGTGCACAACGTCTTCAGCCCCAGCCTGCCGGTCAAGGACTACATGGTGCCGTTCGCCAAGTGGATCGTGTCCCTGCCCGCCAGCCAGCGGCCGAAGACCGCCGCTTACCCGGAGGCCAACGACCCGTTCGCCGACCCGCCCGTGCAGACCGCGCAGAAGATCCTGCAGGCCGCCGGGGTGAAGACGGTGTACAGCAAGACCTTCCCGGAGGAAGTCTCGGACTACAAGGCGCCCGCCGACCAGGTCGCCGCCAGCGGCGCCCAGCTGGTGGTGCTCGGCTCCACCGACGTGCCGACCGTGAACGCGTTCATGCAGGCCTTCGAGCAGCAGCACTACAACCCGAAGATCTTCATCGCCGCATCCGGGCCGGACCAGGGCAGCGCCTTCATCCAGGCAGTCGGCAAGGCGAACGCGAACGGGATGATGGTGCCCGACGGCTGGTACGGCGGCTATAACAACCCGCTGAGCAATGCCATGGTCAGCACCTACATCGGGAAGTTCGGCGGCACCGCCTCCGACATCAATGCGGACGTGGCCGAGGCGTACTCGGTCGGCGAGATCGCGGCGCTGGCAGTCACCGCGACCGGCGGCACCGACAACGCCAAGATCATCCACTACCTGCACAGCGGGGTCACCCTGAACACCGTGCAGGGACCCGTCCAGTTCAACGCGATCGGCGAGAACCCCAAGGCCGCCGCGTTCATCTTCCAGTGGCAGAACGGCAACTTCAACCAGGTCCTGCCAGTGACCGCATCCGGCTCGACAAAGATCACGTACCCGAAGCCGCACTTTGCGAGCTGACTAAGTCTCCGAACCGGGCGGGTGGTCCGGCGCGATGTGCCGGACCACCCGCCCGGGCCAAGTATTCACACGGTTGTTCATGAGGTCTGGAAGGAGAATCCGGGGATGAGGTCAGTCCGTGCCCGGTTCCTGTTTCCCGAGGCCGGTGCGGGCGAACTGAGCATCGGGACCGGACCGGCGCGGAGCTGACATGGGACGCCAGATCTACGAGGCGGTTGTCGACGGGGTGCTCGTCGGCGGTGTCTACGGCCTGATGGCCGTGGGGCTGACGCTGATCTTCGGCGTGCTGGACATCATCAACATCGCCCAGGGCATCCTGGTCATCCTCGGCGCCTACCTCAGCTACGCGCTGTCCGTGCACCTGCACATCGACTTGTTCCTCGGCCTGCTCATCACGGTCCCGGCGATGTTCGTGATCGGCGTCGCGATCTACTGGGCGTTCATGCGGCCGCTGCGCGGCCGGGAGCGCACGTCCATGTCGCTGCTGGCCAGCTACGCGGTCGCCATCATCCTCGAAGGCATCCTCTACTGGATCTTCAGCCCGGACTACGTGCAGCTGAACGCCTGGTACGTGACCGCCAGCGTGCGGGTGTTCGGCTTCTACCTGCCGTACATCTACCTCTTCGGGTTCGTGCTGGCCCTGGTCCTGGTCCTGGTGCTGTACCTGATCTTGTACCGGACGCGGTTCGGCCGCAGCATCCGCGCCACCATGCAGGACCAGACCGCCTCCCGGCTGATCGGGATCGACGTGAACCGGGTCGCCGCGGTCACCTTCGGGATCGGCGTCGCCGTCACCGCGGTCGGCGGCATGGTGTACGGCGCCACCAGCGGGGGCTTCAACCCGAACAGCGGCTACGACCTGATCTCGCGGCTGCTCGCCATCATCATCCTCGGCGGCCTCGGCAGCATCGGCGGCGCGCTCGCGGCCGCGGTGTTCATGATCACGCTTGAGTCCGTGGTGAGCATCTGGTCACCGAACTGGGCCATCGTGGTGTTCTACGCGGCCCTCGTGCTCGTGCTCACGATCCGGCCGTCCGGCCTGTTCGGGCGGCGGGAGGTACGGCTCCAGTGACGCCGGCCAGCATGATGAAGGGGCCGGACTCGCTGGCCCGCCCGGGGCGGCTGCAGGCGGCCACCGCGTGGCGCGCCGGGGGAGCCCTTGCCCTGCTCGCGGCGATCGCGGTGTTTCCCCTGATCTTCACCAACGCGCTGGTGACCACGATCGCCGTGGACACGCTGATCTTCGTGGCGGCTGCGGCCGCGTGGAACATCTTCTCCGGGTATTCCGGCTACATCTCGCTCGGGCACGCGGTGTTCTTCGGCTGCGGGGCTTACACGGTCGGGATCGGCGCCCGGGACTGGCAGGTGAACGGGACCGCGGTGTTCGCCCTGATTCCGCTGGCCGGCCTGGTCGCGGTCGCGGTCGCGGTACCGTTCGGCCTGGTGGCCCTGCGAGTCCGGCGCCACACGTTCGTCGTCGTCACCATCGCGGTCTTCTTCATTTTCCAGCTGATGGCCTTCAACTTCTCGTTCACCGGCGGGACCACCGGCGTCGCCGCGCCTTTCCTGGTGTGGAATCCCAGCACCTACAACGACCCCTTCTACTACCTGGCGCTGGCCATCGGGGTGGCCACCATCGGGCTGTCCTGGCTGATCCGGGGATCCAGGTTCGGCCTGCAGCTCCGGGCCATCCGCGACGATGAGGACCGGGCCAGGGGCCTCGGCGTCCGGACCATGCGCGTCAAGCTGGCCGCGTTCATGATCTCCGCGTTCGTGACCGGCCTGCTCGGCGGGCTCTGGTTCTACTTCATCACCCAGGTACTGCCGCAGTCCGGCTTCGACCCGGCCTTCGACCTCTCCGTCGCGCTGATGGCCTTCCTCGGCGGGCTCGGCACCGTCTCCGGCCCGGTGCTCGGCGCGCTCGTCCTGGTGCCGGCCCAGCAGTACCTCACCGAGCAGTTCACGAACGACTATCTCAGCCAGATCGTTCTCGGCACCCTGTTCCTGGGCGTCATCCTGCTGCTGCCGCGCGGCGTGATACCCACCGGGAGCGAGAAGATCACGTCCTGGCGGGCGAGACGGACCGGGCAGGCAGCGGCCGGGCAGGACGCGGCCGGGCAGGCAGCGGCCGTCATCGGGCCGGACGCGGCCGCCAGCGGGCCGGCCGCCGCTCCGCCCGGTGAGCCGGGCGCCGCCGCGGGCCCGGCCGGGAAGGAAAGCGCCCGGTGAGCGCGCTGTTGCGGGCCGAGCAGATATCCAAGGCATTCGGCGGCGTGCAGGCGCTCAGCGACTGCACGGTTGAGGTAGAGCGCGGCAGCATCACGGGCCTGATCGGGCCGAACGGATCGGGCAAGACGACGCTCTTCAACGTCATCACCGGCTACGAGCACGTGGACGCCGGTGACGTCTACGCGGATGACAGGAAGATCACGAACGCGCGGCCGGAGCGGGCGTTCGCCCTCGGCATCGGCCGGACCTTCCAGCTGACCAGGATCTTCCCGAGGCTGACCGTCATGGAGAACATGCTGGTCGCATCGCAGCATCGCGGCGGCGGCCGGTGGCGCAGCCCGCTGGCCAGGGCCGGCGGGCAGGCGGACCGGCGGCGTGCCATGGAGCTGCTGGAATTCACCGGCATCGCCGGGCACGCGACCGCGCTGGCCGACACTCTGTCGTATGGCCAGCGGAAGCTGCTCGAGCTTTCCTACGTGCTGGTCGCCGATCCGGCGATCGTGCTGCTCGACGAGCCGGCCGGCGGCGTTAACCCGTCCCTGATCCAGCACATCGCGGCCAGGATCCGTGACCTGAACGCCCGCGGCACGACATTCCTCATCGTCGAGCACAACATGGATTTCGTGATGGGCCTGTGCGACCGCGTCACGGTCCTGGACTACGGCACCGTGGTCGCCAGCGGGACTCCCGAGATCATCAGGAACAACCCGCGGGTACTCGACGCCTACCTCGGCACCACGGAGGAAGACGATGAACCCGCCCCGTGACCAGGCGCCGGCCCGGATGCCAGCCCAGGCCGGCCAGGACGCCGCGCTCGTCATCGAGGGACTCGTCTCCGGCTACGGCGGCGGCGACGTGCTGCATGACGTGTCGCTGCGCGTGCCGACCGGCGGCATCACCTGCGTGGTGGGGCCGAACGGGGCGGGCAAGTCCACGCTGCTGGCCACGATCAGCGGCCTGCTGCGGCCCAAGCGCGGCACCATCAAGCTGCACGGCGAGTCACTGGGCGGGAAGACGCCGCGGCAGATCCTGGACCTGGGCCTCGTGCACGTGCAGCAGAACCACAGCCTCTTCCGCGACATGACGGTCCGGGAGAACGTCGAGCTCGGCGGCTACATCCTGCGGGACCGCGCACTCCTGCTGCGCAGGCGCGTGCACGTCGAGGAGATGTTCCCCCAGGTGGGGCAGTGGGCCGGGCAGAAGGCCGGCAGCCTGTCCGGCGGCCAGCAGCGGCTGGTGGAGTTCGCCCGCTGCCTGATGCTAGACCCGTCCCTGGTGCTGCTGGACGAGCCGTCCATGGGCCTGTCCCCGAAGGTGCTCAGGACCGTGTTCGACGCGGCCCGCCTGATGAACTCCCAGGGCAAGACGATCCTGCTGGTCGAGCAGAACGCGCGGGCCGGCCTGCGCCTCTCCTCCCGCGGCATCGTCCTGGAGAACGGGCGGGTGCGGCTGTCGGGCAGCGGCCGTGAGGTTCTCGAGCACCCGGAGATCGGCGCGCTGTACCTGGGCGGCGCCGTGACCGGCGCCGGCCAGACGGCACCGGGCGACACCGGCGGGGCCGGAGGCCCGCGGCCTGACGGCCCGCCGCCGGGAACCTTCCCCGGGACCGCTCATTGATCATCGACGCGCACTGCCACGTCATCGTCCCCGAGATGCTGACGAGCGCGGTGCCAGCGCACTGGCGGCCCGCCATCAGCATCGAGGACGGCCGGCCGGTCGTCACGTTCCGCGGCCGGGAGCTGCGCTCGATCGTGGCCGAGTTCACCGACACCGAGGTGATGGCCAGCCAGGCCGCGGCCGCCGGAGTTGACCACCTGCTGCTCTCCCCGTGGATCATGCTGGTGCCCGTGCAGGCCGGCCTGGCGGAGGCGGCCAGGGTCTGCCGGGTGCAGAACGAGGGGCTTTCCCGGGCCACCGCGGGCGGCCTGGTCAGCGCGCTCGGCGCGGTCCCGCTGCAGGACGCGGCGGCCGCGGCGGCCGAGCTTGAGTACCTGATGCGGCTGCCGGGGCTGCACGGCGCCGAGGTGCCGGCCAGCGTGGCGGGCCGATACCTCGGCGACGAGGCGTTCCTGCCGTTCTGGGCGGCCGCTGAGGCCACCGGGGCGCTGATCTTCGTGCATCCCACCACCCGCGGCTTCGAGCTGCCCGCGCTCAGCGACTATTACCTGTGGAACTCGGCGGGGAACCCGCTGGAGACGGCCATCACCGCCGCGCACCTGGCGGCCGCCGGGGTACTTGAGCGGTACCCGCGGCTGCGGATCCTGCTCGCCCACGGCGGCGGCGGGCTGATGTCGATCCGCGGCAGGCTGCGGCGGGCGTTCGCCGCGCGGCCGGAGGCCAGGGCGCGCTCGGCGGACGGCCCGGATGCCGCGCTGCGCCGGTTTTACTTCGACACGGTCACCCACGACCGGGCGCTGCTCGCCGATCTCGTCGGCTACGCGGGCGCCGATCATGTGCTGCTCGGCTCGGACCGGCCATTCGACATGGGCTGCGACCAGCCTGCCGAGGAAGTACGGGCGCTGCGGCTCAGCGACCTTGATGAGCGCTCTATTCTCGGCGGTAATGCCAGCCGCCTGCTCGGCGGCTGACCGCTGGCCGACCGGTTCCCGGCATTTTCCATTTCCCCGGCGCTGACGTACGGTAGGGATTTCTCGGCGCTCGACATTCGGGGGATGGCAAATGCCGACAAGACGGCAAGTACTGCACGGAATGAGCATACTGGCTGTCGGGGGACTGGCCGCAAATGCGCCGCTATCGCGTGAACTCGGCCAGCATGCCGCCAGAAGTCAGCATTTGGCCAGGCCCGCTGCTGCCGGGCGGCCGCGGTGCGGTGTCAACAAGGGAACTGGCGGCATGTGGCAGGCGGTTTCCGCGGCAACGGGCGGGCTGGCCGGCTACCGGGGCTACGACAGCCCGGCGCAGGGCACTCCGGCGTCATGGCCGGGACCGGGCGCAAGCCCTGCTCCGGCAGGCGCATCACTGCAGGTCATAAGCATAAAACCGGATATTGACGCGGTCCTGTCCGGCTCGCTGGACAAGCAGCTCCACGGGTTCGCCAGGCTCGTCCCGGCCGGCGCGATGGTCACCTGCTGGCATGAGGGCGAGACAGCCGATAACAACTACACGACAGCGCAGATTCTCGGGCTGCATGCGCATTGCTACCCGATCTTCAAGGCCGCGTCGCCAGGCTGCCGGTACGGCCAGATCGTCACGTGCTATACGGCCACCCGGGCCAGCGGCCATTACCCGCTCGGTCAGTGGATGGCCCCCGGGCTTGATTTCTACGGGCTT
>Ga0182015_10004028_pt1 | contig 16070 bp, 18 predicted proteins | sample 712P3MmetaG_FD_120478 | JGI IMG/M metagenome (GOLD analysis project Ga0182015, IMG submission 120478) | Permafrost microbial communities from Stordalen Mire, Sweden - 712P3M metaG | ecosystem: Environmental > Terrestrial > Soil > Wetlands > Permafrost | place: Sweden: Stordalen | collected... | reverse complement strand
TCCGCTGGTGCTGTAAACGTGCCCGACCACTCGCGTTCCGGAGTGACCCGGTTCAGATAGTCCTTCTTGACTTGCTGGCCTTCTTCAATTTGTTTCTGCTGCTCGGGGTTGGGCTCGGTGAACCTGCCTTCCACACTGAGCTTGGCCTGGATTTTTGGATACTTGCCGGCGGTGACTGTGAATTTGCGGGTGAATGAGATTTTCTCGTCGCGTGCTTTTCCTGCCTGGGCTTCACCGGTCAGTTCAATGGGATAAGTCCCGGGAGCGGTTTCCAGGCTGACGCCCGCCAGTGCGAACCATGTTTTACTGGCAGCATTGAAGCTGAAGGAAACTTCATGTCCCAGCCATGATCCGTTCAGCGATTCCAGCCGCGCCGGGGGCTTTACCTCAAACAGTACCGGCCCGCCATTGACCAGCCGCGTGGGCTGTGCGTGCACGGTCCAGCTCGCGGCAGAGGCCGGAGGGACCGAATTGAGAAATGAACCGACCAGAAGAGAGAGGGCGATGCGGGCGAAGAGAGCGGTAGGGAGCCAACGGTTCACCCTATCAGCCTAGCATTCCTTGCAGGTCTTCAGCTGAGGATTGAGATCAGGCCCTGCTGGCGCCCGTGACAAGACCGACGGTCACGATGGGAATTGGTGGACCTGGCCGGGATCGAACCGGCGACCTCTTCCATGCCATGGAACGACTAAAATCGCAACTTGCTGACGGCAAAGGCTTTAATAGTCGGACGAGTCGGCGAAAACCGCTAAAATCGGCGTGTTTTGCTACCAAAATGCTACCAAAACGCGTGCTACCAATTTGCTACCAAACTGGTTTGGGCCGAGGGCTGACCGCGGGGGACAGCCCTTTTCTACTTCAATGATTGTCCCATTGAAATTCATTTGAAATCAACAATGACCACAGCAGCGTCCTTCGCATGGCGCGCGGCTGTCGATGTTCTTACTAATCCTGACTATCGATTTTTGCGCGGAGCATTCTTGCAATGGTGTAGTCTCGCTCGGATGCGCGCCAGTGAAATTCGCGCGGACTTGACGTTTGACTTTCACCGCAACGCCGTTTTGCTCAGAGTTGCTCGATGAATTTTTTCGTCGCGGTTACCGATTACGACTGGTTCCAATTACATGCGTCCAAGTCTCGAGTGGATGAAGTAAATTTCTGGCGCCCATCGCCTGAGGCGTCATTCAAAGCACTCAGCCCAGGCCAAATGCTGCTGTTTAAGCTTCATTCGCCGCGCAACTTCATAGTCGGTGGTGGGTTCTTCACCCGTTTCATCCAACTGCCACTCTCGCTCTCGTGGGAAGCTTTCGGCGAAGGCAACGGCGTTCGATCTCTTTCGGAAATGCGTGACAGGATTGCGAAATACAGGCGCGTACCCATCGAACCCACGGAGAACCCGACGATCGGTTGCATACTCTTGGCCGAACCATTCTTTTTCCGAGATGCAGAATGGATTCCAGTACCTCTGGATTTCAGCCTCAACATTGTCCAAGGAAAGGGCTACGACAGCGAAGACGGAGCCAGCGGCAGGGCCCTCTGGGAAGCGGTCATTGAAAGATTGGCGACACGCGCCACTGCGAACTCTGACCCCGGCCCGGCGACTATAGCAGCAGTCGAGAGTGTCCGTTACGGCGAACCCGTGCTCGTTCGACCGCGACTTGGCCAAGGCACATTCAGAATGATTGTGACCGACGTTTATGAACGTAGGTGTACGATCACGGGGGAACGCACACTGCCGGTGCTGGAGGCTGCTCATATTAAACCTTACGGCGTGGGCGGCCCACATGCATCGGAGAATGGTCTCCTCTTGCGGAGCGATCTGCACACTTTGTTTGATCAGGGATACGTGACTGTTGACGCTGATCAACTGAAGGTGGTAATTAGCAATCGCATTCGAGAGGAGTTTGAGAACGGGCGAGACTATTATCAACTGCACGGTAGAGCCATACGACTGCCGCGCGAAAGCAACAGCGTGCCCTCGCGTGAATATCTCGCTTTCCACAATAGCCTGTTCCGCTAGACCAACTCGAAGATTCATGTCTCCGATCGCGTAGTTATAATCTCCGCGGAGTAGACGACCTGCAGATGGCCGTTTTCAAAGTAACCGCACCCGCTAGGCTGTGACTGAAGGATTTCGATAATGGGTGTAAATGGGTGTGTTTTTGGGTGTTGACAAATTGGGTGTAATTGGGTGTATTATTGGGTGTCATGATCCAGCCCGCCACCCTCAAGATTACCCCAGAAATTCTCGGCTTCATTGCTGAACTCGATGAATTCAAAGGGGCTTGGCGGGCTCTAGGCACCTTGGCTCCCGAGCGTCTATCCGCCCTCCGCAGGGTTGCCACCATTGAAAGCATCGGATCATCCACCCGCATTGAAGGCAGCAAGCTCTCCGACCGGGAGGTCGAAAAGCTGCTGTCCAACCTTGAAATCAAGTCCTTCCATACGCGGGATGAGCAGGAAGTGGCTGGCTACGCCGAAACCATGGAGCTGATTTTCCAGTCCTGGGAAGAGATCACCCTGACAGAAAACCATGTCAAGCAGCTGCACCGCGACTTGCTCAAATACAGCGAAAAGGACGCGCATCATCGCGGCGAATACAAGACCCAACCCAACAGCGTCGCGGCCTTTGACGAGACTGGAAAGCAGATCGGCATCGTGTTTGAAACGGCTACCCCGTTCGACACCCCGCGCCTGATGACGGAAGTGGTCGGTTGGGCACGGGAACTGCTGGAGATCCGGCAGCTGCATCCTTTGCTGGTGATAGCCATTTTCGTCGTCGTATTTCTTGAAATCCATCCCTTTCAGGACGGCAACGGTCGTGTGAGCCGCATCCTGACAACACTGTTGCTGTTGCGTGCTGGATACGCCTATGTTCCCTATAGCTCACTGGAGAGCGTGATCGAACACAGCAAGGAAGGCTATTACCTCGCGCTGCGCCAGACGCAAGGGACGATCAGAACCGACACGCCGAATTGGCAGCCATGGGTCTTGTTCTTCCTGCGCGCACTTCAACAGCAGATGAAGCGGCTGGCCAAGAAAGTCGAAAGAGAGAAAATTGTCCTGTCTGCCATGCCCGAATTGTCCGTGAAAATCCTCGAGTATGCACGCGAACACGGACGCGTCACCATCGGCGATATAGTTACGCTGACCGGCACGAGTCGGAACACGCTCAAGCAGCACTTCCGCCAGCTTCTCCAAAATGGCCACCTAGTGATGCACGGCAGAGGTCGCGGCGCCTGGTACGGGTTGGCATAGAGTCCAGAACTGGGCCACAGATGAAGAATCTGATGGGATCATCAGGAAACTTAGCCCCGCACCCCGGAGAAGAATCCGCGTGCGAGGAGGAGTTTAAGTGGGAGTCTTGACGAGGCTAGCCAACGCACGTCCGGCGTCATTCGATGTTGTCACGTTTGGCGAGATTGTGTTGCCCACACAATATCTGGATATTCGCAGGATCTTTCGACGACCCACCCTTCGAATAGGGGATGATGTGGTCGAAATGGAGGCCGGAACTCGTCCCACACTTCTGGCACCTCCCCTGATCGCGCTTCCATACTTCTAGCTTCACCCAGCTTGGTATCAGTCGATCGTCTTCCAAACTTGGCGGAGCTATTGTGGGACGATGATGATCGTCCGTGCCAGCGAATCTGAGCTTGAACTTGAAAACTTTGCGCCCGGACGACTCTTCGGTCCAACAATCAATCAACTCGAACATGCCGTTGTAGACCCAAATGCCAGACCGTATTTTTTCGTAGACCCTGACCTCCTCCGGCGGTGCTTCTGCCTCCTTGTACCGCCGCGCAGCTTCCGCGAAGAGCCCGTTCTGTGTGGGCGAACCACCAGGATGACGCTCCGGCTGATCCACCTGCTTTGGATCAGGCCCGTTTACAGTTCTCGCAGAGTCGTGCCCTTCGTAAATCAATACCCGGCCCTCATCCTCTATCCGATCCGCGTATGGAGCGCCCGGACGGAGGCTCATCAGAATGATGGAATCGGTGCCCCGCAGGCGGAAGTTCATTCCCCGCTGGAGATTCACGCCGATTGCCGAACACATCTCTATGTAGGAGATGACATCGCCGGGTTGGAATCCATCAGACAAACCGAATGGATTATACGACCGTCGGTGCTACTCCTGGTCGCAGTGATGCCGGTTTGTATCGGAGCGCTTCTATACAACGGCAAACTCTTTTCAGCTCTCGATCGCGGCCTGATAAACTCTCGCCATAGTGAAAACAGCATCGGATAAGGTCGCGTCAGCGTTTCTTCGTTGGGCGGGAAGCAAACGCCAGCTACTGCCGACGCTCGGGCAATACTTCCCCGCCGATGCAACCAGTTACATCGAGCCATTCGCCGGGTCGGCTTGCCTGTTTTTTTCTCTCTCTCCGAAAAAGGCGATTCTCGCCGACATCAACGTCGAACTTATGGCAACCTACCGGGCTGTCCGGAGATCGCCCGATGACGTGGCCCTAGAGTTGAAGGGACTCCGGCGTTCCAAGCGTGAGTACTTGCGAATGCGGTCACTTCGGCCCAGTCACCTTACCCCACCCGAGCGGGCCGCCCGATTCATCTACCTGAACCGATTTTGCTTTAATGGCTTGTACAGGACCAATCGGAAGGGTGAATTCAATGTGCCGTATGGAGCCAGCGGAACAGGCCGATTGCCTGATGCCGAGACGCTGAGGGCTTGTTCGCGAGCATTGCGTCGAGTGACCTTGCTGACTGGTGATTTCGAGGCTGCCCTGCGGCATGCACATCCGGGAGACTTCGTTTACATGGACCCGCCATATGCGGTGAACACACGGCGTATTTTCAACGAGTATGACCGCGCGAGCTTTTCCTCGGAAGATGTCGTCCGCGTGCGACGTTGCATGGAGCGTCTCAAGCGAAAGGGCGTGAGCTTCGTTGTAAGCTATGCCGAGAGTCCCGAGGCGGATATGCTGCGAAAGGGATTTAATTTTGAAACGGTACGAGTGCGAAGAAATATTGCCGGATTCACGAGCGAGCGGAAATATTCCAAAGAGATCTTGATTTGGAATCGGTGAGAGCCCTATGCCTGTGCGATCAAAACAACCGCAAGAAGTGATGCCAAAGCCCGGCGTTTTGATGCGGCTTGACCCTGAAGACATCAAGCCGAGCCAAAACAACCCGCGTCATCTGTTCGACCCCAATGAACTTGAAGACCTAAAGAAGAGCATACGCGAGAAGGGTGTGCTAGTACCGATCACCGTTTATCAGCCCAAGGGGCAAACAAAGTACTCAATATTGGACGGTGAACGTCGATACAGATGCGTTTTGCAGCTGAACGCTGAGGATCGCGACTTTGATCTTCCTGCCAATGTGGTGGACCCACCGACGAAAATCGCTGGGCTGTTGTATATGTTCAACATCCATAATTTTCGCGAGGCCTGGGAGCTGATGCCGACGGCCCTCGGGCTGAAAATTGTCATCGAGGAACTAGGGGAGGATGAAACCAAAGCACTGGTTAGACTGACGGGGCTAAGCGACGCTCAGGTGGAACGCTGCAAGAAGCTACTTAAATTTCCAGAGCGCTTCCAATTGATGTCGTTGGATCCCGAGCCGATGACAAGGATTCCCTCGAACTTTTGGATTGAGGCGCTGCCGGTCCTTGAGTTGGTTGAGGCGGAGCTACCAGCCTTGGCTACTCGCTTCGGTCGCGACAATATAACCGATAAGTTGGTGGGCAAGTACCGCGACGGCAAAATCAAAAGTGTAATTCACTTTCGCCGCATCATGGAGAGTTACGACACTTCCGACGGCAACAGGGCAGTGCGCGACTTAGTTCTCCGCCGGTTGGAGCAGTTTATTCTCGATCCTGCTCTGGAGACCCGCGCGGCGTTCGACGAATTTGTCGTTGACAAGCGTCGTGCAAGGAATGCGGTGACTGCTTGCGAAACCTTTATTTCAGCATTGCAGCAGTTGAAACTTACATACACCACCGATGATACGGACCGTGAGCAGCTCCGAGAGGCTTTAAGGCAAGTGGAGGCGTACTGCAAGAGCCTGTCACGCGCCCTCGAAGGGCGCGATGAACCAAAGCCACAGCCAGTTGTCGAAGAGTGAGATTCTTCCCATCCCCGGAAAATCGCGTTGAGGTAAATGTTTGGGACTACTCAAGAAACTTCGGCTTTGGCGATATATAAGGCGTTTCCCTGACTATCGGCCCCAGCCGGTCACGGTAGGGAGGCTGGAGAGTTGGACCAGTCAATTCAGCGAAAAGGACGCCAAAGCCGCTCGCACCTTGCTGGATCGAATCGTGTGTACCTCAGCGAAGAAAGAGTCCAGAAAATCTTGGTGGAGCAGAACAGAGCGCTGAGTGCTCGACTGCGCAGGGCCGGCATAGCCCCGGACCACACAGTTTACGTGTCATTACACGATGCGGGAAGCAGCAGTCCCGTAATGCTAAATCTGCTTCGCGATGCTGCTGGATTGGAGCGGAGCGGGTGTCACCTGATCGATGGCCACAACGGTATTCTGCTCAACAAGGTCACTAATGAGCTTGCTGAAGGCGCGGTGGTCTATGTCGACGATTTCGCGGGAACCGGCATGCAGTTTTGCAAGACGCGGAAGTTCGTCGCTCAAAGTATCGTAGGAAACTTTTCCGAATTCCTGCTAGTCCCATGCTTGTGCGAAGAAGCCATTCATCGACTCGGACGGGAAGGCATTGATTTCTACACGGGGATGGTGCATACGAGAGCGGAACGCCCACTCCATGAAAATAGTCCAATTCTCGACCAAGAGACTAAAGACAGATTTCGACAGATGTCTTTGGGCATCCACAGCCGCGTTGGTCTGGGGTTCTCGGGCTTGGCAACGATGGTCGTTCTGTATCGCAATGCTCCGAACACCACTCCTTTGATTATTCGCGGCAATCTGGATCAGAAGAATTTTGTCGGCATCTTCCCTCGCACCACTGATCTCCCGATTGCGGGATAGGTTAGCGCATTAGGCTTCTAACAGCTGCCAAGCAGATTCAACTCTATGCTGCGCGGCAGCTTACCTGAAGTCGCGAACTCGGAAAACGCCTTTGGTGTCATCAGCACGATTGAGTCAAATCCCTTGGTCACCGCAGCATTTCTCCACGCAGCATCATGTGCGGCGATTTCCTCTAGACTCATAGCGTCATTCTGCGGCCGTAGACCAAGAACCCGCGCGATAGTTTGCTCGTCACCGATGAATGGTTTGGCGATTGTGACATGCTGGGGAAGGCGAAGTTCAACGCGACGTTCGCAGGATTCTAAGAAATCACACAATTATTCTGTAGAAAAAATGAAGGTTTTGCGACATAGATGTCGGCTTTGCTTAATATGAATCTGTTTCCTATTGACGGCGCCAAAGAAAAACAATAAAAATGGCGAGGGCGAGGTCGGGGAGTGTAGTTTGTGGGAGAACTGGTCAGTCTAATCTCGACATACGGATGGCCCGTGATTCTGGTCGCCGCGCTGGTGCACAGGAAAGGCCCACGCGCAAAGATTGATGAAGTGCCTAGGACCCACCTATTCCTCTCGGAGAAGAGATACCAATACCTGAGACGGTGGCACGGGCGGAAGCGAAACAGACATCGTATTCCGAAAGTCCGCCCTTATGAGCGACGGCGGACGGAAGGGAAAAAACACATTGAATTCGCCTGTAAGGCGAAGAGACTATCGCACTGGCACCGATCAGCGGGAATAGTAAAGATAAGCAAGAACCCCAAGCTCTTAATACGCGCCGCGTTGAAGAAAGTCTGTGGGCGAACGGAGATCCACCGAAAACGGGCCCTACGGTAACCTTGTTCGCGCGGAGGCGGCCCACTTATCATGATGGCTGGAGGACTTTGTTATGTCACTTCCTAAAACAGTTCCGACCCCGCCCGAAATAACGGAAACACCCCCACAGGAAGAGCGGTTCACTATTCCCGCCCACGTCGACCGTTGGGATGAGTACTTTCTCAACATCGCCAAAGCTGTTTCGATAAAGTCGAAAGATCCAAAGTGTCCGGTGGGTGCCGTTATCGCGTCGGGCGACAACGTTCTACTGACAACAGGCTTCAATGGCTTGGCACGCGGTGTTCATGACGACGAGCAGACGCTAATGGATGCAGATGAGAAGTTGAGAGTGATCTGCCACGCTGAAAACAATGCCATCATGAACGCGGCTCGAATGGGAGTCGCGCTTCTGGGCGCATCGATCTATGTGACCAAATTCCCCTGCCTCGCCTGCTGCAATGCAATCATTCAATCGGGCATCAAAAAAATCTATACGCATGACGACTGCTTCTGGAATGATGACCCGTTTGACAAAGAGCATTCCCGCAAGAAACAGATTCTGCACGACGCTCGTATCGAGGTGAATGCACCCTTCCATCCGGCATTCAAGCCTACGGAGCAAATTACGGTGCCCAAGAGAAAAACAGCGAAGAAGCCAGCCGGGAGCGCCAAGGATTCTGGCGGGGAGTTGTTCGACAATAAGAGGTAGGAGACAGAACAGGCGTAGCGGCCGCGCGGCGCAAGCTCGTCCGGGTAGTGCCAAACCTTCACAAAGCAGCCTGCACGATATCTGTCTGGCGCCACGGACCTGATACGAATGATACGAAAATGGAGACAACAGGGGAAACTGTGGAAACTGTAGAAACTGTAGAAACTGTAGAAACTGTAGCGTGTACCCTAATTGGGTTCTTTGCTCAAGTCTCAATCTGGAACCAAAAATACGCCTTTGTTTGCTAGAAGCTTCCCTTCGCGACGGATCAACCTCAGTTCTCCAATGAAGAACTCTCTGAGACCGATTGTAGTTCGCGAAAGATATCTGCATGGTGCTGGCCAAGGTAGCGCTCAACACGGGCATTGCCGAGCAACTTCGCCAGATAGCCGCGCGCCAGGACCAAATTGAGGACCTGATTTCCATGAGATTCCTCAATCAGCCCTAAATCGCGTTGCAAAACTTCCATCTCTTTTTCCATTTTCGCGACCTGTTCCGGGGTCAGGCCCTCGACTACTTTGTGTTTGTCAGGATCGACAAGCATTTCAGAGCGGGTGGCTGCCAGAAGAGCTTTTGCATAGGGCACCGAGAAGTTCCCCGTCGCCACCAACAGGTCGGCTACCTCAATCTGGCGCATTGGTTTTAGCTTTCGTAGAAAGGCGAATGCTCCTAGCGACACATGTTTATTCTTGAGGATCTCGATGGCCTCCTTGCAGATACCATTCAACAGGTCCCGCTTCTGTCGGATGATAGCCACATCCACTTTCAGCACCTTGGCGATCCGTTCTTCCGAGACGCCGTGCCGAATCGCTTTCAGGATCATATTGTGTTCCTGAATTGTGGCCATCCGGTTTACACGCCGATTGTACGTGTAGGTTTCATCGTCAGTCGCGACTAGGCAGCGCGCATGGGTTTCGCCTATCTGCCGCAAGACCTCAAGCCGCACGTGACCATCCAGCAATAAATACGTGTCGGACTGGCCGTTGTGTGGGAACACGATCAGGGGCTCAATGATGCCGACTTCGCGGACGGAAGAAAGGACTTGCTGGTACTTTTGGCTGGACCGCATGACAGGCTTTACTTGCTTGAGTGGCAAGATGTTTGTGATCGGCACCACAAGCCCTTGAGGATTAAACGCGATGGAAACCTGCTTAGCCATATTCAAGCCCTTTCGGTGATCTGAATCTTTTCCGCAAGGTAAGCGGGCAGCGACTCCAGTCCTTCAGCTCGCAACAATGTGATGAAGTTCTCATCGCGGAAAAGATTTCTTAGCGCGGAGACGATGAACAGCAACCGGTGCTCCGTCAGCTGCGACCTCTTCACCAGGAGCTTTTGACGGTCGGCTTCTTGACGATAAACACGAACGAGCGACTCTGCTGACTGCAGGCCGTTATTTCTACGTCGGACACCTGGGGTCGAACGTTTGCCGTTGGCTTTGCGCAGTTCTATGATGCGGCGAACGGTGAGCAGCTTGCGGCCCCGGAGAGTCTGATCTTCATAGGCCTGGCAGAGGGCTCGCTGCATGCCGTCCTCGTCCGCGTTCGCGATCTGCATCGCAACCGACAGCGGTATCCGGCCTTTGTCGACGGCATGAAGAAGACGTTCTTCGCCGTTTTTCAACAGATGTGCGATTCCCACAACATAGCTCTTCGCAACATCAATTTTCTTCGCAATCTCAGTTGTGTTATAACCCCGCAACTTCAGACCGTCAATTTCTCGGAGCAACTCTAGCGGGCGGATTTGGCGCCTCGCAATGTTTTCTACCAGGCTCATTAAGAAGCATTCCTCTCTTGATGCTTCCTTCACAATTGCAGGGATCTCAACTTGGCCGAGCGCCATGAAGGCCTCAAGGCGACCTTGGCCGCACACCAGATCGTATGGTTTGCCATCCGTGGGTTCGATCCGACGAGCGACGGTAATGGGCTTCTTGAGACCAAGACTGGAAATATTGGCCACGATGCCTTGGAAGGCGACCTTATTCCGGCTTCGCGGATTGAGGACATTTATTTGATCTATGGGGATCATCTGAACGGTCGGCGCGGTATCGTTCATGCGGCCCCCGGTATCCGTGCGCGCTGGGCCATGCCAAAAAAGAAATCAAGGGTGACAAAGCGATATGTATCTAAACTGACCGCGTTGTCTTCGGCGAGCAACAGTTTTTCAAAGGTCATGTCGAGACGCGGCAGGAGATAGTAGTCGAGAGGGCTCTGATTATCGGCGGCCATGCGCACTGCAACGGTGATGTCTGGGTTCAAACCGGCATCCATGCGAATTAACCATCGAAACGCTCCTGAGTCTTTTTGGCGGCATCGCGCAATAACGAGAGCTGCGGTGAATTCGTCATTCACTACCAACAAGTCCGTGGTGGGGTCACTATTCACAGCACCTCCGAGCTGGCGAATGTTGTCAATGACATCGGCAATGATCTTGGGATACATCAGGCGCAGCTGACGGTTTGTTTCGATGAACTCGTAATCGCGTTCGGGCGTGTACCCGATCAATCCGTACGCCCGGATCAGGCTGCTAAACCGGCCGCGATAGACCGAACTGGACGCCATGCCGTCAGTCTCGTCGATCAGAAGACCAGAGAGACGGCCTTCGCGCTCCAACAAGCTGCGAAGTTGGCCGAGCAATTCGTCATTGCTGTATTTGCGACTACGTTCGCGAATGATGGTCTGCGCCCTTGTGAACAGGTCGGCTGGTACAATCGACTCGAATACCGCATGGCTACGAATCCACATCTCAGGCGGGGTTAGAACGCGTTTTTTCTTCAGCTTGAAGGACATTCTGTTGTAAATGTTGTTGCCAACGTACTTCTCGTTCGTCAAGATCTGGTGAATCGTTCCATGAGTCCAGGCCCTCCCCAAATCTGTGGTAATGCCGCGTTCGTTCAACATCTTGGCGAGTCTTGATTCGAGCATTCTTTCTTCCACGAACATGCGGTACATCCAACGAACGATCTCCATTTCCTCGGGCGGCCCTGGAACAAGAATGACGCGGTCCGTCTGTATGCTCTTTTGTTCTCCCCGGTTGAGCACTCCCTTGTGTTGGCCGGTCATGTCACGCAGCATCCGACGAAGCCCAAACCCTGCTGAGCCGCCCTGGCGAAATCCGAGTTCGATAAGGCGACATTGCCCGATAAAGACCTTGGCGGAAAGCTCGCGGCTGTACTCACCGGCCATGGCCCGCTTCACGCCCTTAACGATTGTCGATATGGGGCTGCCATCATTCTCAAATTGCTCGGCGCAATAGTGCACATCAATCTTCGCGCGTCGGCAAATGTACTCGTAATAGGCGCTCTCGTCGGCATCCTGGAATCGTCCCCAACGGCTGACATCGTAGACAAGAATTGCACTGAAATTCGCTTGGCCATTCTCCACATCGCGAATCAACTCTTTCAACGCATCTCGACCGTCAATTCGAAGGCCGCTTTTGCCGGCATCCGTGTATGTCCGCGTGATGATCATTCCTCGGCCTTCGGCATATTGCTGGATGACTTTCCGTTGATTATCAGTTGAGTATTGTTGGTGCTCGGTTGACATGCGGACGTATTCCACGACGCGGGTTGCGCCATGACCTTGTTCCGACGCTGAAGGCTTCTGTTGTCCTGTTTCTTCCATGGCTGTCAGTCGTCCGAATGCGCGGATTTCCCGCGATGGGTGCTGGGGCGCCATGTAAGAGTCATGGCTGCTCTTGCGGACCGCTGGCCGGCGTGGCCAACCGGAAGGCGACTGCCTTAACGCCCAATGCTGGATTCTCCGAACAGTAATAGTTATATGACGGGTGCGGAGCTAGGTTCAAAGAGATGTTCTTTACTGACCCGATCCTAGCCCGTGGAGTGTGGAATACCTTGCACAATGATGATTTTGGCAGAAGCAAGGTTGTTCTTTTCACAGAACCCATCTGTAGAGACAAGCCAAATGCTTGCATCCAGCGAACGAAGATCGACAGCCGAGTTGTTCTTTACCAATTTCAGGAGCCGGTTTAGTTCGGACGTTAGGGATTGTTTTGTCTTGAGACGGTCGCCGGATCGCCGGCCTGCCCAATAGCGCTTCATATAGTGGGGGTTTTTCTCGCGCCACTTTTGTTGACTGTCGCGGCATTGCTCTCGATAAGCGGCATCTTCAACAAGCTTTTTCCGATGGTACTCTGTGCGGCGGCGGCGCTGACAATCTCGTGAGCTGCAGACTTTTTGATCCGGGTGGTACCTAGAAGGTCGGAATTCATGGATGCAGTACCTACACACATTTTCTTCCATGCTAACTGTGTAAATCTTCGTACGGAATGTTCGTTTCTAGGGAAGCACATTCCCCAACGCACAAATGGCAGGTTCGCTGGTTGCACGTCGCTGGATACTGAAGTGCCGTCGGGGTGCGCGGAGCTTCATCTCATGCTGCCATTCCCGGATAGCCGGAGACAGAAAGCCGAGGCTGTAGCGGTCTGTGTCAAGGCCGGACAACGTCCGCCGCGTAGCGGTCGCAGAGCCTTGACACAGACCGCGCCTCGGCTACGCTCGCGCATCCAGGGAATGGTCGCGATGAGTCTTATCCGTGCGTATCTGGTGGTTGCTCCGCCAAAAGCTCTTGAGCCCATCCATGTTTCTTCGCCTTCACCTGCCGCAGGATTTCCTGGTATTGTTCAGCGTCCAGCCACTCCCCGCGTGACATGATAGAAAGTACGTGGTTCAGGAAAACTCGCATACCAACCACCTCTGCTAGGAGTCGATATCCGTAGTTGATGTGGCTACCGGAGTTCATCTGATCGCTGCCGCGAAGCTCTCGAAAGAGCACCTCGCGGATCCATTCGCCAAGCCGGATGCCGCGCTCCGTCGCCGCGCGTTCGAGCTCATTCAACTCCGATTGAGTCACCTTCGTGCTGGCAGTGTGAGTCCGGAAATTCTGCGCCCCGTTCTTCTTCGCAGATGTGATTTCTTCGGTCATGGTTACCTCTTTTCGCAAGTAAACTTGGGGCGCCCTGCAGCGCCTTCAAAACCGCAAGTCATTCATTCGGAACCGGTCGCTCTGGAGCGCCCCGGAACGCTCTGCAGCACCCTCGAAGGGGTGGAGTGTCAACATACATCCGGTGCGAAGCACCGTTTTCGCACCACCACGAAATCGAATGCAGGAGCATGCCCTCAATACTTGCGTAAAACCCGTGCACGACACCCCCCTGCAGGCTCCTTTGGTCACCACTCCACCACACCATTTACATGGGCAAGCGCGTGCAGAATCCACGCCCAATCGTGTTCGGAATTCGTGTACTCACCGAGACGCTTTCGCAATGGGATTGCGCGAGGCGAAAGCATGGTGTTCGTTGCTGAAATATCCAACTGACGGCCAGCGGGATTCCAAGTGGAATCGCAAGGGTGTTCGACGATAAATGGATACGCCGGATCGTACTCGCAATTCGGTAATCCTTGCAGGTGGAGAATCCGGTTGCAGCCGGTGCAATCGAGATAGCTGCCTAAGACGATGGTGCGCAGTTTAAGCGTGCTTTCCCGGTGGGTGAAGGTAAAACCGACAACGCGCCAGAGGATCGGATATTTGCCGGGCGATGTCGAGAGGATCGCGGTTGACGTGGGAACTGTACCGGAGGCCGGGAGCGAATTGAGGTCGGACTCCCCGATATCGGAATCAAGGTGCCGATGACACACCGTGTCAATGCTCTCTTTGGTGCGGTTGCGTCTGCCAGAGCGCAGCGGCTTGGCGGCAACGTAGGTGTTGGCTTCGCTGAGACTCAATTGGAGCCAATGTGATGACGTGTGCGCCTCCGGGCAGAGCAGCCTAAGACGGCTGTTTGTGGCGCAAGGCTAGTCGCACTCAATCACGCTGTCCAATGAATTCTGGGCAGTCTGTTATTCCTGGGAGGAATAACAGAATTAAGTCAGAGTGATTCGGGCGGCAGCATTGTTGTCGCGACTCGTCGCAGAAATCTTCATCCACCTCTCGACAAGAGACATAGCAGTCATCGTTTCGCTAAACTTTCGATTACTCACACGCCGTTTGCGCGACTCGCGGCGATGGTCCGAATCGGTACCGACATGGCCACGAGAAGGATCGCGCGAGTGGTGAATCAATGTCTCTTAGCTTTTTCTTAAAAAACGGGCATCCTCGTAAGTCACATGCTCTGAGCACGATTGCTTCCGCAAATCTGAGAGTTCGAGGAGAGTTTAAGGTGAGAATCAGCGCCTTGCTATCTGTTATTCCCGACAGGAATAACGTTGTTCCGAAAAGTTATTGGACAGGGCGGCAGGACTGGGGTCAAGTTGGCTCAAGAGGTGATGTATGCCAGCCAATTCTACGATCCTGTTCCCAAGGTCATCTACTGAAGCTCCATCAACGCCAGTCACCGACCTGGACGCGGTCTCCAACGCTCAGCCCGAAAATCCAAAGAGAGTTCGTCACGCTGGGTACGGGCAAGAGGGGGATCCTCTGCTAACAGCGGAGGATGTCGCTCAGCGACTGAATGTCACAAAAGACTGGGTGTGGGACCACTCGTCACGCAAAGCCCCGTACCTTCCGGTTATTCGTATGGGTGATGGGACTCTCCGCTATCGGGCGAGTCGAATTGAAGAGTTCATCGACGAACGGGAACGCCTCACTCAAATCCGCCGAAAGCGCGCGTAAAATGGGTGCAGGCCCACTTGTTCCCCCGCAGAAACTGAGGAATGAATGGGTAAGTCGTATCAAAGGGGTTGGGTCGTTTCCCGTGGAAAGAAATGGTACGGGTACTTTCGCAAGACGGTATTCGATCCGACTACGAATCAGCAGAAAGGTGATGTCATCTCGGTAGTTCTCGGGCTGAAGTCGCAGATGAAAGCGTCTGAAGCACGAGAGGTACTGGAACGTGAAGTAACCAAGCAAACCGGACACTCCGGACCAAACGCCGGCAGAGTGATGAACGATAGCTCTGTCACGTTCGGATGGTTTGTTCGGAACCGCTTTTTCCCTCTCAAAGAGGCGCACTGGAAGGAGGAAACAGCAAAGGTGAAAAAACTCCTCATCCAAAGGGATCTCATCGATCCGTTCGACAAGACTCCTTTGGAGAATTTGGACAAGTTCACCCTGCAAGTGCACCTTAACAATCTGGCGAAAACTAGCTCCAAGGACAGAGTGCTTCAGATCAGGGCTTACCTCCGCGACATCTTCGCGGAGGCAGTGGATCAGGACTTCCTCGTCAAGGACCCAGCTCGAAAGGTCACGGTCCCGACCCAGTTGCGCGACACTGATCGGACGACCTTGACCTGGTGGCAGTTGCGAGGTGCGCTCTCAAAGCTAAATCTGAGAGACCGCATTCTCTTGGAACTTGACATGACGAATGCACTCCGTCCTGGCGAACTGTTCGCGCTTCGCTGGCAGTGTTTCAGCCACACCGAATGCACCATGCAGCTCGTGGAAACCGTATACAAAGGCAAAATCCGACCCTGGGGTAAGACTCGAAAGAGCTTGGGATCCGTGCACGTTCCGAAGGAACTGGCCGACGATCTGTGGCTCTGGAAGCAGCGATGCCCCAACCCGTCTCCGGACGCTTTCATCTTCCCGAACAAAAAAGGCGGGTTCATGGACAGCAACAACTACCGGAATCGGGTTCTG
>Ga0182015_10004026_pt1 | contig 16071 bp, 12 predicted proteins | sample 712P3MmetaG_FD_120478 | JGI IMG/M metagenome (GOLD analysis project Ga0182015, IMG submission 120478) | Permafrost microbial communities from Stordalen Mire, Sweden - 712P3M metaG | ecosystem: Environmental > Terrestrial > Soil > Wetlands > Permafrost | place: Sweden: Stordalen | collected... | reverse complement strand
CTCGTTTTCGCGGGTGAGGCCCGCCGCCTCACGCGGGCGCTGGCACAGGTGGCGACTGGAAAAGCCTTCTTGCTCCAAGCCGGCGACTGTGCCGAGTCCTTCGACGACTTCTCGGCCGACGCCATAAGGGACAAGCTAAAGGTCATATTGCAGATGGCCGTCGTGCTCACCTACGGCTCTGGTGTCCCGGTCGTCAAGGTCGGCCGCATCGCGGGCCAGTTCGCGAAACCCCGCTCGTCGGCGACAGAGCGCGTCGGCAGCCTCGAGCTTCCTGTGTTCCGGGGCCACATCATCAACGACGACCTGCAGACCGAGGCGGCGAGGGTGCCGGACCCGAGCCGCATGCTGCGCGCCTACCACCAGTCGGCCTCGACGCTGAACCTACTCCGGGCCTTCACAAAGGGCGGTTTCGCCGACTTGTCCCAGGTGCACTCGTGGAACCTCGAGTTTCTCGCCACGAGCCCGGAGGGCCGCCGCTTTGAGTCAATCGCCGAGGAGATCGACCGCGCGCTGCGCTTCATGAACGCCTGCGGCGTCGACCTGTCCGCCGACTCGACCATCCACCAGGTGGACTTCTTCACCAGCCACGAGGCGTTGCTGCTCGAGTACGAAGAGGCCCTCACCCGCAAGGACTCGCTCACCGGCGACTGGTACGACTGCTCGGCGCACCTCGTCTGGATCGGAGAGCGCACCCGGGATCTCGACGGCGCCCACGTCGAGTTCGCGACCGGCATCGGCAACCCGGTAGAGGTCAAGCTCGGTCCGAGCGCCACGCCTGACGAAGCCGTGGCACTTTGCGAGCGGCTGAACCCGACCCGGGCGCCGGGACGGCTCGGCTTCGTCACGCGCATGGGCGTCGACAAGGTGCGCACGGTCCTGCCCCCGCTGGTGCGCGCCGTCACAGCCGCATCCCACCCCGTGGCATGGGTGTGCGACCCCATGCACGGGAACACCTTTGTGAGCGAGTCCGGCCGCAAGACACGCCGCTTCGACGACGTGCTCGGTGAGATCCAGGGTTTCTTCGCCGTTCACAAAGCAGAGGGGACCTGGCCCGGCGGGGTGCACATCGAGCTCACGGGCGACGACGTGACCGAATGTCTGGGCGGGATCGGTGGCATCCTCGAAGAGCAGCTGCCGCTGCGGTACACGACAACGTGCGACCCGCGCCTCAACGCCCGCCAGTCGACCGATCTCGCCTTCCGGGTTGCCGAGCTTTTGCGGGGATAGTGGGGGACACTGGCCGTCCGCCTCCCAACTCGGCTGGTCAAGAGTTGGGAAATTGTGACGATAAGTGGTTTATAGTGCACTCTAAGCGTTCGGAAGCTGGAATTAGCCCTGCCACTTTCCGCCAGGGGCGCCGACCGAGACGTCTCGGGACGGCTGGCGCTGTCGCGGTCGCCCTGTTGTCGGCCGTGGGCGCGAGTGCGCTCTTCGCGCCAGGACCAGCGGGCGCCACGCCACGACTGGCCGACCACGCCATCGGCTCGTTCTCGAGGACCGTGCCCGCGACCGCGCCCCGCTCGGCGCTTCCTGGGAATGGGTCGGGGGCCGGGTCCCGGACTGGCACTGGGACTGGGGGAAGCGTGCCCAAAGACGTCTCCGACGCGAGCGCGTCGCCCGAGCCGGCCGCGAGCACGACGGCGACGCTGACAAAGGGCGTCGGCTACGTCCTCGGCGAGGCCGACGGCCTCGTGGCACCGATCGGCGGCGGCGCCTACTACGGGTCTTTGTACGGCAGGCCACAGGTCGCCCCCGTCGTCGCCACCGTCTCGACCCCTGACCGCGCCGGTTACTGGCTCATCGGCGCCGACGGGAGCGTGCACGCCTTCGGGGACGCGCCCTACAAGGGTGGAGCTGGTGGCGCGGTGCGGGCCGACCCCGTCGTTGCCGCCGCCGCGACACCAGACGGCAACGGCTACTGGCTCGTCACCGCGAGCGGCCAGGTTCTGTCCTTCGGCGACGCGGAGAGCTACGGCTCGATAACGGCGCCTTTCACGGGCCTCGTGGCGGCGATCATGGCGACGGCCGACGGCAAGGGTTACTGGATCGTCTCGCGCACCGGGTCGGTGTTCAATTTCGGGGACGCGCAGACCTACAGCCTCGACGGGTCGGGCATCGTGGGCGAGACGATCGTCGGCGGGGCCGCGACCGGCGACGGAGACGGGTACTGGCTGGCGGCCGCGGACGGGAGCGTGTTCAGCTTCGGCGACGCGCCCCACTTGACCGCCCGCCTGCCGGTCAGCTCGCCGGTCTCGGCCTTCGCCATCTCACCGGGGGGCACCGGCGCCTGGCTCGCGGAACGCGACGGCGCCGTGGTGAGCCTCGGCACGGCGCCCGCTCACGCCGCGCTGGCTGGGGTCACGGCCGCCTCGAGCGTCGTCTCGATCGCCACGATCGCGGTCTTGGCGCCGAGCACTTTGTCCTACGACCTGGCGCAGGCGAACGGCCAGGTAGAGTCCCTCGGCGGAGCCGCCTACTACGGCTCGGCTTACGGGATCCACCTCGTGCAGCCGATTGTGGCCCTCCTCCCCACCTCGGACCGCATGGGCTACTGGCTCATCGGCGCCGATGCGAGCGTGTTCCCCTACGGGGACGCGCATTACGAGGGCGACGCCGGCGGCGCCGTGCGAGCCTCGCCGGTCGTGGCGGCGGCCGCGACAGCAGACAGCCTCGGGTACTGGCTCGTGACCTCTGCCGGCCATGTCTTGGCCTTCGGCGACGCGAAGAGCTACGGCCAGGTCACAACCACGATCAAAGGCCGTGTCATCGCCATCGTGGCCACCGCGGATGCCAAGGGCTACTGGATCGCGACGAGCACCGGAGCCGTCTTCGCCTTCGGTGACGCGCTGGCATACCTCGCCGCAGGGGCGAGACCTTCGGGTCAGCGCATCGTCGCCATGGCGGCGACGAGCGACGACGGTGGCTACTTCCTCTCGGCAGCCGACGGGCAGGTGTTCTCCTTCGGGGACGCCCCCGAGCTCGCCCTCGACCAGCCGGCAAAGCTCGCCTCACCCGTCGCGGACTTCGTCGTCACCCCGGGCGATACGGGCGTCTGGCTCGCCGAGCAGAACGGCACGGTCTTGAACCTCGGCACGGCGACGGCTCACGGCTCGCTGCGCGGGGTGACGACACCGGTCGCCTCCATCGCCGGGATCGCCCTGCCGCCACCGAGCAGCCTCTCGTACGACCTCGCCGAGGCCGACGGCAAGGTGGCCGCCCTCGGCAAGGCCGCCTACTACGGCTCCGCCTACGGAAAACACCTCATCGCCCCCATCGTCGCCCTCGTCCCGACACCGACGGGCAAGGGCTACTGGCTGATCGGCGCGGATGGCAGCGTCTATGCCTTCGGTAACGCCAAGTACGAGGGCGGAGCGGGGGGAAGGGTGCGCCAGGACCCGATCGTCGCCGCCGCGACGACGCCCGACGGCCGCGGCTACTGGCTCGTCACAGGCGGCGGGCGCGTGCTGGCATTCGGGGACGCCGACAGCTACGGCTCGGTAGCGCGCCCGTTCACGGGCCACGTCGCCGGCATCATCGGCACACCCGATGGCCAGGGTTACTGGATCGCCTGCCGCTCGGGGCAAGTCTTCAATTTCGGTGACGCCAAGTTCTACGGCTCCGCCGGGGCCGCTACGGCCCGCCAGGCCGTCGTCGCCATCGCCTCGACCCCGGACGGGGGCGGCTACTGGCTCGCCCGCGCGAACGGCAACGTGGCCCGCTTCGGCGACGCTCTCCATCTCTCGGCGCCGGCACCGGCCAAATCCACCTCCCCCGTCGTGGGCATGGCCATGACGCCGGACGGGACCGGGGACTGGGTGGCCGAGCAGAACGGCACGGTCGTGAACCTAGGCGCTGCCAGCGCCCGGGGATCGCTCCCCCGTGTGCAGGGCGCCGCCCCGGTCACCTCGATCGCCACCATGCCTGTGGCCTCGGTCTCTCCGCTGCAGTACCCGAGCGGCTCGTTCGGCTACGACATCAACTGGCCCCAGTGCAAAGGGCCGAAGTCGCCCGAGACGATCCCGCTCCCGGGAGCGCCCTCTTACCCGGCGGGGTCGAGCAGCTACACCGTCGCCATCGTCGGAGTCGACGGCTGGGCGGTCGGCTCACCGAACCCGTGCCTCAAGGCCGAGATCGCCTGGGCGGCCGCGGCCAAGGGCACCAACGGCGCCCCGTATGACCTGTACATGTTCCTCAACTCCCCGTCGGCGTCCGACACGATCGACGAACAGGGCCCCTTTGGGACCTGCGCCGAGTTCTCGGGCACAAAGCAGACCGCATGCCAGGCCTACAACTACGGCTACAACTCGGCCGAAGGGGCGATGGCCTATGCCGCCTCGCAGGGCTCCTCGTCCCCGGTGTGGTGGCTCGACATCGAGAACGACCTCTGCGGCCAGTACTGGTCCTGCGACCAGACCAACAACTCACTGACGGTCCAGGGCGCGCTCGACTACCTGCACTCACAAAAGGTGACGGCCGGTATCTACTCGACCTCGGTGCAGTGGAAGGGCATCACGGGCGGCTATGTCCCCTCCGGGCCGCAGATCCCGATCTGGGTCGCGGGGGCCTATTGGACCTCGCCCCCCTACCCGGCGAACTACGGCTACTGGCCACCGTCGACTCTCGCTCCCTACTGCAGCGACAAGTACGCCTTCGCGGGAGGAAAGACCTGGCTGCTGCAGGAGACCCCGGGACCGAACAACTACCCGTTCGACCCCGACTACGCCTGCTGATCTGACGCCTGGCTCAGACCAAGGCGGTGAGATCGGGTTGCTCGAGGCGGACCCAGATCGGGGCCTCGACATGCAGCCCGGCGTGATCGCGTCCCCTGTCGGCGTCGAGGTGGGCGGCGTCGTTGAAGCGCACCAGCCACCAGCGCGCCCCCGTGAAGGCCCATTCGGTCATGGAGGCGTTGTCGGGGAAAAAGCGCACCAAACCCCCGTGCGCCGGCAACCCGAGAAAGCGGATGAGGGAGGCGTCGACGATGCCACCATGGCTCGCGATCACGACGAGCTCGCCGGGATGGGCCACAGCCACGCGATAAAGCGCCTCTTCTGCCCGGTCCAAGAACTCGAGCCAGGTCTCGCCGCCCGGCGACAGGGCCCGCTCTGGGTCCTCACCGGGCAGGCGGCGCCCGTAGCGCTTGTCGCACTCGGCCCAGGTCATCCCGTCCGCCTCGCCGGGATGGCGCTCACAAAGCATGCAGTCGGCCTCGTAGCCGACATCGCCCAGGAACGGACGCAGGATCTCGGCTGTCTCGACGGCACGGCGCAAGATGCTCGAGTAAAGCGTGGTCGCCCGCTCCAGCTCGCCGGTACGACCCAGGCGCTCGCCGAGGGCCTGGACCTGGCGGCGGCCGCGCTCGGTGAGCCCCGTGCAGCCGAGGTGGCCGGCGACGAGGTCCTCGGCGTTGCTCACGGCCTCGCCGTGGCGGACGATCACAAGTCTCGTGCCAGGCGCGACCCGCCCTTCGGGCGCGTGCTCCCGCCCAGATGCGATCGTCATGTCATAGACGATAACCGGCCCCGGCTGAAGCTTCCCCGCCCGGGCCTCCCGGGGCCGAAAAGCCGCGGGCGCCTCAGGCGAGGTGCTCGACGAAGGACTCGAGCTGGCGCAGGTTGCGGCACTCGTAGGCGGCGTCGCAGTACTGGGCGTACTGCTCCACGATCGAGTCGCCGCTGCCCCAGTAAGAACGCGGCTCGGGGTTGAGCCAGAAGACTCTCCGCGCCCGGTGGTGGAGCTCGCGCACGACCCAGGCCTCCGAGGCGTGGTAGTTGTTACGCCCGTCGCCGAGCAGCAAGATGCTCGCCTTCGGCCCGATCTCGTCCCCCCAGCGCTCGAAGAACACGCTCAGGGCGTGCCCGTAGTCGGAGTGGCCGTCCGCCCAGACCACGTCCGCCTCGAGGTTGACCCTGGCGATGGCCTCAGACACCGTCTCGGAGCGGTCGAAGATGGCCGTCACCTCGTCGATGCCGTCGATGAACACGAAGCTACGCACCCTTGAGAACTGCGAGGAGATGGCATGGACGAGCTGCAAGGTAAAGCGGGCGAAGGCAGCCACCGAGCCCGAGACATCGGCGATGACCCAAATCTCGGGTTTGGCCTGATTGGGATGCTTAAAGCGCGGCTCGACCGGCACCCCGCCATAAGACAGCGAGTGGCGCATCGTGGAGCGGAAGTCGAGCGCCCCACGGCGCAGGTGGCGGCGCTTGCGGGAAAGGCGCGTGGCCAGCTTGCGCGTGAGCGGCTGGATGGCCTTGCGCATCGCCACCAGTTCCTCGCGGGTCGCGTGCATGAACTCGACGTCTTCGGGCAGGGGCTTTCGCAGGCTGCGGGCGAGCACCTCGGGGCCGCGATCAGCGACGAGGCGGCGGCGGATCTCGGCCTCGATCTCGGCTTTCAGCTCCTCGATGCGGGCGCGGTACTCGTCTTCTAACAAGCGCTCCTCCAACGCGGTGAGCCGACCGGTCCCCCGGCCGCTTATGACCGCGCCATCGCCGCCATCGTCGCCGTCGGTGCCTCCGCCCTCGCCGCCAAGGGCGCGCGCGGTCGCGAGGAGGCGGCCGAGCACGCCGTCGAGATCGAGGTTGCGCAACGTTCGGTACAGGTAATAGGTGCCACCGACGGGCCGGCCGGGCTCCATAGCCGCATAGCGCGCCACCGCCAGGCGGGCGATGGCTCCAAGCAGCGCCCGCTCCCCGTCGCGAAGGGCGCGAAAAAGCATCTCGGCCATCTCCTTAGACGAGAGGGGCTCGCTGCCGGCCGCCTGGTCGGGGCCTTCGGGCCCGCGGGCAGGGTCATCGCCCGCGGCCGGCGCTCTGTCGGCCGAAGGCTCCGCGCCGAGGGAGAATTGTGGGCCCCGCATCGAGAAGTAGACCTCGAAGGCGGTGTCGAAGGCGCGCCAGTGATTGGCGGACTTGACCAAAGTGGCCCCGAGGGCGAACTTGACCGCCTGGCGGTCCTCGAGGCGAAGGTGCCCGAGAGCCTCGGCCGCGTCGGCCTCCTCCGATACCGACACCGGCAGTCCGGCCCGGCGCAGCTCTGCCACGAAGCCGACGAGGACGTCGAGCATTCCTTGACCTGTTCCCTCGGGTCAGTACCCGGACGCTACGGCAAGCTCCTTGGCCGCGACCTCGATGTCGGAGCGGTACTTGAGCAAGACGTGCAAGGTGGCGCGCGCCGTCTCGGCGTCGACCGACTCGATGCCGAGCAGCACGAGGGTCCGGGCCCAGTCGATGGTCTCGGAGATTGAGGGGTGCTTTTTAAGGTCCAAAGAGCGCAGAGACCGGACGATGCGGGCGATCTGGTCAGCGAGCTCGTCTGTCACACCGGGGACCTTGGCTAACACGATCGCCCGTTCGCGCTCTATTGACGGGTAGTCGAGGTGCAAGAACAAACAGCGGCGTTTCAGGGCCTCGGAGAGCTCCCTTGTATTGTTCGAGGTGAGGAAGACCATGGGGATCTGGTTGGCTTTGATCGTGCCGAGCTCGGGAATCGACACCTGGTAGTCAGAGAGCACCTCCAACAAGAGTGCCTCGGTCTCGATCTCGAGCCGGTCTACCTCGTCGACGAGCAAGACGACGGGATCGCTCGCCCTGATCGCCTCTAACAGCGGGCGCGTGAGCAAGAACTCTTCTGAGAAAAGGTCCTCTTCGAGCGACTCCCAGCCGAGCGGGCGGGCCGGCTCGTCGTTGCCGCCCCGTTCCACCTGGATGCGCAGCAGCTGCTTTTTGTAGTTCCACTCATAGAGCGCCTTTGCCTCGTCCAGACCCTCGTAGCACTGCAGGCGGATGAGCCGGGCGCCGAGCACGCTGGCGGTCGCTTTCGCGAGCTCGGTCTTGCCTGTGCCGGCGGGGCCCTCGACGAGCACCGGCTTGGAGAGGCGGTCGGCCAAAAAGACCACACCCGACAGGCCGTCGTCGGCGAGGTAGCCCACCGTCCCGAGGCCCTCTCGGACCTGCTCCAGGGAGGCAAAACGTGGCACGGCCCCCGCGAAAGGAGAGGTCACGACCTGATCTGGCCTTGTCCGTAGACGACGTACTTGACACAGGTGAGCGCCCGAAGCCCCATTGGCCCGCGGGCGTGCAACTTCTGGGTCGAGATGCCCACCTCGGCGCCGAGGCCGAGCTCACCGCCGTCGATAAAGCGCGTGGAGGCGTTGACGAGCACGGCGGCGGCGTCCACCTCGCGGACAAAGCGCGTCGCCGCCTCGAGGTCGGAGGTGACGATCGCCTCGGAGTGCCCCGAGCCGAACCGGGCGATGTGGGCGATGGCGCCGTCGAGGTCGTCAACGACGCCGACGGCGAGCTCGAGGGCCAAGAACTCGGTCGCGAAGTCCGCTTCGCTGGCCGGCCGTGACCCCGCGAGCAGCGGCCGGGCGCGCTCGTCGGCGGCGAGCACGACGCCTTCGAGGGCGCGATGGACCTGCGGCAGGAACCGCTCCGCGACGTCCTTGTGGACAAGCAGGGTCTCGGCCGCGTTGCACACGCTCGGGCGCTGCGTCTTCGCGTTCTTGACGATGCGCTCTGCCATGGACAGATCCGCCGTGGCGTCGACATAGACGTGGCAGTTCCCGTCCCCGTCGAGTACGTAAGGGACCGTGGCGTGCTCGAGGATCATCGATAACAACGCCGGCCCGCCGCGGGGGATCAGGCAGTCGATCACGCCGCGCAGGCGCACGAACTCGACGGCGGTCGCATGCGCGGTGTCCTCGACGAGCAAGACACCGTCGGCCGGGAGGCCTGCTTTTTCGATCGACTGGCGCAAGCACGACGCGATGACGCGGTTGGACTCGAGCGCCCCCGCCGATCCCCGCAACAAGGCCGCGTTGCCGGCCTTTAGGCACAGAGCGGCCGCGTCGGCGGTGACGTTGGGGCGGTTCTCATAGATGATCCCGATGACGCCGAGCGGGACGCGGACGCGCTCGACGCGCAGCCCGTTCGGCCGCACGTAGCCTTCGACGACCTCGCCGACCGGGTCGGGCAGGGCGGCGACTGCCCGCAGCCCGTCGGCCATGGCCGCCACCCGTGAGTCTGTCAGCCGAAGCCGGTCGACAACTGTCGCCGAGGCGCCGGAGTCGAGGCAGCGGGTGACATCGGTCGCGTTGGCGCTCAGGATCTCCTCTGCGCGCTCAATGAGCCGGTCGGCCGAGACCAAGAGCGCCTCGTTCTTGGCCAAGGTGGGCAAGGTGGCAAGCAGGCGAGCGGCCGAGGTGGCACGCCGGCCGAGATCGGGCAGGGAGACGGTCGACATCGCCCCAGGTTAGCGGCGCGGCTGTTTTGTTATTCGACCCCGAGGTGCTGCGCGAGCCGCTCCAGCTGCCAGGCCCGCTCGGCCTCGGCCCCCTCCGTCCCGGCGAGATCGGCGGCCGCCTGGCGGGAGCGCTCGGCGGCGTCGCGCGCCGAGACCCATGAAGGCATGTACTTAGGCCCGGCGCCTCCGACGGCGAACCGGCCCCAGGGTGTGTCCACCTCGTCGACGTCGGCCGACTTTCGCTCCTCGCGCGCCTCGTACTTGCGCGTCTCGCGCTCGGCGAGGAACGGGAGCGCCACGTGGCGGACGGCCTCCACCGCGGCGAGCACGGCGTCGCGGGCCGCGGCGAGAGTCTCAAAAGCCGGGTCGCTCCAGATGTCGATACCCTGGCCCTCTGCCTGTGTGGCGGCGGTGAAGGCGGCGTCACCTATGGCGGTGCCCTCGCGTCTTAACCGACGGGCGGCCGCGATGCGAGAGACGAGCCCGAGGCGCGCCGTGTCGCTACCAGCACCCTCGGCGATGTACTGGCGGGCCGAGGCGATGATCGCCCCGAGCGTGCCGCCACCGGGCAGGTCCGCCTCGGCACTGCCGGGGACGATGCCGAGCAGGTGCTCGACGCAGTCGAGGGCAAAACTGGCCGCGGTCGTCTCCGACCAGGCCGTCGGGGCCAAAAGGCGCGCCGCGCCGGAGTCGGCGTCGATGACCTCGGCGACAAAGACGCGCTCGCCGAGCTGGTCGAGCAGCTCGGCGGCGGAAAACACCACTGGCCGGCCGTGCTCGTCGGGCTCTACGGCTTCGCCCGGCTGCCAGCCGTCAGCCCCCGGGGTTGGCAAGTGCCACTGTCTCTTGTATCCGTCATGGTGCTGGAGACCATTGGTATCGGTGGCCAGGAAACAATCGGGCACTTAGGTGACCTCCCGGTCAGCTCGGCAAGGTCCCTCAGGCTAACGGCTCCTCGCCGCGACCGTCATGGGCTAACTACAAGACGACGAGGTCGTCACGATGCACGACCTCGTGCGGGAGATCGTCCGCGAGGTCGCTCGTGTGCAGGCCGACCCACTCAGCCGCCCGGGCCGAGCCGAGGCGGGCGATCCCCTTCGCGAACAGGACCCGGTCCCGAGAGACGATCTCGACGGCGTCGTCGGCCTCGAAGCTGCCCTCCACGGCCAGCACGCCCGCCGGCAGCAGCGACTTGCCCCGCTCGACGACGGCGCGCCGCGCCCCCTCGTCGACGACGACCCGCCCGCTCGGGCGCAGCGCGAAAGCGATCCAGAGCTTGCGCGCCCCGAGCGCGCGCCTCTGCGGGGTGAAGATCGTCCCGACTCCCGGCGCACCGGCGACGGCGTCCGCGAGGACATCAGGCCTGCGGGCCGAGGCGATCACGACCCGGGAGCCGGACCACACGGCCATCTTCGCGGCGGCGAGCTTGGACGACATGCCGCCGCGGCTCATCTGGCTGCCGGCACCGCCTGCCAGCTCCTCCAACTCGCGGTCGATCTCAGTGACCTCTTCGATCAAGGTCGCCTCCGCGTTGTGCCGCGGGTCCGCGCTGAGCAGTCCCGCCGTGTCGGTCAAGAGCACGAGCACGTCAGCGCGCAGCAGATGCGCCACCAAGGCTGCGAGACGGTCGTTGTCCCCAAAGCGGATCTCGTCGTCCGCGATGGCGTCGTTCTCGTTCACGATCGGGACGACACCGAGCTCCAACAGGCGCGTGAAGGTGTCGCGTGCGTGCAGGTAGCGCTGGCGGTGGGCGAAGTCGAGCGGGGCGAGCAGGACCTGGCCGGCGAGCAGGCCGTCGGCCTCAAGGGCGTCCTCGTAGACGCGCATGAGCCGGGGCTGGCCGATGGCCGATAGCGCCTGCAGGGTCATCGGGTCGCGGCGGTGGTCCGCGAGCGGCGCGATAGCGGCCACCCCGGCGGTCACCGCTCCGGAGGTGACGACGACGACGGTGTGGCCGTCGCGGCACAGGCCCGCCACCTCGGCGCAGAGCTTGCCGACGGCCTCGGTGTCGACCGAGCCGTCGGCGGCGGTCACCGAGCTCGTGCCGATCTTGGCGATGACGATCACGCCGCTCAGCGCTCCGACTCGTAGGTGAAGCTGAGCTCGCCGATGCGCACGGCGTCGCCGTCGCGGGCCCCGGCGCGTGCGAGCGCCCGGTCGACACCGATCCGCTTCAAGCGGCGGTGGACGTGCTCGAGGGCGTCGGGGTTAGTGAGGTCTGAGACCGCCACGGCCCGGGCCGCCTGCTTGCCGCCGACCACGAAGACCGGTCCCTCGCGGCTGACGACTACCCCTTCGGGCTCGGGGCGGTGAACGACGGCGGCCTGTATCGGCAAGGGCGACTCGGCGCGGGCCTGCTCGACGAGAGCCGCGAGGCGCCCGAGGAGCTCGGGCAGGCCGGCGCCCGTGACAGCCGCGACCTCGAGATCGAGCTCCAGGCCTTCTTCACCGGCGGTGTCCGCGGGCCGCCGGTCGGCCCGCGAGCCGATGATCATCCGGGGCCGCTCCAGCAGCTCGGGCCGGTGACGCCCGAGCTCGTCGAGCAGCACACGGACCTGTTCGGCCGGAGCCCTGTCCTCGTCTTGGCCGAGGTCGGCGAGGATAAGCAGCACCCGGGCGCGCTCTACATGGCGCAGGAATTTGTGACCGAGGCCGCGTCCTTCCGAGGCCCCCTCGATGAGCCCGGGGATGTCCGCGACGACGAACTCGACGGCGTCGGTGTCCTGGCGGCTGGTGCCCCCGACCCGCACGACGCCGAGATGGGGCTCGAGGGTCGTAAAGGGGTAGTCGGCGATCTTGGGTTTGGCGGCCGAGATCGTCGACACGAGGGTGGACTTGCCGGCATTCGGGAACCCGACAAGGGCGACGTCGGCCATGAGCTCGAGCTCGAGGTTCAGCCAGAACTCCTCGCCGAGCTCTGCCTGCTCGGCGAAGGCGGGGGCGCGCAAGCGGTTGTTGGAGAAACGGGCGTTGCCCCGCCCGCCCCTCCCGCCGGCGGCGGCCAGGTAGCGGTCGCCGCTCGAGGTGAGATCCGCGAGCACGTCGCCGTTTCCATGGCGGACGATCGTTCCGACCGGGACCGCCACGACGAGGTCCTCGCCGTTGCGCCCGTGGCGCTTCTTGCCGCCCCCGTGCCCGCCGTCGCCGGCACGGCGGTGGGGGTGGTCCACGAAGGACAACAGTGAAGCGAGGTTCGTCGTGGCCTCGAGGTAGACGCTGCCGCCCTTGCCGCCGTCGCCCCCGTCCGGGCCGCCCTTGGCCACATGGGCCTCGCGGCGGAACGAAACCGCCCCGGCTCCCCCGTTGCCGGCCTTTACGTGGACCTGGGTCTCGTCGACGAACGGTGACGCCATCTCAGGGCCTCACCGGCGGGTCAGTTCGACCCCAGGTCGGTCGGGTAGAGCGCCAGCACGGCGAGCCAGCCGCCCTGACGCCGTAGCACGCGGCGCCAGAGCCCCTCCGGGTCGGTGGAGAGCACGTCTTGGTTCTCGGCGTCGAGCACGTGCCAGGACCCCGTGCCGATCTCGTCGGCGAGCTGGCCGGGACCCCAGCCTGCATATCCGGTGAAGACGCGCACCTCGGCCAACGCGACGGGGACGTCAACCGGGTCCTCGTGCAGGTCGACGGTGCCGAGGTCGCCGCACAAGGGCGCGAACCCGGCCGCCTCCGCGACTTGGGTGAGCTCGGTCCGGCCGATGCAGATGGCCGCGCTCGGCTGCACGGGGCCGCCGATAAAAAGCACCGAGGGCGAGGCCGCGAGAAGTCCCCAACCGGGGACGATCTCCTCGACAGGTACCGGGCTCGGCCGGTTGAGCACGACGCCGAGGGAGCCGTCGTCATCGTCGTGGGCGAGGATGAAAACGACACTGCGGAAGAAGTTTGGGTCAGCAAGCGTGGGCGACGCGACGAGCAGCGAGCCCTTGCTGAGGACGCCGACCATCTGCCGTTGGGCGTCAGTCCTCGAGGGGAAGGACGTCCACGAGGCGACGCCCGTGGCGCGAGCCGAACTTGACCTTGCCGTCGGAAGTGGCGAACAAGGTGTCGTCCTTGCCCCGGCCGACGTTGTGGCCCGGGTGGAAATGCGTTCCCCGCTGGCGCACGACAATCGTCCCGGCGGTTATCGCGGTGCCGTCGAAGACCTTCACGCCGAGGCGCTGGGCGTTCGAGTCACGGCCGTTGCGAGTTGATCCCCCGCCCTTGGTCTTGGACATGAACCTCTCCTCAGTCCTCGGTCTCGGCAACAGCGGCGTCGCCCGGGGCTGCGTCGGACTTGGTGCTGGCCGAGCCACCCGGGGTGTCGATGGCAGTGATCTCGACGGTGGTGTAGTGCTGGCGGTGCCCGTAACGTCGCCGCCCGCGAGCCTTGGCCTTGTAGGTGAAGCCGATGATCTTCGGCCCCTTTGCCAGGCCGATGACCCGGCCGGTGACGTGCGAGGCCTCGAGCCGGGCTCCCCCCGTCACGATCCGGTCGCCGTCCACCACGAGTTTGGGCACGAAACTGACCTCGTCGCCCGGAGCCGCACTGAGCAGCTCGACCTCGAGCTGCTCGCCGACTTGGACGCGCGATTGTTTCCCGCCTGTGTCAATTACCGCGTACATATGTCGCCAACGATAGCGCAGGGATCACGAGAGCTGGTCGGGGAAGATGATCCCCCGGCCGGCGCACATCGGGCAGGTCTCCGAGAGGGCCTCTACGAGGCCCTCTCCGACACGCTTTCGCGTCATCTCGACGAGGCCGAGCTCGGAGATCTCATAGACCTGGGTCGGGGTCTTGTCGCGGGCGAGCGCGGCCTTGAAGGCTGCGAGCACGGACGCCCGGTTCGCCTTGATCTCCATGTCGACGAAGTCGATGACGATGATCCCGCCGATGTCACGAAGGCGCAGCTGGCGGGCGATCTCCTCGGCGGCCTCGAGGTTGTTCTCGAAGACGGTCTCCTCGAGCGACGACGAGCCGACGTTCTTGCCGGTGTTGACGTCGATGACCGTGAGCGCCTCGGTCCGCTCGATGATGAGCGAGCCCCCCGACGGCAGCCAGACCTTGCGGTCGAGGGCCTTGTGGAGCTGCTCGTGGACATGGTGACGCTCGAACAGCGGGAGTGCCTCGGTGGAAAGGTCGTAGAGCTCGACCCGCTCGGCCAGCTCCGGGTTGAACTGGGAGACGTAGTCACGCACGATCACGAACAGCTCCGGGTCGTCGATGAGCACCGAGCGGTGCTCATCGGTCAGCTCCTCGCGGATGATCCGCACCGCCATGTGCGGCTCGGAGTACAAAAGCGCCGGCGCCGGGAGCTTGCGCGTCCGCTCGTCGATATCGCGCCAGCGGCCCACGAGCTGCTCGACGTCACGGCGCAGGTCCTCGGCGCTCGCACCGGCAGCCGCGGTCCTCACGATCAGGCCGTGGCCCTCCGGGCGGACGTCGTCGAGGATGCGCCGCAGCCTTCGCCGCTCGCTGTCGTCGAGGCGCCGCGAGATCCCGTAGGTGTTGGACTCAGGGACGAGGACGACAAAGCGGCCCGGGATCGAGACCTCCTGGGTGAGCCGGGCCCCTTTCAGGCCGATGGGGTTCTTCGTGACCTGACAGACGATCGTCTGGCCGGGGCGCAAGAGGTGCTCGATCCGGTCGGCCCCAGTCTGGCGCTCGACGTCGTCGCGGTCATAAGAGACGTCGCCCCAGTACAAAACGGCGTTCTTCGGGGTCCCGATGTCGACGAAGGCGGCCTCCATGCCAGGAAGCACGTTCTTCACCCGCCCGCGGTAGATGTTGCCGACGATCTGGTTGGCGTCGTCTTGCGGGCGGGCCACGAAGTGCTCGATGAGGGCCCGGCCCTCCAGTACCGCGATGTGGGTCGCCGCCCTCTCGACATGAACACACATGAGGTAGCGGCCGACGGGCCGTCCTCGCCTCGAGGCGAGGCGCGGGGCCGTTCCGGGCGCCTCGAGCCTCTCGGGCTCTTTTGCCGTGGCCGCCCTCGATGTAGATGGCCGCCTCACGGCTGTCGCCGCGGCCTCGGAGGCGCCGGCGGTCGCGCTGGAGGCGCGCGAGCGGCCCCGGCCGCCCCGGCGCCGGCGGGACGAGCTAGCGCCGGAACCAGACGAACCTTCGCCGCTGCCGGCGCGCTGGGCCTCTTTCTGCCTGGAGGCGGGCGACTGCCCGGCCCGGCCGTTACCAGGCTGTGACGGGGCGGCCTCGGCGAGCTTTGGCGGAGGCGGAGCCGGCCGGCTGTCGCCTATCTTCGGCCTTGTGGCCGTGGCGGGCACGCTCGTGCCGCCGGTCACCGGGAGCGCCACCTCGGGGTCGCGCGCACCGCGGGCCGCCTCGGGCGCATCGGTCGCGCGATCTGGCGCGTCCGCTGCGGCCGCCGGGCGGCCTGTCGTCGGATCCAACATCGGGGAGATCCCTTCTAAAGGTCGCGCCGGCTAGCGGCGCGGGCGGCGCCTGTTGAACCCAGTCACCGGGAGTCACTTCTCCGGTGCGCTCGGACAGGTCGCCGAGATTGACAGCGAGAGCATGTTCTTTGTCGTCTCGTTCGCGAGGATCCGCGAAAGCCGGGGAGACGGTACGTTCGGTGACGGCGAACAGGACGAAGCAGGCAACGACCGCTACAGCCAGCGAGACCGCAGTAGTAACCGAATTTGGCTGTGTGAGGGTCCTGGACGTCGTCATCCTGCGGGCGAGTTTACTCCTCGACCGGCTCTCACCGGCGGGATCAGGGCGCGTTTGCCGGTGGACGGAGGTCCGGGGCGCCGATCGGGTGGGCGCTCAGGTAGGTGAAGATGTCCCGGGCGACCGGCGCCGCGGCCGCGGCGCCGTAGCCCGCCTGG
>Ga0182015_10004023_pt1 | contig 16080 bp, 14 predicted proteins | sample 712P3MmetaG_FD_120478 | JGI IMG/M metagenome (GOLD analysis project Ga0182015, IMG submission 120478) | Permafrost microbial communities from Stordalen Mire, Sweden - 712P3M metaG | ecosystem: Environmental > Terrestrial > Soil > Wetlands > Permafrost | place: Sweden: Stordalen | collected... | reverse complement strand
TTCCCCGGTACGTCCATCGAATACGACATCGGCATGGTATTGAACCATGTATTAATCCCTGGCGCAGTTCTCAGGCCGAACTACCCTCACTTAGGTCTCTTGCTGGCAGTCGGCGATCCTATACCTCCGGCGGTTCGGCACGGATCGAGCGTCACCGGGATGCTTAATATTTTCGTCGAAGGTGCAGATGCCGGTTCATGTCAATTTGACCCAAGGGTAGACCGCTCCTCACGTGCTCGGGGCCGGGAGACAAGGCAGACTCTTGTCCGGCATAACAGCCACAACGATGTTTTGGATTTACCCGCTTCCTGCGACATCAAGAAAGACGGAGTGGGCGCCACAAAATCCGGAATTCATTAAGTCAGAAATCGTTTCGTCCTACGAGCTGGTTATGACGTTCAATATGACTTCGCCACCGGAGGACTTTGTCCAAACGACTCACAATTGTTTCTCTCGCCTTTCTTTTCATTCGTGCCTCGCTATTCAACACAAACTAGGGCGTTCGGATCCGTCCTGCACGCGAGATAAAGCCACCGATGGACTCCAAAAAAATATCGAGTAGATTTGGGAGTCCACAGTGGCACAACCCGCCGATTGAAGCGACTGCTAATAAAAAAGAGGACTATCGTTCTGCTATTACGGGAAGTTCCACGAGTGCGGCCTCGAGTGGCTGTCCTTACTTCGGCTCATTCTCGTTTAACAAATTCGGTTTCAAGCGCAACATTCATGACAGCGATCAGCCTGGCAAGTCTGCCAATGTCGGTCGTCATGAATTCCGAAACCAGGCATTTTCACTCACGAACGCAACCCATAATCGCCCAGACTTGCGACGATTTAGAAGGACTTACGCGGGCGTCCGCAACCTCCAAGTTACTGAATGTACAGGACGAGACACTCTGAAAAAACTAGTATTGGCGCTTCGCGAACGGCGGCCCATTTTGAAATGTGTCCAAATCGCATCTACTCCCACGTAGCTGTGCAAGAAGTTGCATTACTGTCGCATTAATCCCCACTCTTGACAGAACTAGGAGGTTTTCTATGGGAACTATCACTAAGCTGATTTCTAAACTAGGTTTCGCGTGTGTTTTGGTGGCCACTTGCGGCACTCAATGTTGTCCGTGCCCCGGCGGCGGTATTCCCAGTATTCCCCCAACTCTGACGACAGTGTTGGTGTCTTAGCGCTCCGATGAATACAGAATCAAAAGTTAGCGCGGCATAATTCCGAGGGCTAAAATCAATCCTAAGACAAGAGGGCAAGTTCGAGCCTCGGAACATTCTGCTCGTTCTGAAAGATCCAAATTCGTCAAACCGAGCCTCACGGCACGCCGGCGAGCCGCATTACATCGTGCACTCGTCGCATGATAGCCGCCCGTTTGAAATTAAAAACCACTTTGCGCCGGCTAGATCAGAAACTGAAGCAGCGCAAGCGAAGGCCGATTTGCTATTGCGGAACACCAGCGTGCCCTGACGTTATCCAAAGCAAGCGAGCGAAAGATGCTTCCGGCAGCGGATCAAGCGGCGCGTTCGATCGGATGAAGCACCGAGTTGCACATCAGCAAGCCACGAGCCAGGCCAAATCTGAAATTGCGGCGGATAACGTGGAAGACCGCCTCGCCGAGCATGGAAGAAGATGGTATCGAGCAATTGCTGGTGGAAATGAAGACAAAACGGGAAGCTGCGCATTCCACTTAGACTTTACCCCCAGCGTTTGAAGTCGTTATAGATTTTGGGCACCGCACAGCAGTCGATGAAATCAAGGCAATTTCAGTCTTGAAATGGTCGATGAGTGCAATGGCGATTTTTCAACAGTTACTCATTGGTTAAGTCTTCGGACAGAGACAGCAAAGCCCCAGGCCGCCGCGATTTACTCCCGGGTTGCCGACCATCCACTCCGAAACGACATCGCCGCCTTCAACTTCGACGCCCCTCCATGGCGAAGCGACTGTTTTCGCGCGCCCCTATCCTTTGATTTCCGTTTCTCGCTCGAACCCGCGGTTGGATTGTGCTCGATTAAATGAGGCGGTACTCGGCCTCACTGAGGATTTCCTCGCTCCACCGCGATCCCCGTCGGTATCTGGGTTCCCGTGCTCAATGGTCCGGACAAGTGCACTAGCAATCCGCTACCATCAATCGCCCAGGAATCGACCTTTGCCTCACAAGTCATCGTTCCGCACGTGGTGCCTGCGCTGTAGACGACGTTAGCTGCGTGTCCTTCCGCCAACTCAAAGACAGGCGAACTTCTCACAGGGATGTAATTACCCGGGCCAAGGCTCCCGGTGTAGCCGTCAATATCAAATTCCCAGAAGGAAAAGGAATCAGAGCCGGCAGTCTCATTAGCAGTCCACAAATACCGCGCGAGCCAGTCCGCCAGCACACTCTGTGACTCGAGCCCGCTATCGGGAGCCGAGTACGGACTCCCCGGTACCGCCGAGAGATAGCCGCTGTTGTAGCTGATCTCGTAGGCGTCGATCTCAGGTGCGCCGGTTGTGGTCACTCCCGCGTATAAATATTGATACGCAGAGGTCAGGGCGAAAATGCCAGCCGCATTCGGGACGGCATATGGACTTCCAGGCGCTGTCGTCAGCGCTCCGCTATCGGGATTCACTTTGTATCCGTAGATCTGCCCGGTACTAGTTCCCGCGTAGAGAAATTGGCCGTATGGGTCGGGGCAGAGCGTGTTAAAAAGGGGTCCCGGCGTAAGCGACGCAGTCATGGTCAAAGCCCCGCTTGAGCGATCAATGCGATAACTCGCAATTGATTTGAAGTTGTTATAGATAACGTACAAAAAATTACCTGCAGGGTCGGAGAAAATAAAATCGTAGCCACTTAACGAATAAGGAGATCCCTGAACCGGAACCAATGCCCCGTTCGGATGATTGATCTGATATGCGTAAATCGCGTCTTTGGCCCCTGCGTACGCGAACCATCCACCAGGATCGAGGGCCATATTCGTGCTGCCGAGTCCGGACGGAAATTGCGGGGGATTTCCGCTGCCATTGGGATTCGCCAGCTTACCGCTAGCCAGAACATCGAATTGTGAAATGACACCGTACTGGCTATCGGTATAGACGTACGAATCTTCATCTGCGCCGGATGATCGCAGCTGGAAATTCGTTTTCAGCACGTCGCCGCAATTGTCCCAGGCTTGTACTGTCGCGTCGTAGGTAGCAGCTTTCAACACGACATATGCGTTGAGTTTGTTCGAATCCACGGTGTAGGGCGTCACTCCCCACGAGGTGTAGATACGCATAGCCGCAATGCCGGCGGGGCACGCCGGATTCTGAGCCGAGGCCGCGAAATGCGCCGGCGACGCGGAATTAAAGTCCGCTGGCAAAAAGACGCTAACTTGCGCGGTTGAATTTACAGTAACGGTCACGGGAACCTTCGCCACTCCTCCGCAGTTGTCCCACGCCTGCACCACCGTGTTGTATGTCCCCGGCTTAAGGTTAACGAAAGTTTCGATGTGAGCGCCGTTGACGGTGTACGCACTCACGTGCGGCGCAGCGTATATGCGCATAGCAGCGATACCGTTTGCACAGGTGGAAGTGGCCGTGGCCTCGTAGAAAACAGGCGATCCGCTGTTAGACCCGGTTTTAGGAGAAATAAGAGCAATGTCCGTATTGGCAAACGCGGCCGCTAAGGAGAGCGTTAAAAAAAACGCGACAAGGTTGATTTTGACGAAGCGTAGCAAATACATGGCCGCCCCTTTTCTGTGTTGCGGAATAGAGCGCAAAAGCCTCAGGCGAATGGTGACTTTCAGCCATGGTCGCGGCAATCGGGGAAATTGCTTAGCAGACAAAGATAATGCCCCTAGGAATCGGGTCAGGCCCTTAGTGTCATGGGCGACGACAAGCCTCTCCTATCCGTCCGGACAGCAGACTTTGCGTCACCCTGTCGCCCATCCATCGCGATCATAAGTCCCCGTGCCCCATTCTCGGCCGCTTTTGCGAGAAGGGGTTGGGGGTTGACCGGGGCCCGCCCACCCGCGCGCGGGCGCACGCGCCGCGCGAAGCGAGGCGATGGGAGGGCAGGAAGCGCGCGATTTAAGCTTGGCTAATGGGGTGTGCACGCGCGCGAGTCTTCGACCGGAACGATCTGGCGCATCCTTCGACGGATCGCGAGCCGTAGTTTGTCTATCATCTTCTTCAGCAACGCCGCTTCTTCGGCACTCATGCGAAGTGCAGGGGTCGGGCGAAGCTAATGAAGTTTGCCAGACGTTCCGCAACCGCTCCCGTTTCTCGTCAATGAGCGTAATGGCGATTTTGCGACAGTAATCGGCGATTGGTACCATTCTAAGCCTTGTCACCAAAGGACATTAAAGAACTGAGGCACCAGCGATCTAGTGGCAAGACGCCATTTTGCTGCTGGGACGATCTTCGCTGCGACGATCCCTGATGCGGCGAGCGCAGATGCGAAGACCAGCACGGATTCCGGGCTTGACAGGACTACAGCTAGCGAACATAATCTGTGCGCATTATTGGGCGAGTCTGTACTTCTCCGGAATTCTTTTCATTCAGCTTTTTACTAACGCGTTCGACTCGGTCTGTAAACCCATATCCTCGATAGAGAGACACATGGGGCTCGATATCGGCTGCCAGTGCTGCCAGAAAACCGCGCCTCTAAACCGAATAAGGAGAATATCCATGCACCCAGCCAAACTTCGCTCATGCCAGATCGTTTGTTGCGCGGTCCTGTTCGCAACGTTCTCTCAGGTAGGTACCGCCAAAACCCTTTGTGTGGTCCCGGGAGGTTCAACCACTTGTTACGCCAAGATTCAGTTAGCCGTGAACTCTGCTTCAGATAATGACACCATCACCGTTGCGCCTGGCACCTATAAGGAAGACGTAGCCATTGGCAAATCGCTGTCGCTAATCGGCGCCGGCGCCGGTTCTTCTGTTATTAACGCCGCGGGCAAGGCAAATGGCATCTTTCTTGACGGCTGGGACAATCCTGGTCTCAATGGTGTAACCGTGGCCGGATTCTTGGTGAAGAATGCGTTATACGAAGGCGTTCTGGTCGTCAATACATCGGACTCCACCATTCTCAACAATCGCATTGTGAATAACGACACGATCGGGCCCGTTTTCGGCTCTGGTCCCGCCTGCAAAGGCCAGCCCGCCTATGAAACCGATGAAAGCGGTGACTGCGGAGGCGGGCTTCACTTAATGGGAGCGGTCAGAGTGAGGGTTGCCGGCAATTTCCTGTCGGGCAATGGCGATGGCATTCTGATCAGTGATGACACCGGAGAAAGCCGCGATAACACCATCATCAATAATGTCGCCACGGACAACCCGCCCGAGTGCGGCATCGTTCTCGCGTCCCATCCGCCGGCGGGTTCCACTTCGCCGACACGCCATTACGGCGTTCGCAACAATACTGTAGCCGAAAACATCTCCTCCAGGAATGGCGTGACCGTCGGTGGCGCTGGGATTGGCCTTTTCTCAGATGGCAATGGTCCCGGCAATGTCTCAGGTAATTTAATTATCCGAAATCGGATAATCGGCAATGGCATTCCCGGAGTCTCTCTGCACTCCCATGCGGGACCGACTTTCGGCGCGCCCGCCGATAACATGGATGGAAATGTGATCATCGGAAACTTCATCTCCGGAAATGGTGCCGACACCCAGGACACGGCGACACCAGGCACCGCCGGGATCAATATCAATAGTGGTGGTGGAGGGTCTCCGGTTCGCGGCACCATCATTTCGCAGAACGTGATCGAGAACGAACAAGTAGATGTTGCCGTCAACACTCCGGTCGAGGTCGACGTCCATTTTAACGATCTTCTGGGCGGAAATATTGGCGTGGCTAACGTCTGCACTCTGGACGCTCCCGCCTGCAAGGGCACCGTCGACGCAACTGAGAATTATTGGGGATGTTCGGCTGGACCCGGGGGCGCTGGATGCAGCACAACCAGCGGGCCTAACATTAGCTTCACCCCGTGGCTGACGCATCCGGAATGAAATCGGCCTGCTTTTTAAAACCGAAATGCCGCGGCCAGCCCTGACGATCCGTCTGTCGTCGCCGAAAATGCCTACGCGCGAAACGGGGACGTGCCGGCGTGCGCCTGTGGGTCAGCGGGTGCCCTGCATTTCGATAGTGTCAGACATCGAGTTCCTGAGGCTAACCGTCGAAATCAGGCATTTTCACTCAACCTTCTCAATAAGTGAAATGGCGATTTATCGCCAGTTGACAAGGTGCCCCCTCAGTTTCCGAGTTGCCGACGGTCCGGCAATGAACTAGTTGGAAACGCTTGCGTTGTCGTTCCCAATCCGGTCTCCTAAAATCGAAAATTGTGGGCCGCCTCAACTTTGGCATACTCACTGGCGTGTTTTTCAGCGCGGCAAGTTTATTGGAATGTACGATGAGTACTCATGGGCCGAACAGGTGATTATCGGGCTCCGCTGGCTGGCACGGACATTTTGTCCCAGCTCTGGAGGACGACTTCATGACGATCCTAACCCGCTTAGAACAGTGGAAGGAGCAAGGGGCGATATCGCTGGATCAACACGCGCATTTGGCGAGCCTCTCTCGTGGAGAACCCTTCTCCGTTTTTCTTGAGCTGAACGTTCTCCTCTATGCCGGTGTGCTGGCGTTCGTAGCCGGACTCGGCTGGACTGTCACCACTTGGTCGGATCAACTCGGGGATGTCCTCGTTCTGTCGGTTCTCTCCGCCATACTTGCCGCCTGTTCCTGGTACTGCTTTTCTCGCGCAGCCGCCTGGTCCCGCGAGGAAATGCCGGCACCGAGTCCGCTCTTCGACTATGTGCTTTACCTCGGAAGCCTCGTCTGGTGCGTAGAACTCGCTTACCTCGAGAACCGCTTTCACATTCTCTCCGGACAATGGGATCTCTATCTCCTTGCGACTGCCGGCCTCTTTTTTTTCCTGGCATATCGCTTCGACAATCGCTTCGTGCTGTCGCTCGCATTGTCCTCGCTCGCCGGATGGTTTGGGCTCACCATTTCGCGTTGGCCGCCCCATCAGGACGCAGCCTATCGTCAATATGCCCTTCAGTACTGCCTGCTGGTCGGCACCGGCGGGGCGCTTCTGCGACGCCGCGGCCTCAAGCCGCATTTCTTCGGCACTTATCTGAACATCGTGACTAACGTTTTCTTCTGGGCGGTGCTCTCTGGCGTCTTCAATCGGCAAGGCTACGGCCTATGGCTTCTCGCCCTGGTTATCGCCTGTGGCGCCTCTCTCGCCTGGGGCCTGACACACCGGCAGTTTGCCTTCGTTGCTTATGCTGCCGTCTATGGCTACGTGGGTGTTAGCTCGATCCTCATCCGCAACGTCACTGACGAAACCTTTATCCTGAGCTATTTCGTCATTACCGCAGTCGCAATGCTTATGGCGTTGGTCCTGATCGCGCGACGTTTCGGGAGGCCGGCGTGAGAATCTACCCCGCATCCAGCGAAGAAACTCTGCGCGCCCGCAGCATACTGACGGACTGGGCCGGTGAGGGGTTCCTCACCCAAGCGCAGTACCAGCGGCTGGAGCAGGAAACGGTTTCTGACTTGCGTACTACCAACGTCTTTCTACGGCTAATCCTATTTCTCTTCGCCCTGATCAGCGTGGGCGCCGCTGCTGCATTGTTCTTCAGAGTTTTTCTTTGGCACTCATCGGATCAAACCAGCGGCATTTTCCTTCTGATTTTCGCCACGGTCTGCTACACGGCGCTTGAGGCCGCCGTTTCCCGATCCCGGCTCTATCGTTATGGGATCGAGGAAGCGCTCGCCGTCTGCTCAGTTGGTTTTCTTTGCGGGGGATTGCAGGTCGCTCTTTTCAATGGCAGGCCCTATTCGCCTGGGCCAGACAAACTCCAGTTCCTGGTTCCCGCCATTGGCGCCGTCTTTTCACTCTGGATATGGCGCCGCTTCGGCCTTTGGTATGCATTTCTCGCCGCAATGGTGTTCGCCCTCTTTCTGCCTGGCTACTGGGCTTTCTCGCACTTAGCGCAGCATCTGGTAGTTGCCGGATTCTATTTAATCGGCCTGATATGCGTGGTTGCGGCACGCTCCCGCCGCCACCTTGACTATCTCAACGAGGACTATTCGTACGCCGAAGCATTCCTCTGGCTCGGCATCTACCTGGCCGTCAACCTCAAGCTGTCGTCCTTGAGTCTGTCCGCGCAGTGGTGGTATGACGGCACTCGGGCTGCCTCTGAATTTGCGACGCCGTTCTACTGGACCACCTGGGTGCTGATCTGGTGCCTGCCGCCTATCGTGATCGTGCGGGGCATTCGCCAGAAGGATCGCTTCGTCATCGCCGTGGGCGCCATTGTCGCCGTCCTGACCTTCGTTACCAATAAGCCTTATCTCGGCTGGCAGAGGCACACCTGGGACCTCATGCTTCTGGGCATATTGTTGACCGGTGTCGCAATCTTCTTGCGGCGCTGGCTCGACCGTGGCCCGAGCGGAATTCGACACGGCTTCACTGCCCGGCGACTGTCTAGAAAGGACAAACACTGGATGAGCGCCAGCTCCACCGTCTTGGGCCTGGTATCACCCCAATCGATAACGCCAGGCCCACAAACCAGCAATCCAGACTTCCGCTTCGGAGGGGGAGCTTCGGGGGGCGGTGGGGCGGGCGGCGATTATTGAGGGCACTCGACTCCGAGTACTCTGGTTGACCGGCAATCTAACCATTGAGAACAGGCATTTACACTCACTGACGTGACCGGCGAAATTTGTACCAAGTGGGATGAGAGAGAATCCACTTGGAGGAAAAGCTGGTCATGCCAATCAAGAGGTACAAGCCAGAGCAAATCGTGACGATGCTGCGGCGGATTGAAGTGAGCATCGCGAACGGTAAAACCACACCGCAAGCCTGCTGAGATCACGGTGCAGACCTACTACCGCTGGCGAAGGAGTACGGCGGGCTGAAGCTGGAGCAAGCCAAGCGGCTGAAGGACAATTCTGCGTTGTCGGCAGCATTATTAACGAAAGCAGACAATTGCGCTCGATGTCTCTCACGGGAATGCAGCTAACTCGTCGAGCGAAAACCGTTATCTGGGATGCAAGCAGACTCTGGGACATCCTGTGAATGGTCGTTCGGTGGTCTGCACTGACGCGTGACCAAGCAAGAATTGAATTTGTTCCAGTTCTCCCCCGCTATTGTGGCACAGTTTCGCGCACGTTCGACGCAGATCATGTGGCGCAATGTGATCCAGACCCGCTCGCTGGCTACAGCTTGTCGTACCATACGACATTCGGGGAAAGTCCCATTCCCCACACTTTTCCTTTCTTGCTGACTGCGCGGAAGACCCTTCCGCCCGCAATTTCCGCCGCCGAAATCCACGCATCGAGGGCCCGCTTAACCCACAATGGGATTGGAACAGTCCGAATGTGACCACCCTTCCCAATCAAATCTACAATCGCCCAGTGATCTTGCCGAGTTTGGACTTCATCAATTTCAAGGTCGACCAGTTCGGACCTTCTCAGCCCGCATCCTAAAAGTATGGCCAGCATGGCATAGTTTCTCTTGGAGCGGACGCCTTCACCGATAGCATGGTTGAGCATTTCCGAGCTTTATTTCAGCCTTAGCCAATTCCCGGAGCGAAAGCCTAGTTGCTTAACTCCTTTAACCCGGGCGATTCCTGCCGATAGTTCGGGACTCAGCAGCCCGGCATCGGCAGCTTCGTGAGCCAGCCGTCGAACAGCCGCAAGTTGCTGATTGATGGTATTAGCGGCTAATCCCCGCGCCTCGAGGTGCATTCGATACCGAACTACCACGATGCGGTTAAAGGCTAGACGTGGCTCGGAGCAATACCACACTACAAATTGCTCGATAGCATGTTGGTAGACACGCCGTGAGCCTGGTGAAGTCAGGCTATTCAGGACAGCCGACTTCGCATGATCAAGATCAGGTAACCGGAGTACAATTCGCCGATAGTTGGCCGCCTTGGTCTTCCTTTTTCCCATAACGGCGGCCTCCACTGCCGCTGCATGGGATTACGCCATCGGACACCATTTCGCAAGGTCCTGACTACTACTATCACTCATCGGTACAAGCAGCTGTTGTGCATCGTTGTGATAAGCTCCCTTGCGAGGAGACAAACATGCCAGATGTGGTTATCGAGAATGCGATTAAGGCTCTGAAACAGCGGCGAGATGAGATGGACGCGATTATCAAGAGTTTGGAACGTGTTTCGGGGGGTGGTACTCCTCGCGGAGCGCAGTCGAATTCCACTTCCACAAATAAAAAGGCACCCGCCAGGAAGGGTAAACCGATGTCAGCAGCCGCCAAGGCAAAGCTCAGAGCCGCGTATGCTGCCAACCATCCGGGATGGAAGCCAAAGAAAAAATAGCCTGTCAAAGTGGGACGGCCGACATTACGCCACTGTAGCTGGGGCTGCTACGATTGCCACATGTTCAATTTTGGAAAACCCAAAACCGCTGGCGACTGGATAGTTCACGTCGCGGGGCCGTAGTCGCGGTATTTCTTGTCTGGTGGATGCTTCGGATGTACGTACTTTGAGTGCACGCTGTCCCGGACGTGGTTCAATGAGTGAAATCGCGATATTTCCCCAAGCTAAACTACTGGGGCAATTTGAGTAGGTTCTCCAAGGCAGGTGGGAACAACGCAGAGAAGAATCTAATACGGTAGGTTTCCATGATTCATGCGTTTCACCTGAAAACCAAAGCCTCCCCGCACTACCCAGAATCGTTGAAGCATTCTGACGGAATACCTTATCGAGAACTACCTATTGATGGGTATTGCTCGAATTCCTCCTCTGTTAATGTCAATCTCATGAACCAGACGGGGACATGTAAGACATGTAAAACGAACTCGAAAAGAGACTCCGGAAGGGACTTAAGCGAGAGATGACTCCTGATGAAAAAAGCCATTTTCTTATACCAGATTTGACCTTGCCGCTCCGCTCTCCCGCCTGATCCAAAGAAGCACTAAATCCTTGCTCCCATCGTACCCATTCCTCATTTAAGAGACTTACCTTTTGCCGGCGTGTAGCATGAAAAGCTCCATGCATGAGTACGAAAAGAACAGTGGTCCAAGCTCTACAGTATCGCAATTCTCAAATTGGAGAACGCAGCAATGACCGGTCGGATAAGTAATGCACGGACTGAAATAGCCTCTCGGCTCGAAGGGCTAAGAAACTTGCCAGGGCTTCACGCGCCCGAACGCGATGCGATAGAGGATGCCAGCAGGAGTGGGTCAAACGTCTGTGCTTCCGATACCCGGCAAGCCAAGCACGCTAGAGGTAATGGATTTCATACAATGCACGGTCGATTAGGCCAACACAAACTAATTGCCGCTTTGTCGAAAAGCAGCGAGTGGCAAGACTCGCTGAAACAACTCATTGGTAAATTTCTGTTTCTCTTCAAAAAACGGGAAATGACCGGAGTCTTCAAACCAGATCATTTCCTTTCGGGGAGCGGTGATTGTTTGACTGTACTCCTGGATTAACGACGGTCGGCAGTACGGGTCGTGCCGTCCTTCAAAGAAAAAGATCGGAACACCGAATCCAGATCCGAGTTGAGTGAGGTCGACTTTCGACACTTCGGGAAGCATTGTCTCAAGGGAAAACATTTGGCCGCGGACAAAACCGAAGTCATCTGCAAGTGAGTATTCAGGAGCCGACACAACCGCCAACAGAATCCTCCTGACATCAGTGAAGCTTGCGCCCGTTTCTGTCGGCCCAAGCAATTTCCCTGCCCACCTGTTTGCGATAAAGGTCTTCCGCTCGTCCGCGTTCGGGGGAGGGTAAGGCACAATGCTTTCAAGTTCCTTTACAGCTTGCTCATCGTGACGGGAGCGCGCTTGATTCAACTCGTCCCGAAATACGAGTTGCGCATTCTGTTCCATGTTTACGACCTGACCTACTCCTACATAGGCGTAAATGGTTTCCGGGTGTTCGTGCGCCAGCCAAAGTCCCAATACACTTCCCCATGAATGACCAACGATAAGGATCTTTTCCCTTTTGAACCGATGGCGAAGATAGTTCACGACCTCAAGCGTGTCCTGCTCCATTTGCGGAATATTCATTGTTCTCTGCTGGAGTTCTTTGTCGTTTGACGCGTACGTCTTTCCTGCTCCCCGTTGATCCCACTCCACGACAGTGAAGTTTTTCTCCCAGGGGCCTTGAAAATCGCCAGCCAGAGGAATGAAAGCGATCCCGGGGCCGCCATGAATAAACAACAGAATCGGGTTGTTGACGTTCTGGCCGCGTATTTCTATCCACTGGTCAATGCCGCCGATACGAACGCGTTCGAGGCTGACGATACCATTGGGCGATGTGATCGCACGGTCTTTGGCGATGTTGTGCTGCAGAAGCTTCCGATACAACAAGGCGGACGCAATGAGGATAATAACTAGACCCGCCAGAATCTTCCCCATGACTTTCACGATCCGCAAAGCTTTTCTGATCAAGACTTCACCTCATGCTTCGGCCTGGTCTAATTCACAGTGCTTCGTACCTCGACTTCACGGCAAATCACAGTCGTGTTTGTTCCTTGAATTGCGCCGCCGGCACGAAGCTCCTCAACAATGCGCATCAAGTCTGCCTGGTCCTTACACGCTACACGCACGCGGCAATCAAACTCTCCGGTAACAGTGGCAAAGGTTATTACTCCCGATAACTTTACGGCCCAGATCTCGAAACTTTTGGCGCTCGTCTCAGACCGCAGCCTGATATCGATATAAGCTTCGAGCGGAACTCCGAGGCGCGCGCGATCCACCCTTGCATGAAAACCGGAAATCACCTTGATCTCCCGGAGGCGGCGAACCCGTTCAGCCGTCGCGTTTGGGCTCAGATGAACCCGCTCGCCGAGATCACGGAAGCTCAGGCGTGCATCAGCTACGAGTGCACGGATGATTTTGCGGTCGATATCGTCAAATTCGGGATTCTTCTCAGTCCCTTGAGGTCGATAATCCAAGCCACCGCGTTTATCACTGTATTTTATTGACATTGGAGAATTCACATCGGCTGTAGCGTATTATAACAGCTGTATAATCTATAATTCTAGTATGTTACAGAGCAATGATCGACCTCAAAGAGATCGAGAAGCAAATGAGAACAACCATTCTGTCTATTGCCACATTCATAGTTCTGAGCTGCAATTCTCATGCCTTTCGAGCACAGGACCCGGGATCGGTTCCGCAGAGCCAATCGAATTCAGGAAACCTCTCTTCCTGTGCGGCGGCGGCGTTCCTCATTTTGGAGCAGGGCAAGCTCGCAGGCGTGGATTGGGTTGAATATCGCGCGAGCCAGGTTCACACCCGAACCATCCTCACGCAGTCCGTCGTCATTGACGCCACCATCGACTTGCGTCCCGACCAGACGGCAGCGCATTCTTCCATTGCGGTCTCGAATGCCGGCGAAGAAGCGCCCAAGGCGCCCACCACAAGAGACCTCGGACAAGACGCCATCTACCTGTCCGACATGATTGTCAGTTCAGTGGAACAGGCCGTCGCGCGCGCGCGCCTTCTCAATCAGCCTGTCTCTCACGTATTGGCGACGTCGCTCTTTCGTGATTCTTCCACGGATGTTTTGGTCGAGCGCGTCGATGATACGGACTGGACAGTCACGTTTCGCAATAAAAGCTATCGCGTGTTGACCGACGAGCACGGTTGCATGTTGTCCGCAACCTTGCCCGAATACGGTGTGGTCATTGAGCGCCGCACCAATTTCACTCCCGCTCAGTATCCGCTATGGCCACCCTATGCGGCTCCGCCCGACGGCGCATACCGGGCCTCCGAGGTGAGCATTCACGCTGCCCAGGGCCACACCTTGGCCGCTTCATTGACGACGCCTTTGCACGGCGGGCTGGCCCCCGCTGCGGTGCTGATTACGGGCCTGAGCCCAGCTGAGCGCAATGGCGGCATGCCGCCATGGATGCCGCTGCGCGATCTCGCCGACGCTCTCACGCGCGCAGGGATCGCAGTCTTGCGCGTAGACGACCGTGGGATCGGAAAGTCGACAGGGGACCACGCTCCATCGACGACGTTTGATGAAGCCGACGATGTGCAGACTGAGGTGGCTTGGCTCCGCGCCCAGCCGGGGATCGATCCAAAACGCATCGCGCTTGTCGGATACAGCGAGGGAGGCTTGATTGATCTGATTGTCGCCTCGAAAGATCTCTCGATTGCCGCGATCGTCTCCCTGGACGGCACCGGCGTGCCGGGAGCGCAGCTTGCGCGCGAGCAGACCGAGCAGGCCGTTCTACACGATCCGTCCATTCCTGCAGCCGACCGGGAGAAGGAGGTCGAAAAGGAACTCGCGGAGCCCATGACTCCACGGGAGCAGGTGTTTCTAACCATCGACCCGCTGTTGTATGCGAGCCGCGTCCACTGCCCATCTCTTATTCTTCAAGGCGGCTCGGACATTACTGTTCCCATCCGCTCGGCTGAGAAGATCGGGAGCGCGATTCGCAGCAATGGCAACCCCGACGTAGCGGTGCGGATCATTCCTGGTGTCAGCCATTCGATGCTGCCGGACCCTATCGGCCCGGGCAGCGGTTGGCTCTATCTGCCAGCTTTCGCGACCTCTCCACAACTAGTTGACGTGATGACCAACTGGGCCACAGCGCACTTACTTACAAGTAACAGGAAAGACAAGCTGCGCTGAATGCGTAGAAGAATGGGAAAAGATTTTCGGGTTTCGGTCGGATTACTGAAAAACCGTCAGTAACGAGAGTTGCTGTCGGATGGGAGACCAGCCGACCACAGCCCTTCCAATGAGTGACTTGCTTTTCTCGTCAATTGAACCCAACTTCTGGATTGCTCGTGAGAGTACGAGAAGTCAATGCAAACTCAACTCGGGGAATGCAGAGCATCGCCCAAGGTCCAACCCTCCTTTCCACATTAGACTTACGGCCAGCGGGAATCTATAAACTAGGGAGGGGATTAATCAATGTTGATAGTTTTCGGCGGGCTGCCCGGAACCGGAAAGACGACGCTTGCAAAGGCACTGGCGGCACAATGCTCTGCTGTTTATCTTCGAGTCGACACCATTGAGACGGCAATTCGCAGCAGCGACGTATTGCGAGATGGTATCGGTCCCGCTGGCTATATCACGGCTTATCGGGTAGCAGAAGAGAATCTACGTTTGGGACAGTCAGTCGTAGCAGACTCGGTGAATTCGCTTCAGACCACTCGCGAATCATGGGCGCAGGTGGCGCAGAATGCCGACGTGACCTTGGTTAATGTGGAAGTGATTTGTTCCGATCTAGCCGAGCATAGAAGGCGGGTCGAGAGCCGGAGGACAGACCTCGACGGATTGCCCCCTCTTAACTGGACAGAGGTCATCGAAAGACGCTACGAGGCATGGTCTTTACCACACATTGTGTTGGATACAGCCCACAAGTCAATTGGCGAAGCCGAAGCAGAGTTGATCCATCATTTCGCACCCGCTGGTCTCCTGGCCAAAGAATCAACTTGTCGGAGCGATGGCGTAAGAACATCCCAACATTAGTCGACCGTCTGGATTTTTGGTCTTACGACCGGCGCCCACCCTGTCGGAACGCAAATACGCCAACGCCGCATCCCATGAATACGCCAAACAGCAATCCGCTTAGCAGCACACAAGCCAATCGCAAGAAATACTGCCGGGTTCTGACATCGGCATTTATGTGCTTCGCATGCGTAAACAGGAGCGCAGTCGCTATGCCGGATCTAGTCTCCTATTACCGCTCCAAAGGTCTCAATGTGGTCCACATCAACGCTCCCAACATGCGGAAGGCTCCGCTGTCAGACCAACACTTGAAAACAGTATGGAAAGCGTACCGATCCCTCGACAAACCCGTTCTAATTCACTGCAGCGCTGGCATAGGACGTACAGGAGCTGCAGTCCGGTATATCAAGGAGCAACTCGCCGGCAGAGGTCGCATACTTTAGAAAAGCCTAAAACTTCTTGAAAAGCGCTTGAAAAATGTGTTCCGCAAACCAACTGTGTCTCCCGTCGGGGGACGCTTCGCCTTGCGAACGGGTGCGGCAAGCGATCCCCAATTTTAAACGGCTTGGCGGTCTAGGGAAGTGCTAGTAGCTGGCAACTTTCCTTTTAGCGTAGACAACGCGTTCAGTCAAAGACGGACGACGGCGGGAAGCGCGTATAACATCGAGAT
>Ga0182015_10004022_pt1 | contig 16081 bp, 10 predicted proteins | sample 712P3MmetaG_FD_120478 | JGI IMG/M metagenome (GOLD analysis project Ga0182015, IMG submission 120478) | Permafrost microbial communities from Stordalen Mire, Sweden - 712P3M metaG | ecosystem: Environmental > Terrestrial > Soil > Wetlands > Permafrost | place: Sweden: Stordalen | collected... | reverse complement strand
CTGACGGTGGATGGTTCCGTGCATTGGATCAAATTTGAAAACACCCTGGCCATCACGACTTTTTGGGTCGGTACCTATAATTACTATTTCTATCAGGAAGACCTTGGCGCGATGAATCCCGCCCTGGCTTCAGGATTACTGGCGCAGGGTCCCTAGTTCCACAAAAAGTCGTTGGATGTGGCCGCCCGACAACTCGTTTACCGGAACTTTCGGATATTCATAGAACATATATTCGGTTGAATAATCCGCTCTGATTTTACAGACTATTTAATCTGCGGTTCGCTTGTCTTTTTAGCCACTTTATTGCCGACATACACCAATTTACAGGCCGACTGAAGAATTTACACCGAACGACGTGGTGGTCTTCCACTGCTGCCAGTCGCTGGAAATTGTGGATGCTGAATCTGTTTCAAGATTTGGCGTCGTTGGCCAATAGGTTGGATCATACCACCCCCAGCCATCGGGAATCAGTCCGTCCGTCGCCTTGTAAGCCCACATTGTCCAACTGATGCCGGCATTGTTATAGTCGTTGATGGAATAGTCGTAGCAAGCCGCATCTTGCCCCATATCGTTCCATTCGCCGATGTAGTCCGGAACATTCCAAGATAAGTGATTTTCAAAATCCGTCACTTGATTATCAGAGCCAGCCTCAATCTGGGAAACGGAACCGCCATATTGGTATTCATGCATTGAATAGACAATATTGGTCCAGCCATACACGGACGGATTTGGAAGCATATCCCAATCCCAATTTCCAAATGTCCCTTCCAGGATGATGATGTGGCTTGGATCCGCGGTTTGGACGGTCGTGTAAAGGTTGGTATAGGCAACCCAAACAGCGGCTGTGCTCGGTGCCCCATCTGGTTCGTTGATCAGATCGTAACCAGCCACGGCGCTGTTGCCGTTGTAATGAGTGGCAATTTGCGTCCACATATAGGCTGTTTCGCTCTGATCCGTGCTGCTGGTCCAGTATTGATTTTGATTTTCCCAACCCGTGTCGTCAGAGGTGCTTTGGCCGCCGACGACACCGTGCATGTCAATAACCACATAAATGCCGCGGGAAGCGCAATTAGTGACCAACCAGTCGAGCACAGCGAACGCATCCGGACGCCAGCCGGAAGCGGTGGTGTTGGTGATGGAATAGAAGTTGCCCCACCATACGGGCATCCTCACACAATTGAAACCAGCGTTTGTAATGTTGTTGAGGTCGCCGGTCGTAATCCAATTGGTCTGATAGGTGTGGATGAGGCTCTGCTCTGTGGCGACGCCAAAACGGCTGTCAAGATTCGTGATCGCGCTGTAGGTGTCCGGCAGACTGCCACTGTCCAGGGGGCACATCCATTTCTCCATGATGAACCAGCCACCCAAATTCAGGCCTCGCAACTGAACGGTGGTGCCGCTGGCATTGACGATGTCGGTGCCGCTGGCGTGCAACAGGCTAAAGGCAGCGGCCGCATTTGTTGACACTTGCACACGGTAGAAGCGACCGCTTCCGTTGGCCGAATCACTTAACGACTGAACTGTATTACTGCCGGAGACCGTGCCGCCAAGCAGAGTCCAATTGGCGTCTGTTAAATTATTCTTGTATTGTAACTGATAGCTCAATCCAGACTGGGCCAAGAATGAGACGACAACGTTGGTGCCGTTATATGAAGCGTTTATTATAAACGGAACGGCTTGGATTTGAAACCCGTCAATATCTCCCTCCGCCCCGCCGTTTCCAGTGTAAGTAATGACCAAATTCCCGGAATCACCGGACAAAGCTGACGTGAAGTTCACATAATCAACGCCTGCGATTAATGTGCTGCTGGCGCCGTTCCATTCGCTGTTTTGTGTATTGCCGTTGACTGTAAAATAGGTTGTGCGGCCGGCCGCAGCAACATCCGCTGCATTATACACAACCAGGTTGTAAGTCGAGTTTGCTGCAAGACCTGAAAGCGTAATGGTTTGGGGGATGCCGTCATTGTAGAGATAGTCCTCCATCAGAGCGTCGTAGGCAGTGCCGGCAAAAGGAGTAGAACCGCCAGTATCGTATCCACCGCCAGATGTAAATGTCATCTTAACCGCCGAGGCGCTGCCATCCGCATTGATCAGAGAAATCCCGCTGCCACTATTGACATCTATTCCATTCCACTGGTCACCCACCGTTCCGAGAACAGCTGCGCCTGACATTATTGGACCGGGATTGGGGCCGGTGGTGCCCGAACTGGCGCTGCTGTTCTCATTAAAACCAACATCAATTAATTGGGCCTGAAGCATAACGGCATTTAACAAGATGATGCCTGCCGAGAATATACCAAGAGGCCGGGACGACTTAATTGCCTTATTTGGCATCATCTTTGAAAACTGAATATTTTTCATAACTTTTACCTATGTTCCAACCCGCATGTTGGAAGATGCGGCTCCGGCAGGCGACTGGACAACCTGCCGAACTTTAAACTTTTTTTGTTCATACGCCAAATGTTTCAGGAAGCCAGCCACGATTTACGCAATCGCGAAAACTCCAACTGCCACCTTCTTCCGTCCGGTAAGTCCAGAAAAACCATCCGCGCGTGGCCTCATAACTGACCAACTGCGCGGCACCAAAAGCCCGCATCGCTGCTTCGCGCGCCAGCGGATCCAGTCCTTCCAACGATTTTGGAGGCAGGCCCAGCGACCATTCGCCGACGATGCACGAGTGTTGTTTCTGCATTTTGTCCAACTGCTGTTTTCGTTCCACAGTCGCGACTTCTATCTGGGAATTCATGTCGCGCTGATGGTCTTGGTCGGAAAAGCATTGATAAAGATGCGTGTCGAGAATGACGTTGTTGTAGTCAGGCTCAAACATGAAGTTCTCCCATTGAAATGGGCGAAAAGCGTCGTGGATGACCACCGCTGCGCGCTCCTTGCCGAGGTGCTTGCGCACACACTGATAGCCATCTTGATAATACGATTTGAGAATATCCTGTGGCACATCCCTGCCTGGCTCGTTCACCAGTTCGATGCCGAGCAGGTTGTCATAAGCTTTACAGCGGGTGGCAAGTCTTTCGATGATGCGCAGCGAATGGGCGATGTTTTCCTTGCTGGTGTGCCAGCCCAGTGCGCCTTGCCGTCCACTGTGATCCCATCCGTTTTGGCTGCCGGGCACGCCGTGCAAATCAAGCAGAACGGAAAGCCCGTTGGCTTGTGCCATGCGAAATGCCCAATCCATCGTCTCCAGTCCCGTCACGAATGGCGGGTTTTCTTCCGCCACCCAGTAGCCAACCGGCAGGCGAACCGCATTGATACCGTGTGCCGCGAGCCACTTAAAATCGTCCACCGTGATCCAAGTTTCGCGATGTTTTTTCAGAAGTGCGGTTGCCTTTTCTTTGCCAAGCGCCTGACAAAAGGTGTATTCATCCACGGCTGTTTGACCGGCAAACAGGCTTGGCTTGATCCATTTCTCCAAGACCAGCCAGCCGCCCAGATTGACGCCGTGAATCTTGCCTGAATTGGAAGGTGCTTGCGCCTGTGTCAATGCCAGGTTTCCTTCCACCAACAAAGCCGTGCCCACCAACCCGGTGGTTTTCAAAAAACTGCGGCGGTTCAATTGATTCATGCAGAATATTCCGGTTATTGACTGTCGAAACCTGGCTCACCACGCCCGATCTATTGAATCCAACAATCTTAATTATTTAAACTAAAACCATACGGGAAAAGTGGTGCCCTAACTGATGGTTGCACCGCGCCAGTTGCCAGACCGTCATTGTTGCGCGGCCACTGACGGGGAAGTTTGCCAGTCGGTTTATAATCTCCGAACAACACATCCGCAATGCCCTGCCCCTCGGTGCCTGGCAGCCATGCCGCGATGAAAGCGTCGCTGGCATCCAGCGCCGCTCCGAGGATCAGCGGACGACCAGAGAGCAGCACCGTGACAACTGGGACGCCGGCTGATTTGGCTTTTTCCACCAGCGCCACATCCGCCGGCGACAGACGCAGATCGTTGCGATCTCCTTTCGTTTCAGCATAGGGCAATTCGCCCACCACCACGACCACGGCGTCGGCATCTTTCACATCGCTGCCATCGGGAGAAAAAGTTACCCGTGTTCCATGTGCCACGGTGTTACGGATCGCGGTAAGAATGGTTGTTCCGCCATGGGTGACATTACCGGGCTGTCCCTGCCAGCTGATCGTCCACCCGCCGCATTGGATTCCGATGTCATCGGCCGCCCGGCCAACCACCACGAGGTGTTTCAAAGTTTTTGAAAGCGGCATGGCGTGGTTGTCATTTTTGATCTGCACGAGCGATTGACGCACACATTCGCGTGCCACCGCGCGGTGTTCCGCGCTGCCAATGGCCGCAGTTAGCGAAGGGTCTGTGTATGGATTTTCGAATGAACCCATCTCGAACTTGATGCGCAGTATCCGCCGCACCGCATCATCAATCCGCGACACAGAAATATGCTTCTCGGCCACTGATTGTTTTAGGTCCTGGATGAACTCCACATAGTTATTGGGCTGGCCCGGCCCGTTGGGGATCATGATCATATCCAAACCCGCGTTGATCGAGTTCTCAATGTCCGCTTTGAAGTCGGGCGAGAGCTGGTCGATCGCCGCCCAATCTGAAACCAGAAAGCCCCGGAAGCCCAGTTCACCCTTCAAAACATCGGTCAGCAGGAACTTGTTGGCACTCATCTTTTTTCCGTTCCAACTGCTGTAAGAGACCATGATGGAACCGACTCCCGCCTTGATGGCCGCCTGATAGGGGGGAAGGTATAGTTTTCTGATGGTCGCTTCATCACAGACGTCATTGCCTTGATCAACGCCGTCCTGCGTGCCACCGTCACCAATGAAATGCTTGGCACAAGCCAGCACCGAGGTGGAATCTGAAAGTTTTTTGCCCTGAAAACCGCTCACTGCCGCCGCGCCGAGTTCTGACACCAATTCGGGAGAATCGCCAAAGCTCTCATAGGTGCGGCCCCAGCGTTCATCCTGTGCCACGGCGATGCAGGGAGCAAAGGCCCACCGAATACCCGTGCCGGCAACTTCCAGGGCGGTGATGTGTTCGGCCTGTTCCACCAAAGCGGGATTGTGGGTGGCACCCAGCCCGATGTTGTGCGGGAAGATGACGGCACCATCAATGTTGTTGTGGCCATGAACGGCGTCAATGCCGTAGAGTAGCGGAATTTTCAGCCGTGTCTTCAAAGCCCACGACTGGTATTCATTGACGGCCTGCAACCAGGTTTGGGCACGGTTGTCGGCTGGATCAGAATTTCCGCCGCTCAACATTGAGCCCAGAAAATATTTCTGAATGTCGGCTTTGTCTTTGAGCGCATTCATATCCACTTGCACCATCTGCCCAATTTTTTCATCGAGGGTCATTTGCGAGAGTAACGCCCCGGCACGCCGGTCATATTCGGCAAAGTTCTGTTGAGCTGACGCGCAACCCACCAACATTGGCATTAATATAATTCCGAGTAATTTTCCATTTGAAAACATATGATCAGGCGCATGATAAATTGATTAATTTCACTATTTTTATAACAATCTCTTGAAACGCTTAAACTCAAGATAGTGGTAATTTTAGCGCGTATAAAATAAATAGTAATAAAACGATTACGCATAATGTAATATCATATATCACGCAGCCGGTCAACAAAAACATTGTTCATCAGATTAATCCCCGTTTCCCAGCAAAGTCTCCGACCCGATAAAAAGAGGGAAAATTCTTACGTTAAAGAACCGTTTAATATAGGGGTTCGTTGGTTCCCGTCATCTTGCCAATTTTAAGCGAGTTTGAGGCTGTCTTCTCCAAGTTCGCCGCTTCCCGCAGCGAGGCAACCACTCGAACGAAATGCAGTGCTCATGCGGAGAACTTACGGTTTTTTTCTCTTCAAAGCCCTGGTCTGAGTGAGGTAATCAGCCACTTTTGAGTTGGTCGGATCTAATCGCAGCGTCTGTTCGAACTGTTGCTCCGCCTCGTCGAATCGGCCTAGCTGCACCAGCGCCATTCCCAAGTTTAAATGCGCCACCGGGAAATTGGGATTCAAGCGGATGGCGGCTTCGGATTCTGCCTTTGCTTCAGACATCTTTCCATCCTGACCCAGGAGTCCACCCAACTCGAAGTGAGCCTTCCAATCGTCCGGATCGAACCTCACCGCCTGACGATAATGTTGAATGGCATCAGCACGCCGGTTCAGCATCGCCAACGCAACGCCGCTGTCGAACCAACATTGTGCATCTTGTGGCTCAAACTTCAACGACTGGTTGAACGCTTGCACAGCTTGCTCATAATCTCCCGCAGCAGCCTGAACTTTACCGAGTTCAAACCAACCTGGCGCAAAGCTAGGATGTATCGCCACCGCCTTGCCGAGCCAGGTTTTCGCCTCTTCAAGTTTACCCTGCCGACCGGTCAGGCGGCCCAGTTCGAAGTAAGCCGCGTGATCCTGTGGAATGAGGGTGCGAACCATTTGCCATTGCTCGACTGCCCCGGAAATATCACCACGATCCGTGAGGAAATACGCAAAATTTTCCAGGAGGTAGTAATCTTCGGGAGCCATTCTCAAAGCTTCGATGTAGATTTCACGTGCCTTCTGTGCCGCGTCGGCATCCATTCGCTTCCGCAGTTCAGCCTCCTGTTCCGACAAGGTCCGCAGACGTTGTTCGTTGTTGAATTGGCCGCTCAGTGGCGACTGTTGCATCCGGCGACAAACCTCCGCCAGAACATTGCAACGATCCCAGTCCGTCAATCCGAGCCGGCGCTCACAGATCTCCTGCGAGTCCCACGTCGTGCCGACGCTGGCGCTGAAGCTCTGCGGCAGGAGGTGTGCGACTTGTTCTGCCCAAGCCCGGGCCATGCGATAATTTCCGGCGAAATTTAAGTGCACATGCTCATAAAAATATTCCTGGCCGGGAATATCATCGGCGGCATCTGTGTCCATCGTTGCCGTTGCATCAAGAAGTGTCAGCTTGGAAGAGGCCAGTTGCCTGCCAGTTTCGGAAATAATCGTGTTGAGGCGCGTGTCGGCACGGAAGGGAAGGCAATCCAGGTCGAGTGCCATTTGGAAATGTGCCCGGGCGGCCGTCGGGTTGGTCAATTGCAGCAGGCAGTCTCCCCAGCGAAACTCCAGTTCTGCCGATTGCGGGTTGAACCGGGCAGCCTGTTCGTAGCATTTCACGGCTGCTTCGCATTTTCTCTGATCTTCCAGCAAGTTTCCTTTGGTCAGCAACTGCTCAACCCGGTCATGGTCGACGGCAGGAAGATTGCTGCTGATAAGCGAGCCGAACGGTGGACAGTCCTTAAGGTTCACCGCAACCGTGGATAGTAAAATATGCGCGCCTGAATCCAGACCTGCTCGCAATATATCCTGCAAGTTTCTCTTGAAATTTCTATAAACCACTTGCTTGCGCGGGTCATCGGGACTAATCAGGTTTCCAGCAAACATCTTCATGCCGCTCCACGACGCCCGATTGGAATCTTTTCCTCTCAACTTCCGGCCGGCCTCCGCCAGCAATTGTCCCAGGCGCAATTTTTGAATGGCCAGGTTCAGGCGCACAAACTCCCACGGCGGGGCTTGGATGCCGAAAACTGTCGCCGCGCCAAATGGCCCGACCATCTCGTTGTTTCCCATGTAGAGAATCCACAAGTCTCCTTGCTGTCGTGCGCAATCACGGGCGATGGGCAGGATCGCGTGCGAGTTGATGGCGGTCATGGCGACATTGACCACCTCGAATTTTGCGTTGGGGAATTGGTCCCGTAACAGAACCTCCAGATATCTTCCTGCCCCGAAAGACGGTTCAGGATCGCCCAAGGCTGCGGACTCACCTAAAATAAATATCCGATAAGTGCGCGGGTCTTTCTTCGCGGGTATCCGCAGTGTTGCAGGCATGCGCGCAATATCCGGAGGGAAAAAGCGGAAACCAAAGCTGTCGTTTTCAACCAGCATCTCCTGGTCACCAATCCGCATCGGCTTGAAAAACCCGGTGGGATAGCCGTAACCACCAAGCCGCAAAGCCATTTCCAGTATTATCAACGCCAGCAATGGCATGATAATTACGGCCAACATCCTGAAAAGCCACTTGCGGAGAGGAGAAATCTGCGGCGGGATTGTTTCCGGGCATTCCGCCCCAATTGGCAGGCACTTAACCTCGTTCTGGCGTCTGGATTTGGATTTATCTGGCCGGCGTTTCAAGAACTGCAAAGTAGCATGAGCGTCATCGGCAGACAAGCTTCAGCCCCTTCCTTGATGGTGCCTTGCGCGAACTTGGCTGGGTTGGTAATATCTGATCAAAGCTGCGCGCATATGACCACTGCACTTGTTCAAGAACCAGGTATGAGACACAAAGCAAGATCCGTAAGAACACTGGCGGTGACCGGTCAAATTGCGTCGCTGATTCTGTTCATCACCACCATCAGTTGGCATCGGGCAACTGCCGCTGACGCCCCGTTGGAAGAGCTTCGGACTGCCGAGCAAATCCGGCGCTTGTCTGCCCAGCAGGCGGACCTCCGCCAGCCAGTGCGATTGCGGGGCGTCGTAACCTTCTTTGACGAGAGCATCCGGTTGAAATCATACCGTTTTATCCAGGATGACACGGCGGGAATATACTTTTATGTCGATGGTTCGACGAACAATCCCCCCTTACGGGCAGGTCAATTAGTGGAAATGGAAGGGGAAACCGGTTCGGGATCTTTCGCGCCGGTGGTGACGTCGCACCGCATTCGAATCCTGGGGGAGGCGAAGCTTCCGGAGGCGAAGCCGGTTTCTTTTGAGGAATTGGAGAGTGGCCAGGAGGACAGCCAGTTTGTGGAGATCAGCGGCGTGATCCGGGCCATCCGTTTTGAGGAGCAAGGATCGTATTACGTCATCGATCTGGCCACGGGACAGGGGAGATTAACATTGCAAGCAAAGCAGTTGCCAGTGGCGCGAAGCGAACAGTTAGTTGACAGCACAGTCAGGGCTAAAGGGGTTTGCATCACCCATTTTAACACCCAACGGCAGTTGTTTGATATCAGCATACTGATTCCTCTTCCTGAGGATCTGGTTATCGAGCGCCAGGCACCAAGCGATCCGCTTGCAATTCCAGAGCAACCTATCAAGAGTGTCATGCAATTCACCTGGGGCAGCACTTATGGACATCGCGTCAAGGTGACTGGCACGGTCACGCTTCACTACGCCAACAAAATGTATATTCAAGATGAGACCAATGGGTTGTGTGTCGAAACGAGGCAGACCAATTATGTGCCCGTGGGAGACCAGATTGAAGTCCTTGGATTTCCAGCCAAGGGAGAATACGCGCCCCTGTTAGAAAACAGCCTTTATCTCTGGAGAGCGCCAGGTCCGCCCTTAAAGCCCGACCTGGTCACTCCTGACGAGGCTTTGAATGGAAATTACGACTGTCGCCTGGTGCAAATCAGCGCGATATTGATCGATCGGGCGCAGCATAGTAAAGAGCCATTTTTGGTGCTACAGGCCAATGGTTTTGTTTTTCATGCCTACTTGAGATCGCAGGGGCAGAATCAGGATTTTGGACCGTTGCAAAACGGAAGCAAGGTGTCGGTTACGGGGGTTTGCGTCATTGATGATCTCGGTGAGGACTGGCATTACGGGCCGGATTGGCGTGCCGCATCCTTTCGCCTTCTGCTACGTTCACCGGAGGATGTGGTCGTGCTGGAACTGCCGCCATGGTGGACGTTACCGAGACTTTTTTGGGCCATTGGCATCCTATGCGCTATTGTCTTGACAGCCTTCGGATGGGTTGTCTTATTGCGACGACGGGTTCACCAACAGACCCAGATCATAGAAGATAAACTGCACGCCGAAGCCGCCATCAAAGAGCGTTATCTGGATCTCTTTGAAAATGCCAACGACATGGTTTTCACTCATGATCTGGCGGGTCACATGACGTCGATCAATAAGGCCGGCGAGCGACTGCTCCAATATCAACGCGGTGAGATTCTCGCCAGGGAACTGATTGATTTGATAACCGAGGAGCAACGACCTGCGGCCAGAGAATGGCTGAAGCAAGTAACCGCGGGCGTGGAGATCCCGCCAGTTGATTGGGACTTTGTGAATGCTGCCGGACAGAGATTGAAGCTGGAGGTGAGCTCCCGCATGGTCGAGCAGGCCGGCCACTTCATTGAAGTGGAGGGTGTCGCACGTGACGTAACCGCGCGAAAGCGAATGGAAAAGGAGATTTTGGAAATTTCCAACCGGGAGCAAAAACGCCTGGGACATGACCTCCACGACGGAGTCTGTCAGCAATTGGCCGCGATTGCCTATCGGACGCATATTCTGGCTCGTCACTTGAAGGAAAAGGATGTGATTGAGTCGTCTGAAGCCAGCGATATCAGCAGTTTGATCAATGAATCGCTGGTTCAAACGCGAAGCGTGGCACGGGGACTATTCCCCGTGCGGCTGGAGGAAGAAGGCCTGGCGGAAGCGGTGGAGGAACTCACGGTTAACATCAGCAAGCTCTACAAAATAAAATGTGACTTTTCTTCCAGCGGTGCATTGCCCACAATCCACAACAGCGTGGCGATGCATTTGCACTTTATTGCACAAGAGGCCATTTTGAACGCGGCCAAACACAGCCACGCCAGTATGATTGCCGTCCGCTTGTTGAAGGAAAATGACGATTTGGTGCTGTCGGTGCGGGATGATGGCGTCGGTTTTCAGGCGGTTGACCATGACGAAGCCGGAATGGGGATCGGTATCATGCGGTATCGTGCCAAGGTAATTGGCGCGGTGCTCAAATTGGATGCACAGCCGGGACACGGTACGCAGATCACCTGCACATATCATCTGCTGGCCTGACGATTGAAAGAATTAAAATACATGAACTCAAAAACTCCAAGGACCAACAGCATCCCGGAAGATTCGAAGGAATCTCTTGCGGTGGAGCCTGTTTCGGCAAAGCGGCGCATATTCATTGTTGACGATCACGCGATGTTCCGTGACGGTCTCCGGCGATTGATTGATCTGGAACCGGACATGACGGTATGCGGAGACGCCTCGGATGCCGCCGACGGGTTGGAACGGATACGCGAGTCCTCACCCGACCTGGCCATTGTGGATATTTCGCTCGATAATACCAGCGGCATTGATCTCATCAAAACCATCAAGCGCGACTATGAAGATATGCCGGTGCTGGTCGTCTCCATGCATTCCGAATCCCTTTACGGGGATCGGGCCTTAAGGGCCGGAGCGATGGGTTATGTGATGAAGAGTGAGCCGGCCACGACCGTGGTGGCAGCCATCCGAAAAGTGCTCAGCGGAAACGTCCATATCAGCGAAAACATGGCCACGATGGTGGTTTCAAAATTCGTGAAAGGCGACCCCGAGCAAATTCCATCTCCCCTGGAGGCGCTCAGTGACCGCGAACTTGAGGTTTTTCGAATGCTGGGCCAAGGCAAGGGAACTCGCGAGATTGCTCAGGAAATGAATGTTGCCATGCCCACGATCAGCTCGTTCAAGAACCGCATCAAGGAGAAATTGAAGCTCAAGAATTCCACGGAGATGATTCTTTATGCGCTCCAGTGGTTTCGGAACGAATCTTCTGATGGCGAACGCTGATTTTCCTCGTCCGGCCCGACTGGGTTGCCGGAAACAAGTGACCCGGTAGCCGGAAAACGTGCAGTTAGGGAAAAGCGCCCAGGCCGAGTGCATGTTGGCACAGCCAATACGAATCCTCAAGCCCGGCCGGATCGCCGGCCACACTGCTGCTGTTTATGGGAGTGGTTCCAATCGGTGATCTAAGCAATGCGCCTTGCCATTTGTGCATCTCGGAGTGACCGTCAGCGAATGAAAAGCCGGCCGCGCCACCATGGTAATTGGCAGGATCATCAGTGATCACAGAAGGGTTATTCACGCTGGTGAACAGAACGCCGTCATTGATGCTGTCCTCGCGCTCATCCAGAAAAACGAAGGTCAAGGTTGGCGACAGCAGGCTGGAAGTCTTCTGGTAGGAAGGATACGCACTGACCCCTGCATAATTTATGGGTTGCGACGGAAACCCCAGGAAATTATTCATCGAAACGCTGCGAACCCGGGGCAGTTGGTGGCCATAAATCAGGCCTTTGGACGGATCCGCCGGACACTTGAAGATATTATAGTTCTTGCCGATATAGGAACCCAGAAAAGCACCGTTTGGATACGTGACATGGTCAACCAGCATGGCCGTATTTGTATTTTCCGCGCCGGTTTGGGTTGGCGCAGTGGGCAGGCTTAAAACGCCGGCCGCCCAACATGCAAACGCACTCGCACCCGCATCAGTCTGCGTCGCGGGACCATTCGGTCCGGTGCCCTGACCATAATTGGGCGCTGCTTTGCTGTCATTGTCGTCCGCATACATGACCCAGGCCAGCGCCAATTGCCTGGTGTTATTCATGCAATAGGTGCCTTGGGCCCTCCTTTTGGCCTGGCTAAGTACCGGCAATAGCATCGCCGCAAGAATCGCTATGATCGCAATCACCACCAACAGTTCAATCAAGGTAAAACCGGGCCGGTGTTGATAATCACCAGTTTTTTCTGACGAGGCGTTTGACCCGTTCATTCGATTGTTCATGCAATTAAGATGACTGCCTGTTAACGACGATAAAAGTGTTTCTAAATTCAACCTCATTCAAAATAGTTATAATCAATAAACCAATAAAATTAACTTCCCGGCGATGGGGCTATGGCCTTTGCCGATAATACGATCGTCGCAAACGGGCGTCATTCCATTTCCCGACTGCGTTCGGTTGTCTGTCTTTGCTTCATGATTATTTCATTTGGCGTTTCGCAATTTTTATTAGGGAGCGGCCGGTCTTTTATCAATCAGCCGGTCGGTCCAAAGGCGGCGATCCGCCGCCTTTGGACTCGTGTCGGACGCTGCCGGTTATGGAGAGGTCACTTTGTAAAACCGCATGCTGCCACCCGACGTGGCGTCGCTCGCCGATTCCACCGTGCCGTTACCAGGAACCGTGGCCAGCTGTGTCCAACTGCCGCTGGTCAGGCTGGTGCTATAAAAGACCCGGTAAGTCGATCCGGCCGTGGTCGGGAAGGAAATAACGGTATTACCTCCCGACTGCGCCGCCGAGATATGGATGCCCCGAACTGGCACGAGCATGAAGTAATTCGCATTGCAGTTGCCAGCCGAGGTGACCCGTAGAGTATTCACGCCTCCGACGCTCACGATCACTGGAACGCCGTTATTCTGTAGCTGAACCCAGACCCAGGTTTGCCATCCGTTTGGATTGGCGACCCAGGTGCCAAGTGTGTTTATGGTCTGGCTGGTGGTGCCTAAGCCGCTGGTGACCTGACCCAGTGCCGTGTCCATGCCACCAACGCCTGCCAAACGTCCGTAGACGTAGTATTTGCCGGCCGGATAATTCCGGGTGAAGTTACCCCAGTTTCCGTTGTTGAAGTTTCCAACATCATAATCCAAACCAGCCGTATATCCTGGAAGCGGGATGTCCGAAGTGATTTCAGTTGCCAGCGCATTGGGCCCGCGATAGAGGTAGTTGCCGCCGTCACTGATTTGGTGGAAATAGTCAACATTGGAAACGGCACCGGTGTCGCCCGGCAATCCGTCTCCCTCATAGGCATTTGGTATTAGGCCATTGCCAACAGTATCATATTGTCCGCCATTGAAGTCGAAATCTTCTATTTTGACATAGAAGTTCGCCGTGCTCATGGTATCGAATTGAACCGTTCGGGAAACGCCAGCCCCGCTCGCATTGGTCACGTTAATGACCGCAGTATAAAGGGTGTTGGACTGTAGCAACGGAAAACTTACATTTTTCGTGCTGGAGCCGGAAATGACCAGGCTGGAGGAGACGTTGGCGCCATTCAAAATGAGCTGGATGCCGCTGTTATTGATCGTCGAGGTCGATGTGGTCGTAAAACTAAAGGTGCTGTTCGTCGCGAACACCGTGCCATTCGTCGGCGCGATGTTGCTCAAAAGTGGCAGGCCGACCGAGGCCGGCACGAGCATGAAGAAGTTCATGTTGTCGCCGCCGCTCATTAGGGTCACACTCAAGGTTTGCTGGCTGCCATTAAAGGTGATCGGTAATACGTTGTCGTTGCTATCAACCAGCGGGACATATTGATAGGCACCCCAGTCGGTGCCGTTGAACTGGAAGTTGCCAACCAGCGTTCCGCTGACCACGTTTGAGAGCGCCACCGTCGTGGCCCCATCGCCGCCGGCGAGCCGGCCATAGATGTTATAAGTCCCGGCCGGATAATGATGGGTGTAATTCAGCCAGTCACCGATGTTAATGTAGCCGACATTCCAGTCCTCCACGCTGGGATTGGTGAGTTGAGCCGTGAGATAATTTTGGCGCGCCGCATCCCCCGCAATACCTATGCCCGTCCAGTCATTGGTGCGGTAAGTCGCATTTTGACCAGAGGGTCCGGCAAGCCTTTGATAGTCAACATTCGTCACACCCGTCACCATGAAATAACTATCCGGTTGCGGCGTGGATGAAAGGACCGGATTATCGTAGAACATTCCATTCGTAAAGTCATAATCTTCGGCCTCCCAGACGTAGGATGGATTGATGGTGTCGAAGTTCATCGTGGCGCTGCCGGTGAACCCCACGGAGTCGGTGACGGTGATGGAGGCGGTGTAAGCCCATGTGCCGGCGGTCAGTCCGGTATAGGTCACGCCTATGTTCGGGGATGAGCCGGAATAAGAACAACTGCCGGAAACATCCATGCCATTGACGACCAGGTGAATATTCCCGTTACTGATTGGCGTGCTGCTTGGCGAGTAGATATTGAAGCTGATATGGTTGCTGGCAAAGAGCAGGTTGCCCGGATATATCTGGGTGACTTGGGGCGGCACCGGGCCGCCGGTCTGGTTCAGGGTTGCATCATCAAAGTAACAGGAACCACCCCCATAAAGCGCTTGATAAAGGGTATGCTGAAAGCGGACAAAAACCGTTCCCGGCGGTGCCACCAGCACGTTTGTGTGTCCAATCGTTGTGTAGGGAGGATTCGTTTCGCAGATGTTGGTGATTGCAAAGTCATACCAAATTCCAGTCGTATAAGGGACGGAGCCGAGCGTGTCGCTGAAGAGATCTGACCGGTAGAGCGCGAGGATATTAGTATTCGCGTCGCGGAACGTAACTTCCAACCAGGCATAGTCAGCATCATCACCACTCCACAAAACATCAGTGGGCAGGGTAAAAAGCCAGCCATCCGCTTGATAGGTTGAAGTTGGGAGGGAACTGTTGTCCTGATAAACGGCTTGATAATTAGGAGAACCGCTATAGGTTCCCCAAACTTTGTAATAGTTGTTCCCGGAATGGGCATACTCGTCGCTGTTGATATACCAGGCAGAGCCGGGGGGCGTCCAACCTTCTATCGGAACGCCTGGGCCGTGGTTGCCGTCGGCTTCAAAGCCCGGATTAGTCAAAATATTGGCAGCTTGAGCCAGATTGCCGGACCATGTCCAGGCGGCAAGCAGAGACGCCGCAAGGAGTAGCAGCCCTCTAAACTTGTTTCGATAAAACGGAGTGTTGCAAAAGTTATCGCAGGTTGGTTGGTTGGGTTTTCGTGTATTCATAGACGGGGAGTCTTTCTGTTTGGTTGATATACTTGTTGCCGGAATTTTGGTTTTGTTAGGATGCAATGCTGCCAATTCTGTTACGATTCACTGATTACAAATCAGATTTGGTGGACATGTAGTAAAATTACTACATTGTGTTTTTATTGTCAATAGTAAATTACAATGATTTCTGCCAAGTTCTAATTCTCTCGAAATAAGCTGTTTATTTATCGTTCGATTTGATTGTGAAACCAATAAGAAATCGGAAAACTTATCCCTGAACCACAATAATCAAGCAACCTCGGTTCATGGCGGCACGGCCTCAACTCAATTGGCCTCGGCGCTCTATGGCACGGTGGGTTCTCTCCTCGGAAGCTTGGCCTGCGGATTTCATCCGTTATCTGGCCTGTCTTTACAGCGAGACACATGATCCAACGTATCTTGATTTCCTCCTGAAAAACGCCCGTGCCGGTGACCGGGTTCACTTTTCTGGTCCAGTCCATGAGTTAGTCCTGGGACATGGTTGAGTTTATGTTTTTGTTTGTTCTTTGTCCATCCCTTGCGTAGGGAGGGCGAAGCCTGACCGGAGCTG
>Ga0182015_10004021_pt1 | contig 16085 bp, 15 predicted proteins | sample 712P3MmetaG_FD_120478 | JGI IMG/M metagenome (GOLD analysis project Ga0182015, IMG submission 120478) | Permafrost microbial communities from Stordalen Mire, Sweden - 712P3M metaG | ecosystem: Environmental > Terrestrial > Soil > Wetlands > Permafrost | place: Sweden: Stordalen | collected... | reverse complement strand
TTGGATTGTGATTCCGGCGATGGTGATCGCGGCCGCTTGCGTATTGACCACGCGGATCCGCGAGTCCTGAACGCCCGCGATGTAGATGTTTCCGGCCGCGTCAAGAGCGACGCTGCTTGGTCCGCAAAGCAGCCCGTCGATTGCGGGTCCGCCGTCGCCGATCGCCCCGGCAGATCCGCACGAGCCGGTGGTCCCGACAACCACCGCGATGTTGCCAGGCAGTATGGTCACGCCGGCAACCGTGATTGCGGCGGCTTGCGTATTGACGACGTCGATTTGGTCATTGCTGCGGTCGATCAGATATATGTTTCCAGATCGATCCAGTGTCGCGGAAATCGTATTGCCGAGTGTGGTGGCGGTCGCGAGCCCTCCCGCCACAGCTGAGCCGGCAGTCCCGCTTCCGACGGCGGTTGAGATGAGGCCGCCGGCAGTGATGTTCTGCGCTCGCGCCGCGTTTGCGGCAAGCATTGCCAGCAGCAGCGCGCAAAGACTGGCACGCGCGCCGAATGCAACGAAACTTGAGATGGCCGGAATCACTCGCACGGCCGAAAACTGAGAAAGCAATATCCGCAAGCGCGATGGGCGCATAAGAATGCAATCCTCCAGGAGATTCTTGCGGATTGATTTCTACCGAGGCGATTCGGGGAAATTCAGTTCGTTCGCCGCCAGCAAAAAAAGCGGAAGGGGGTTCCGCAGTGCACGAGCGAGTCTAGCAAGATCGAAACGTTGAGCAAGCGTCGCGTGCGATCGAGTGAAAACTGAGTGTCGTATCCGCCACTATAGAAGTGTCTAAATGGAACAGTCGAGATGCGATCACCGGGCGACAAGGCCACTCGCAAATCCGCGTCCTGAGCCGCGCTTCGCCACAAAAGCGAACGCCTATCGGCTGTGCGAGCCGATAGGCGTCATCTTGATTTGCGTCCGTGATTTAGAGCTTCGGCGCAGATTCCGTTGCCGGCGTCGCGGACCCAAAGGAACCGCAGCGGCCGCGCATGCCCTGGCGGAACTTCTCGCGTTCCTCGGGCGTCATCTGCTCCCAGCGCTCGGCCATGCGCCGCTTCCAATACATACCCGATCCCGGACGGCCGCGAAATCCGCCGAAGAGAATCTTGCTCAAGACCAGCACGCCCAGCGCTTGCCAGAACGTGATCAAGTGCCAGCCGAAAAGCGCCGGCGTCAGCCAATTCCACAGGCGCATGACGACGAAGCTGAGCAATGTTGCGAAAACCACTCCCAGCACTACGAACTTCAGCACTCTTAAAATTCTATTGCCTCTCATTTTTTCCTCCTCATCCTTTTATGAATTCATCGTAGACATTCTGAAGCCGTTCACGCAGTTGCAGCACAGCGTAGTGCTTTCGCAAGTGCAGCGTATTCACACTCAATCCCGTTTCAGCGGCGAGTTCCTTGAAGCTGCGCCCATCGATTTCGTGCGCGATGAATATTTCGCGCTGCTCCGCAGGCAGTTCGTCCACGGCGTTCTCAAATTCTTCGAGCAATGCATTCCGTGCGTATACCGCTTCCGGCCCGGCGTCCGGCGACGGCAGCAAATCCTCGAACGAAAACGCTTCGCCGTCCTCCGCGAATGCCATCGGCTCGTTTGCAAACGCCTGCGGCTTTTTCTTGCGGAATAAATCCGTGATGCGATTCCGCGCCACACGGAACATCCACGCGCTCACCTGCTCGAGCGGCTGCATCAACCGGCCGGCTTCCACCAGTTCGTAGAAAACCTCCTGCAGAATGTCGTCGGCGTCAGCCGCATCGGCCACGCGCTTGCGAATAAAATTGCGCAGCCGGCCGCGCTCGCGCTCGACGGTTTCGGTGATCCGCCGGTCTTGATCCGCGGTCATCGCAACGCCCAATGTTGCCTGCTGCATATACCCCTGTAAACGAACCAGCGCCGGGAATCTTTCAAGCGGCCTTAAGTTCGCGTCTATCAGTTAGATGAGTGGAATGGCATAAAGCTACATCGAGCGCGGGAAGGAAACGAAAGGGGTTACCAGCGAAGATCGGTTTCAACTGGCTCGTCGTAATCCACGCCTTCGACTTCAAAGCCGAAGAGGCGCCGGAATTCGCGCTGGAAACCGGCGAAATCCGTGAGCGCGCGCAGATTTTCGGTGGTGATTTGCGGCCAGAGCGACATGATCTCCTCCTGCACTTCGGTTCGCAATTCGCGATCGTCCAGGCGGATTCGCCCCGCATCATCGAGCGGCTTCGGCGTTTCCGGGGCGATGAATTCGGCGAACAAACGCTCGATCTGTTCGAGCGGCCCTTCACCGAAATCGCGACGCGCCAGCGCCGGCGGCAGCAAACTGAGATACAACGGCACGACGGGAATTGCGGCGGAAGCCTGCGTGACCACGGCTTTATTTACCGAGATTTGCGCTTGGCCGCCGCAGCGCGCGCGCAGCAGAGCGTCGAGGGAATGCGCCGTCGATTCCAGATCTTTTTTCGCGAGGCCGATGGTGCCGTCGCGATAGATCGGCCAAGTCAATTCAGGGCCGATGTAAGAGTACGCGACGGTGCGCGCGCCATCGGCCAGCAATTTTTCTTCGAGCAGCATTTCGATCCAACGGCGCCAATCGTCTCCGCCCATCACGGCGACGGTGTCGGCAATTTCGGCTTCGCTGGCCGGCGCCAGCGTCACCGACACGACTTTTTCGGAATCGAGCTCGACAGTTTTATTCGTGAACGCTTCGCCGACAGGCTTGAGCGCGGAAGAATGCGTCACGCCGGTGTCCGGATTTGTGCGCTTCGGCGAAGCCAGGCTGTAAATCACAAGATCGAGCGGTTCCATCTGCTTGCGAATAATTTCCGCCGCCGCGCGTTTGCATTCCGCGCTAAATGCATCGCCATTTAGGCTGGCGGCGAAAAGATTTGCCGGGCCGGCGAGCGCGTGGAAGGCCACGGTGTTGTAAAAACCAGCTGTGGCGGTTTTTTCGCCTTCGGGCGCGCGCTCGAAAAATACGCCCAGCGTTCTGGCTTGGTAGCCGAACGCCGCAACGATACGCGACGCAAGTCCGTATCCCGTCGAAGCGCCGATCACCAGCACATTACGCGGCGGACGCGCCGCGGGCTGCGCGTGTTCGCGCACGGCCTCGGCCCAGCGCTCGACGTTGCGCCGGCATCCTTCCGGATGCGCATTCACGCAGATGAAGCCGCGCGAGCGGCGCTTCACGATTTGCTGGGGCATCAGGAATCGGAAATTTTATTGATTTGGTGCGCGAGATCGATGTCGTTCGGCGTGATTCCGCCGGCGCTGTGCGTGACCAGTTCGATTTTCACGCGATTGTAGCCGTTCGACCAATCGGGATGGTGATTCATGCTTTCGGCGGCCAGGGCCACGCGCGTCATGAACGCGAAGGCCTCCGAGAAGTCTTTAAACTCGAATGCCCGGCGCAGTTTGCCATCGACCACGGACCAGCCCTTCAATCCCTTCAGCGCAGTAGCTAGACCTTTTTCGCTGAGTTTCTTCGCTTCCATTCCGGGGACCTCCGTGCGTGTGCGCGGTTTCGCTTCGCGGATAGAGCATTATTCCATTTCCCGCGCTCGGTGAGCAACCGCACGCCCGCCACCTGCGCGGTGAGCGGACACGGCGGCGCGGCGCGGCAAGTTACTTCACTTTTTCTCCCAGAAGCGCGCGACGGCGGCATAGTCCGGGTCGTCACTCGACGCGCTGCGGACGGCGCCATAGGTTTCGCGCGCGGCCGCTCCGGCCGGCAGCGTGATTTTCAGTTCTTTCGCGAGATCGAGCGCCAGCGCGACATCTTTGTACATCAAGCGCAGTGGAAAGCTGGCGGCGTAGTCGCCCGAAAGCATCACCGGCGCTTTGATATCCAGCACAGGCGCGCGGCCCATGCTCGATTGCATTACTTCCACCAAGCGCTCGCCGGCGAGTCCCGCGGCTCTCACAATCGCCAGCGCCTCCGCGAACGCTTCCACTTCGAGCGCCAGGATCAGATTCATTGCCAGCTTGATGGTTTGGCCCGCGCCGTTTGGCCCGAGCAAAAACAAGCGCTTGCCCATGACCTTCAGCAGCGGCTCTACGCGCTCCAGCGTCGCCGCCGGCCCTCCGACCATGAACACGAGCTCGCCTTTTTCGGCGCCCCAAGTGCCGCCGGTTACCGGCGCGTCCAAATATTCCACGCCGCGTTCGGCGCAAGCAGCCGCAGTGCGGCGCGCGAGATCGGGAGAAATCGTGCTGGAATCCACCAACACGCTTCCTTTGCGCAATCCTGCCAGCGCGCCTTCGGCGCCCCAAAGCACTGCTTCGACCGCCGGGGGATCGCTGACGATTGTGATCAGAACGTCGGCGCCGGCAGCTACGGCGCGCGGCGTTGCGCCCAGAGTCGCGCCCGCCGCGACAACCGCTTCGGCGCGCGCCGGCGTGCGATTCCACACCGTTACGGCGTAGCCGGCTTTCAATAAATTGAGCGCCATGGGACGTCCCATCAATCCCAGGCCGATAAATCCTACGGTTGGTTTCACGGAATGCACCTCGCGGAGAAACGATTCGATTTTAGCGAAGGCCGGATCAGAACACGATCAGAAAGGAGGGCGATGCGCGGTGCGGCGGGACTAGGCTTCGTGCGTACGATTCTTGAGAAACGTAGTGGGAGAATAGCTGCTATCCGATTGGATGTTTTTGGCTTCATCGGGCTGGTCGGCCGCGCAGACTGGCGCGGGCGCGAACGATTTGTCCACCGCAAGGATGCAAGGATAGGGAATTTCCCAGCGGAACGTTTTCGCTTTGCCCTTATGCTCGGAGTGTTCCTCGAGAAAAATGGACTTGCCGGAATCGGCGGCCAGCTTGCCTGTGGCCGCGAGCAGAACGTCGCCGGCGCGGTACTCAACTTCGACGCGCTGGCCGAGGAGCTTGGAATATTGCGCCATGCAAGCAGTGTGGGCCGTGGATAGGAACGGTTCAATGGTACGACTGGCCCACGCCGGGCGACCGAAGCGCTGCGGCTAAATGGCATGAATTCAACGAAATTGGCCATAAATTCCGGATTTAATGGTGGCCACCGCCGTGGCTGGCCGCTGAAGGGGGTGCACCGTGCGCGAGCGGTTCGGGAGCGGGCGGCGCGAGGCGCAGATCGGCGACCAACATCAGAATAAGCGGAGAGACGATGCCGAACGCGATGATCGCGTACACGACCGGAAGCGCCCAGCCCAGCAGGGCGGTGGAGACTCGGGCGAAACGATAGACTACCACTGCCGCAGCGAAGCCGGCGATGGCTGCGACGTAACGGCCGCCGTTGGTGGCTTCGAGATAGGCGTGGCAACTGGGGCAATCCATGCCGTAAGAACGCGATACAAGTAAACTCGCGGGAACTTTCGCCGTGCATTGCGGACATCGAGCGGCCATAGCGTCTCCTCATCTACATCTCAACCCTGAAAAACGACGCAACTCTCCGAGAGTTGCGGAACGGCGTCAATCGATCTGCGAAAACTCTACGCGGCGCGACAACGGATCGATGCGTTCGGCGCGCACGCGAATGATATCGCCCATGCGCCAAACGCGCGCGGCGCGCTTCGCGCCGGGGCGGCCGCAGGTGATGGTGCGGTCGGATTCGCGATACATGCAGCGCTCGCCGGTGAGCGCTTCGAGCCGATTGATGGGCACGAGGCCTTCCACAAAGAGCTCGACGAGTTCAACGAAGAAGCCGAATTTTTGGACGGAAACGATTAGCGCCTCGAACTCTTCGCCCAGATGCTGCTCCATGAATTGCGCGGTCTTCCAACTCTTCAGCTCGCGCTCGGCGGATTCGGCGCGGCGCTCTAATTCGGAAGTTTCCTTGGCGATGGCGGTGAGTTCGGCGACGGAGTACGGACCTTCTACCCGGCGCGCGTCTTCGACGTGATGCAGCGCCCATTTCAGAATGCGATGCACGATCAGATCGGGATAGCGGCGAATGGGCGAAGTGAAATGCGTGTACTGATCGAAAGCCAGAGCGAAATGGCCCAAGGCTTCCGGCGCGTAACGCGCCTGCTTGAGCGAGCGCAGCATTAAGTACGAAAGGATGCGCTCTTCGGGCTTGCCGGCGATCTTCGCGGCCAGACGCTGGTAGTGCTGCGGACGGATGGCGATGTCTTGCGTGGCGGGCAGCGAAACCGTCATGGGCTTTTCGCGGCCACCACCATCGCGGCCGCGCCGCCGTTTTCCTCGGTCGCCGCGATGGGCTGGATTGGCGCCGTGCTTCACCGTGATTTGTTTTTCGGTGAGGCCTTCGACACCGAGCGAATAGCCGAAGGCGTGGGCCAATTCCTCGAATTCCAGAACGCGCTTGGCGTCGGGCTTTTCGTGGACGCGATGCAGCGACGCCACACCCAGATTTTCAAGATAGCGCGCGACAGCTTGATTCGCGGCGAGCATGAATTCTTCGATGATGCGGTGCGCGAAGTTGCGCACGCTGCGCACGATGCCGGTCATCTGGCCGGCGTCGTCGAATTCAATCACGGCTTCGGGCAAATCGAAATCGATCGAGCCCAGGCGCACGCGGCGCGCGTTCAGAATCACCGCGAGCTCGCGCATATTTTTAAAATGCGGCGCAAGGTGCGCGTAACGCGCTGTGGCTTCGGGATCGCCTTCGAGTACGGCGTGAACCAGCGTGTACGTCATGCGTTCGGCGGAGCGAATCAGGCCGGGCGCGATGCGCGTGGAGAAAATCTCGCCCTGCGCGCCGATTTCCATCACCACGCTCATCACCAGGCGCTCTTCGTGCGGACGCAGCGAGCAGATTCCGTTCGATAGTTCCTCGGGCAGCATGGGCACGGCGCGATCGGGGAAATAAACGGAAGTGCCGCGCAGTCGCGCTTCGGCATCGAGCAGCGAATCGCGGCGCACGTAGTGAGCGACGTCGGCGATGTGCACCTGCAATTCCCAGCGATCGTTTTCGAGCGGGCGGACGTAGACGGCGTCGTCGAAATCGCGCGCCGTCTCGCCGTCGATGGTGACGATGGGCAGATCGCGGAAATCTTCGCGGCCCGCGCGATCGGCTTCTGAGACCGGCTGCGCCACGGCGCGCGATTCCTCGAGCACATCTTCGGGGAAGCGATGCGGCAGATGGTGCTTGCGGATCATGATTTCGGTGTCCACGCCCATCTCGCCGGGGCGGCCGAGAATTTCGATCACGCGGCCCGCGGCGGCCACGCCGCTTTGGGGGAAACGCGTCAGCTCAACGTCGACTACGGCGCCATCGAGTTCGGGCAAGCGCAGGCCGCGGCGTGGCTGCTGCGGCCCGAGCTTGGCGCGCAATTCGGGCGTGAGCTCCTGGCCGGGCGGGATGATGATTTCCTGTTGCAAACGGGATTCGTAGGGCGCGACGGTATTGGCGGCTGCGCCGTAGCGGAAAATTCCGACGATGGTGGCGTGCGCGCGATCCACCACGCGGACGATCGAACCTTCCTGGCGTGCGCCGCCGGCGCGATTGCGGCTGCGGTCAATGCGCGCGAGCACGCGATCGCCGTGCATGGCATCGCCCATGCGCGCCGCGCCGATGAAGAGATCGCCTTCCATGCCGGGAATGGGTTTGGCGGGAACCACGAAGCCATAGCCATCGCGATGGGCTACGAGGCGGCCTTCGATGACGTTGGAAAGATTGGCGGCGCCAGAAGTTTTCGGAGCGGGCGCGTTCTGCGCGGAAACGGAGGGACGCTGCGCGCGATCCTTCTGCGGCTTCTGCGATCCGCCATCTTCCGCCAATTTGTAGCGGCCGTTGCGAATCTCCACGATCTCGCCGCGGCGCGCGAGACGCGGAATAATTTTCGCGAGGGCGCGGCGGCCGGAGTGGCGAATGCCCATCGCGGCGGCGATTTCGCGCAGGCTCAGCGCTTTGTGCGCTTGCGCGAGAAAAGCCAAAACCTGTTGATCGTTCACTGCTGTTGAATCGGGCATAAGTGACTTCTGCATTCTACGCGGTTTTCGGCGCGAACCGCGGCTTTCGAGATTGGCGCGAAGGGAGCGACCGGCCACCGAGCTCGGGGCGCGCAACTTTTTGCCGGGCGCCGGGTTTGATGGAGCAGGTCAACACCGAAACCTGGCTCACTCCGACGGGCCGGGACGTGTTCCAACGCGAACACAAACTGAGGCGGCTCATACCCCGGGGCCGCCTCTTTCGTTTTTCAACGATCACCCGAATCGACGTCCTTCCATCAAGAGCGCAAAGGCGGGCGGAGACGAGCTCCGCCCCTACAAAGGCAAAAACAATCCCCCCGCAAGCCGCCTACAAGAAAAAGCGCGTATGAATCGGCGGGTTATGGTGCGCTCGAGATAGGGGCGGGCTGCTGTTGCGTCATGCAGTGGAGGGTGCCGAGGCCGAGGACCAGGTCGCGGCAGGGGATGCCGACGATTTGTCGATTGGGGAAAAGGGAGGAGAGGGTGGATAGGGCTACGCTGTCGTTTGGGTCAGTGAAGGTGGGGACGAGGACGAGGTGATTGGCGATGTAGAAATTGGCGTAGCTGGCGGGGAGGCGCAGGCCCGCGAAAAAAACAGGCTCGGGCATGGGGAGGGTGGCGATGCGGAATGGCTGGCCGGATTGATCTGTCATGGATTTGAGGAGGGCGAGATTTTCCTGGAGCGGGGCGAAATTGGCTTCGTTCGGATCGGGCTCGATTACGGTGACGACTGTTATGGGATCGACGAAGCGGGCGATGTCGTCAACGTGGCCGTGGGTATCGTCGCCGGCGATGCCGTTGCGTAGCCATAGCACGTTTGTGGCGCCGAGATAATCGCGGAGGACAGATTCGATTTGCTCGCGTGACATGCCGGGATTGCGGGCTTGGACGGGGCTGAGGAGACACTCTTCGGTGGTGAGCAGCGTGCCGCGGCCATTGACATCGATGCTGCCGCCTTCGAGTACGATGCGGCGGCCGGCGAATTCCGGTTGGTAGAGCGGAAGTCTCAGGCGCTGATTCAGGCGCGTGACTACGGCGGCGTCTTTTTGAAAATCGTCGTATTTGGCCCAGGCGTTGAATTTCCAATGGGTGATGGCAATTTCATCCGAGGCATTCTTAATGAATATGGGACCGGAATCGCGCATCCAGCCGCGATTGGTAGGGGCGCGGAAGAAATCTACGGTGGCGAGATCGGCGCCGGATTTCTGCAAGATGCGGCGTGCGGCTGCTTCGGCTTGTTTATTTTCGACGATGATGTGGACGCGTTCGACGCGCGCGAGGTGACGGACGATTTCGGCGTAGACCCAGGGGATGGGGGCGAATTTGCCGGGCCAATCGGTGGGTTCGTGCGGCCAGCCGAGCCAGGTGGCGGCGTGGGGTTCCCATTCGGCGGGCATGCGGAAGCCGGCGGCGTGGGGAGTGGTGATTTTTTTCGTCACGAGTTTTGCGCGGCGGCGGCGTTGGAATCTGGCGGCGTGGGGCGAACGGATTGTGCCGCCGCTACGGGCCTGCGCAAATGTGGCGCGAAAGATTCGGCCAGCTGCTTCATGAATCTAAGCCAGATCTCCGCCGAGCCAGCGCTGCAGGATTGGTTCGTAGGCGTCGATGCGGCGATCGCGGAAGAAGGGCCAATTGCGGCGGATTTCTTCGCTTTGCGCGGGATCGCATTCGACGATCAGGATCGTTTCCTCTTCGGCGGGGGCTTCGGCCAGGACTTTGCCGAAAGGATCGACGACGAAAGAATGGCCCCAGAATTCCAGGCCGGCTTCGGGCGGACCCTCGAAGCCGACGCGATTGGCGGCGGCGACGTAGACGCCGTTGGCGATGGCGTGGGAACGCTGGATGGTGCGCCAGGCATCGAGTTGCGCGGCGCCGAATTCGGATTTTTCCGATGGATGCCAGCCGATGCTGGTGGGATAAAAAAGAATTTGCGCGCCGGCCAAGCTCATCAGGCGCGCGCCTTCGGGATACCACTGATCCCAACAGATCTGCACGCCGAGGCGGCCGTAGCGCGTGGGAAAACTCGGGAAGCCGAGATCGCCGGGCGTGAAATAAAATTTCTCGAAGTAGAGCGGATCTTCCGGGATGTGCATTTTGCGATAGCGGCCGGCCAGGGCGCCATCAGCGTCAATAACGGCGGCAGTGTTGTGATACAGGCCGGGGCCGCGGCGTTCAAACACGGATACGATGAGCACGACGTTGCGTTCGCGCGCGACCGCGGCGAGGGCTTCGGTGGTGGGGCCGGGAATGGATTCGGCCAGCGCGAAGAGCTCGGCATTTTCTTCGCGGCAAAAATATTGCGAGCGGAAAAGTTCTGGCAAACAGACGATCTGCGCGCCGCGCTCCGCAGCTTCGCGAATTTTCGCGGCGGCGCGCTCGAGATTTTCTTCCGGGTCCGGCGTGGAGCGCATCTGGACCAGGCCGACTGTGAATTTATCCAGCATCATGGACCATATTATCATTTTTGGCGCGGGCTCGATATTTTGAGCGGGCGCGCAGCAGAACTTTTTCGGCACAACGCGTAGCTACGCGCGTCACGGTTTGGCCTTGGATTTATCGCGCAGTATGGCGGAAAACATTTCGCGGAAACGTTCGCCGTTTTCGTCCCAGGTGAATCGCGCGGCAGTTTGCGCGGCGCGCTCGGCGAGGCGCGTGCGCAGAGCGGGATTCTCGCAGAGCGCGCGCATTTGCGCGGCGAGCGTCTGCGCATCGTTGGGATCGGCGAGGATCAATCCGTCGACGCCGTCGGTGATGATTTCGGCGGTGCCGTTGGTGGAGGTGGTGATCACGGGAAGTCCGCAGGCCATGGCCTCCATGGGCGGCTGCGCGAAAGTGTCTTCCAGCGACGGGCCAACGTAGGCGTCGGCAGCGGAATAGTAATAGGCCACGTCGCCGCGCGAGGGGAGAAAGCGAACGCGATCGGAAAGTTTCAGGCGTTCAATTGGGGCGTCGTAGGGCCGCGTTTCGTCGCTTCCGGCGACGTAGAGCGCGACGGGGAGATCGGCGAGGAGATGCAGTGCTTCGAGGATGGTGAAGAGTCCCTTTTTTCGCCAGTCGTTGCCGACGAGAAGGAACGCGAATTGATCGCCGGGGATGGCGAATTCTTTGCGTGCGGCTTCGCGGCGCGCCACGCGGCGTTCGGGATTGAACACGGCGTGATCGAGTCCCATGTACAAGACGGGGAGCGGATCGTGCGGGCCGTAGAAGCGATCCAAATCGGCCTGCGTTTTTCGCGCGATCAAGATCAACTGCGCGCGCGGGCGCGTATACAGATGACGTTCAAGCGCGATGATTAAGCGGTAGTACACGCGGCGATGCAGAAGACGCGGCCAGGAGCGGACGGGATTCCGGCTGAAGAGAAGTTCGGGGCGCACCTGGCGCACGAATTCGGCGAAGACGATGTGGATGGAGATGGCATCGGCGTCAAAGCAATTGGTGCCGGCGGTGAAGACCAGATCGTGGCCAATCCCGCGGAAGGCGCGATCCCACCAGCGCCAGACATGATTGGCGGCGAGCCACCACAAAAAATTCCCGAGGTGCGGGCCGGGGAATTTCGGGATGCGATGCCAGGTGAGCTTCGAGAGATCGAGATCTTCGACGCGCTGGCTGTAGACGTGGACGTCGTAATCATCGGTGAGGCGCGAAGTCCATTCGGCGACGCGGCGCTCGGTGCCGTGGCGCTTATCGATGAACGGCGAAACCACGGCCAGAATTGGCTTGGATTTCGGAGGGGCCATTCAGCGCGTGACCTTCATGGTTTCGCACCAGCGCTGCAGGACGAACAGCGACCAGACGCGCGACCAGCCGACGCGGGCGGGATGAGCGAGAAATCGCCGCCAGACGCGCCGCACGGCGGAGGGATTGAGGACGCCCACGGCGCGCAGGCGTTGAGGCTCGAAGGCGGCTTCGATCGCGGGACGCAGATCGACGCTGAGCCAGCGGTCGTACGGAAACGAAAATGTGCGCTTGGGACGGGTGACAATTTCCTGATACGTGGTGGGCGGCATCAGTAGGCGCATGGCGTCGAGCAGGAGTTTTTTTTTGCGCATGCGCAGAGACGCGGGAAGCGAAAAGGCGTACTCCATCAATTCGTGATCGAGGAAAACGGGGCGCAGCTCGAGGCTGTGGGCCATGCTCATGGCGTCGCCATCGCGCAAAAGGCGCGGCTCGAGATGCGCGTGAACATCGAGATAGGCGATTTTTTCCGGCAGCGCGCAGCCCGCGGCGCGCGCTGCCCAACGGCGCAAGTGGCGTGAGGCGTCGGTATCGCCATCGGGCGAGATGGCGGGTCCGCCGGCGCGAATCAGATCGGCATCCATCAATGTGGCGAGATCGCGATCGAGGAAGTGAATTTTCACGGCGAGTTCGGCGGCGATAAAGGGATCGGCGGCGCCCGCGAGATAGCTGAGCTTGCGCCAGCGGAATGGGAACGCATCGTGATCGAAGACGGCGCGGGCGGCGGACTGCGGAAACCAGCGCAGACGGCCCGCGACGCGCGTAAATCGCTCGAAATACTCAAACGAAGCGTAGCCGCCGAAGAGTTCGTCGCCCCCTTGGCCAGTGAGCGCGACTTTGAAGCCGGCGCGCGCCGCGGTGCGGCAAATCCAGTAAGAGTTCAGTCCGTCGACGGTGGGTGCGTCCATGGCCCAGATGGCGTGGTCGAGTTCGCCGAGCATCTCGTGCGCGGAAAGCGTGAGCACGTTGTGCGGAATTCCCAACAATTCGGCGGTGCGACGGCTGGAATCGGATTCATCGCAGGCTTTATCTTCAAACCCGATCGTTAATGCGGTGAGCATTTTCGCGCCGGCGTGCTGCGCAAGCGAGCCGAGGGCTGCCGAATCCACGCCGCCGCTGAGGAACAGCGCAACCGGCACGTCGGAAATCAGATGCAGGCGCATGGCTTCGACCAGCTTTGCGCTTAATGTTTCGGAGATTGCCGCGCTTGCGGATTCCGTGGCGGAAGCGGCGCTCGCGGAATCGCCGCGATGCGGCGTCAAATCCCAGTAGCGCTTGGTTGCAAACGCGCCGTCTTGCCAGGTGGCGAAGTGGCCGGGCTCGAGCGGTTGAACACCGGCGATGGCGGCCGAGAGCGGGGGAATGTGGCCGAGCTGTAAGAACAAACGCACGGCAGGCGCGTCGATACGGCGCGCGATGAGGCCGGAGGCGAGCACCGTTTTGATTTCGGAGCCGAAGACGACGCGATCGGGCTCGAGCGAATAGTAGAGCGGCTTGATGCCCAGTCGATCGCGCGCAAGAAACAAGCGTCGCTGGCGACTGTCCCAGATGGCGAAGGCGAACATGCCGCGCAGTTTTTCAACGCAGGCATCGCCAAGTTCGCCATAAAGATGGAGGACGACTTCGGTGTCCGTGCCGGAGCGGAAAACATGGCCGCGGGATTCGAGCCAGGTGCGAAGTTCGGCGGCGTTGTAGCATTCGCCGTTGTAGGTGATCCAGCAGGCGCGCTCGCCGTCGGGCATGGGCTGGCGGCCGCGTTCGCTGAGATCGAGAATCGCGAGGCGCGCGTTGGCGAGGACGCAATTATCGACGACTTCGATTCCGTTACTGTCGGGGCCGCGGTGCAGAAGCGCAGCGGTCATGGCCCGGGCGGAAGTTACATGTTCCGGCGTGAGATTTCGCGCCGCGATTCCGCCAATCCCGCACATGCTGTGAAGATTCTCCCCTCAGGACCGCGACGCCGAACGATTCGAGAATACTACAACGCTGCATGGACTCGGCTGAGCAAAATCGCGTTGAAGGCGAGCGCGGAGCAAGGCCAGGCGACGCCACAGGATCAGCGCGAAATCCGGCGCCGGCGCCTACTGAGGACGACGAAAAATAATTCCGGTGAGTGGTGCCCAAGGAGGGATTCGAACCCCCACGTCCTTGCGAACGCTAGAACCTGAATCTAGTGCGTCTGCCAGTTCCGCCACTTGGGCACGATGTGCGGGTAAGCGAGGCCAGATCATTCTGCCCGCGCCCCGCGCGCTTTGTCAACGAAGCCTCGCGGTCGGGCGCGATGCCGTAAGATAGGCGCATGGGCAGCATAAATTCGTATTTTCGAGACAAGGTAGTTCTGATTACCGGAGCTTCCTCAGGCATCGGAGAGGAATTGGCGTGGCAACTGGCGCAGGCGGGGGCGCGGGTTACGCTGGCGGCGCGGCGGAGGGAGCGGCTTGAGGGTTTGGCGCAGCGGATTGCGGCGCTGGGGAAATCGGAAGCGCTGGCGGTGGAATGCGACGTGACGCGCGATGGGGATTTGGAGCGAGCGGTTGAGGAGACGGTGCGCAAATGGGGAAAGCTGGATGTGGCGATCGCGAATGCTGGATTCGGAGTTGTGGGCGCGCTGAAGAACCTTTCGTTGGAGGATTACCGGCGGCAATTTGAGACCAATGTGTTTGGAGTGCTGCGGACGATTTATGCGGCGCTGCCAGAGGTGGAAAAGAGCGAAGGAAATCTGGTGATTATCTCAAGCGTGGCGGGATGGATTTCGGCTCCTGGCGGCTCGCCGTATTCGATGAGCAAATTCGCGCTGCGCGCGCTGGCCAATGCGATTACTCCGGAGCTGCGGAACGTGGGCGTGAAGGTCACGCTGATCAGTCCGGGCTTTGTGGAAAGCGAGATTCAGAAGATCGACAACCAAGGAAAGTATCACGCTGACCGTAAAAGCGCCGTGCCCGATTGGATCCACATGAATACGCCTCGGGCGGTGCGCCAAATCTTGCGAGCGGTGGCCGCGGGAAAACGTGAGCGGATCATCACATTACATGGGAAATTGGGGGTGGCGATGGAACGATTTGCCCCGTGGATCAGCCGCGCGCTGACGGGACGCGCCGCGCGAAAGTCCAACCGCTAGCATTGCCGACGCGTGCCGCCCGCGCCGTGGGGCTGGCTAATAGCGCCGCCGGCGGGAGGCTGCCGCGGGCAGCTTGCTTTGCCCTTGCGGGTGTATAATCCGGCCAAAGTACGAAGGCAATGCAGAGCGGCGCTTCGGCCCTCCCCCGAATATTCACAAGCGCCCAACCTGCCGGGAGGAAACCATGGGAAACATCCAGTGGAATCTGCTGATGGATCTGTTTGTGGCCTGGTGCGTAATCACCGCGGTGCTCTTGGTGTTCTCTCTGTATCGCTGGTCGCTTTCCGTGAAGGAAGACGATCAACTTTTGCTGAGCGCGGGCGAGGAGCACGCGGTGGCCGACCAGCGGGCGCTCTTCCAGAAAATTACCAAGACCACAGCGCCGATCGTTACGCTGGCGGTGCTTTCGGGATTGCTGCTGCTGACGACCGTCGGGCTCTGGCTCTATCAGGGATTCAAGAGCTTCTAGGCGGGGCTGCCCTTTGAATCGCGCGCCGCGGCCGCAGCCTATTGCGAGCCAGGCGCGGGATTTGCGGGCAGCACCAGCGCGGGCGCGTTGGCATTGACGGGCGATTGCTGCAGGTCGTCTGAGACGATCGACGTGTGGTCCAGCTCGATCAGCCATGCGCCATCCTGCTTTTCGAGGACCAGCGTCGTGTGGCCGCGGATATCGTGCTGCGCGCCATCGATTGTGGCGAAATACTCCCATTGATATGTGGCGAAGGCGCTTGCGCCGTCCACTTTGATGAGCGTGTTGGTGCGATCGAGCTGACCGCCTTGGATGCGCGCGCGCTGCGCTTGATAGGCGGCGGCGTAGGCAACCCAACCGGAGATGGGCGGTCCCCAGGCGCCGCTGACGACCATTACGTCGGGCGAATAAAATTTATGCATTTGGTCGACCATGCCGGTTTGCCAGTAGCCGAGCATTTGGGAGATGGCTTCGTCGACTTGCTGCGAATCGGGAGCGGGCGGCAGAATTGGGGCGGCGGCGTCAGTGGTGTCCGCGGGCGCGGATTTTTGTTTTTTTTGTTTTTGCGCGGCGGCCGGAAGAACACCGAGCGCGAGCGCCAGCGTGAGCGAAATTGCGATGTGCCAAAAATACTTCATGCGTTCCCCCCAAAATCGGTGCGCGAGGCCGCGCAGGCTGACGATAGCACCGAAAGATGAGGCCAGGGGCGCGCGGTTCGCTCGCGCGTGACCAAAGGGAAACCAATCGCCAGACTCGGCACGAACTGGCCTGACCCGGGCGCTCCGCCTCAATTGCACGAAGAAGCTGCGCACTGAAAAGGGCCGCCGATTAGGATCGAGCCACGCGAAAGCCGTAATCGGCGTACT